>Ga0123353_10016096_pt1 | contig 10911 bp, 10 predicted proteins | sample TergutLab28metaG_3_FD_92763 | JGI IMG/M metagenome (GOLD analysis project Ga0123353, IMG submission 92763) | Labiotermes labralis P3 segment gut microbial communities from Petit-Saut dam, French Guiana - Lab288 P3 | ecosystem: Host-associated > Arthropoda: Insects > Digestive system > Gut ... | reverse complement strand
CTCAAAGATTTTATTAAAAATAATCTTCCTTTATCCAAAGATGATTTTGAAAAATGTTTTAACACAAATACAGAATATTATTTCGTTGCATCAATTAATAAATAGCTCCAGATGAAAAAACAAAAGACAAAATTATATTTATCCCTGATTATTATATTCTTGGTATCAATATCATGTAGTAATTCTAAAAAAACTTTTTCAGAAGATCCAGTTTCAGACACATCACAAAATGATGATTATGCTTTGTTAAGAGGAGAGGGGAATGCGCCACAAAGGATTGTTGAAGACTTATCGGGAAGTGTAATTATTCTTACGGAAAAAGATTTTATTGAACGGATTACTGCCATAGATAATCCCAAGGGTTATCAGTATTTAGGGCAAACACCCTGTATAGTTTCGCTTTATGCTGACTGGTGCAAACCTTGCGGCTATCAAACCCAATTAATGAATAGTATGGCACCGGACTACCAAGGGAAGGTTGTTTTTTACAGACTCAACGTTGACAGGGCTTCCCAGGTAAAAAACGCTTTTAAAATAGAAGATATTCCAACCATGTTCTTCTTTAAGCCTCGTGGAAAAATAACCACTCATGTTGGCTACCTCAACAGAGAAAAATTAACAAAAATGATAGATGAAATCTTACTAAATCCCTAACTCTTTTCTTTGAAACGCAGCATTTTTTTTTCACTTCTTTTATTCTTTTACGCTCCTTCTTTGTTTACACAAAATGTTGACTGTAATGAGACAATACTGTTTCTAAACCAGAAAGAGTCTCAAATAGCACATTTGATCCTTAATGACCCTGATTATATTCCTCTACATTATTTGATAGCGCGGGATATTATGCGAGAATTTAAGCAATTCAGAAAAGAGATACTCTCTAACTATACAGAATGTAAAACGATAACATTCAGCGAACTCATTAATAAATATGATGAACTGAATAATCGTGTTCATCAAAAGTATGATTCACTTGAATGGCTAAACAAAAATGTGTATCTTATTTTTTATGACAAAGCAGTTTATGAATATCAATTCAAAAATGAAATAGACGGAGCATATTTTTTAGACCGCTCTCTGCAGTATAATTCCATATTTCCGAATGCTATTTTGTTAAAATTAAGCAAGTTACTTGATGAAAATCGTTTTCAAGAATGTTTGTCATTGTTAAATACACTATACTACGAAACAGAAATGGATGTTGAGCAAGAGAAGCAGGCGATAAAATTTACCGACAAATTTTACGATAAATTGTATAAAACTGCTGATTCTTTACTGAAGGAGGAGCATGCAGCTGAAGCATTGGAACTTTTTGAAGTTTTGGAAATTTTTTGTCAAAACTTACCCACTGCCTATTGTAATGACGATTACTACCATGGTGTTTTAAATTCAAAAACAGGGATTTATGATTCTTACATTGCTATTGCCAACGTAGCTGAAAAGCGTGGAAACCAGTATGTTGCGGCAAGCTTCTATCAGTATGCGCAGGAGTATTTGGATAACACCCCGCATTTGAAAAATTATGAACCTAAATTAGAGAAAACGGCAGAGACAACCTCTCAAACTTTTCCTGTTGCTTCAACTCCACAGCCGGAACCAATTTTCACGGAGGCTTTCCGAGAAGTAGAACTCATAAAACTAGAAGAGTTGGAAGAACAAATTGCTGTTGAAGAAGTATATGAGGTTGTACCTGAATTATTTCTCAAAGAACTCAAAGAAAAATACGACAGTATAGTGCTTCAAGCACTTGCATTATGTATAAAGGAGGAGTTTTCAGCATCTTACTCTATGTTTAGGGAAGCAAGGAAGCTTGAAGATTGCAATTGTTTTGCAGCCGATTTTCGGGTGGATTTGATGCTGCGAGAATTATCGAAATTATTAGATTAGAGCAAGCCTGCTTGACCTTTTTGATCATATTTGCTGCTTTTGGAATATATTTGTCGTTAAAAAAACTATTTTTGTGCGTCAATTTGTAAAAAAAATCAATTAATTAAAATACAATATTTTATGAAAAAAATCCTCCTTATTTTTGCTGCAGCTTGTTTATTGGCAGGCTGCTCGAATGAAAAAACTTTTAAAATTTCAGGAACTTTAACCGATTTTGGAAACCCTGATGAGCCTATTATGATCTATCTAAAAACAAGAGATGCTAACGAACAATTAATTAATATTGACTCAACCTATCTTACTAAAAATGAGTCATTTGTTTTAAAAGGAAGGTCATCAGAAACCGACCTCTATTTTTTAGCTGATAAAGACAACGTTTTCGTTTTGCGCTTCTTCGTTGATCCGGGAAATAAAATAAAAATTAATGGTAGTGCAGTAAATATTCCCGAAATCAAAATTGAGGGGTCAACAACTCAACTGTTTTTTGAAGAGTTTCTTGCATTATTAGAACCGGTGCTCAATGAACAGGAGAACATACGCCATCTTTACCAAAATTATGCTCAATATTATCAAAATGAATTTATTTCAGAAGAAGAATTTCAACAAATTGAAGAAGAATTGATTGCATCATTTAATCAATTTGAAGAGGAGATTAATACTATTACGCTTGATTTTATAGCCTCACACTCTACCCATCTCGTAGCAGCCTATTTGGTGTATAGAAATACACTATCGGCAAACAATTTAACCGAAATTGAAGAGCAACTTCAATTATTGAATCCCGAGATGAAAAATAAATATGTAACACATATTAAAAACCTTATTGAAAGAATAAAGCAAACAGAGCCTGGGGCTGTACTGCCAAATATTGAACTGCCTGATGCTGATGGGAATCTTATCTCTTTGGAATCTTTGCGTGGGAAATATGTTTTAGTTGACTTTTGGGCAACATGGTGCACCCCTTGTATAAGAGAAATCCCTAATCTTAAAAAACTTTATGAAAAATACCACAGCAAAGGGTTTGAAATATATAGTATCTCGCTGGATTATGATTATAATGCATGGCTCAACGGTTTGATAATGTATGAACTAAACTGGATTAACGTATCTGACGTTGAGGGGTCTCCAACTGCAATACAAATGGGTGTTAGATATATTCCTCACACATTCTTGTTGGATCCTGACGGCGTAATTCTATCAGTAAATTTAAGAGAGGAGGCATTAGAAAATAAACTGTCGGAATTAATGCCCTGATGAAAAAGCATATCCCAAATCTCCTTACTTGTTGTAACGCATTTATAGGCGCACTTGCGGTACTGTTTGCATTAAGAGATAATATACAGGCCGCAGTATTGCTGATTATTGCTGCCGCCATTTTAGACTTTTTAGATGGCTTAACTGCACGTATGCTGAATGTCAAGTCTGTAATTGGAGGAGATTTAGATTCATTGGCAGATATAATTTCGTTTGGATTAGCGCCCGCTTCGGTAATCTATATGTGGATGGAGTTTTGCTTTGCAAACCTACCTCCTGAAATGCAGTTCTTTCCGCTATCCCTCTTACCTTATTTTGCCTTTATTATTGTTCCTTTTTCTGCATACAGATTAGCAAAATTTAATAACGACGAGCGGCACGGCACGATTTTCTATGGATTACCAACACCTGCCAACGCATTCTTCATAGCTTTTTTACCTTTTGCAGCAGACAAATTGCCTTTATTAGATAATTTTTGGGTTTTACTGGGGTTAACACTTATTTTCTCAATATTACTTGTTAGCGAGTTTCCTATGTTTTCGTTAAAGTTTTCTAACTTCAACTTTAAGAAAAATTGGATACTTTATACATTTTTAACTCTTTCTGCAATTCTATTAGGCACATTTCATTTTGCAGCATTCCCAATTATCATTTTGTTATATATGCTCATTTCATTGATACAGTTTGGTTTGACAAAAGTTTTACATCAATGAAAGTCAATTCTATCGCCTTATTTTGCGGCTCGGCAGATGGTTTCCAATCCAAATACAAAGAACTTGCCGTTGCTTTTGGATATTTGTGCGCTCAAAAGGATATTACATTATATTATGGTGGCGCAGCATTAGGATTGATGAAAGCCGCTGCAGATGCCTGCCGCTCCTGTAATGGAAAAGTAGTGGGCATCGCACCCTCTTTTTTCTCCGACACAACCGTCATTGACACTACCTTGGAAGAAATGATTATGGTGGATTCTATGAGTGAACGAAAACAAATGATGGAACACTGTGCCGATGCCTTTGTGGCTTTGCCCGGATCTTACGGAACCATGGACGAGTTTTTTGAAGTATTGACTGATGCGCAACTCGGACTACACCATAAACCCGTAGCAATTCTCAACGCATTTGATTATTATTCGCCCCTTATTCAACAACTTGAAGTTTTTAATAAGGAAGGATTCCTTCGCGATTTTCATTTCGATCTACTGATTATTGCTACAACTATTGATGAATTATTCAATAAACTAGAGTGCTACGAAAACTCTAATGACAGGCACTGGTTGGATAAAATTAAAAAATGAACAGGTTTACTAATTATCTGCATCTTCACTTTATTGTGCTTATATACGGTTTTACCGGTATTTTGGGAAAGCTGATTACCTTACCAGCACACTATTTGGTCTTATACAGATTACTGCTCACCATTCTTGTTCTTTACCTGTTCATCCTTTTTTATAAAGAATCATTAAAAATAGACAAACGAACTTTGTATAGGTATTTGGGTATTGGAGTTATTATTGGGTTGCATTGGCTCACTTTTTTTCATTCTATTAAGGTATCTAATGTGTCTGTAGCGCTAAGCTGCTTTGCGTCATCCAGCCTGTTTGCAGGAATTTTAGAACCCTTAATAGAAAGAAAACCTATCCGGAAATTAGAAATTATTAGCGGTGTAATAGTGCTCACCACACTTTGTGTTATGTTGGGGTTCGATGTCAAATATTGGCAGGGAGCGCTGTTTGGCGTTATTTCGGCTTTGCTTGCCGCTCTGTTTACTGTGCTCAACAAACAACTTTCCAATACGAAAGCTGTGCTCTCCATGTCGTTATTTGAAATGACAGGGGCGTTGATTCCGATTGTGGTAATTATTGGTATTTCGGTAATATCCACAGGGACGTTGCACGCAACACCATTGCATGGAATTTGGAATTTTCCCTCAATATCCGATTTGGGGTGGTTACTATTACTAGCATCTGTTTGCACAGCCTATCCCTTTGCGGCAATTATCAAGATATTACGCTCCTTATCGGCATTTACCGTTTCGTTGGCAGTAAATTTTGAGCCAATCTATTCTATCATTTTTGCGTACCTCATCTTTGGAGAATCGGAAAGAATGACACCGGTATTTTATATTGGGCTATGTATTGTTTTTGGAGTTGTGTTTTTGTATCCGGTGATAAAAAACACAGTTTCGAAAAAACATTTTCGGTTACTACCTCATTAATATCTATCAAAGTAGTTGGAACGGATATAACAAGCTGCACACCATCTGTTTTTTTCTTTTACTGAAACAAGTTTTAGCCCCAGCTCGTTGCATTTTTGAGAAATTATCTCCAAATCTTTTCCTGCGTAAAACCCGCTCAAAAAGATTATTCCGTTTTTATTCAACACATTGATATATGCGGGAAGGTCGTTAAGCAAAATGTTACGGTTGATGTTGGCAATAATAACGTCATATTTTTCATACCCATCAAGTAAAGCGACGTCTCCCAATTTCACTTTAATTGTTTCTGCATTATTTCGCGTATTGTTTTCAATATTATTCAGATATGCCCATTCGTTGTTATCAATGGCGGTAACAGGTTTTGCGCCTCGCAAATGCGCTAAAATGGCTAAAATTCCGGTTCCCGCGCCCATATCCAGCACACTTTTATTTTGCAGGTTTTCTTCCAGCAAAAACTCAATCATTAACGAAGTGGTTTCGTGATGCGCCGTACCAAACGACATTTTAGGCTCAATCACAATCTCATACTCAGCTACTGCGGGAGCATGAAAAGGGGCGCGGATAAAGCATCTGCCGGCAATCATCACAGGCTGGTAATTCGATTCCCAAACTGCGTTCCAGTTCTGCTGCTCAATCTCGTTTATTCGGTATCGAAAATTTGTTTCAATAGAATAGATTTCAAAAAAATCTTTTATTTTTTCTTCATTATAAAGACTCTCAGCAATATATGCTAACAAAATATCATCAGTCTCGCCGTCGGCAAAACTTTCGCAGCCTAAATCTGCCAAAAGTGAAACAAAAATCTCTTTCCATGGATTAGTTTCGGAAAAAGTTACAGTAATTTCGTAGTATTTCGATAACTCAAGCATACAACTCAATCAATTTCAATATTTCTGGATAGGTTTCTAAAAGCGGGGAAAACTCCATAAAATTTTTGTGCCACTCGTAGTTTATGAGCAGTGCATCGCTGAGATATGCACCTCCTGCCGCAACATCCTCGTTTAAAAAATAGAGTGCAGCCATATAATAGTACATCTTTGAACGCATATTATCATCAAGTATATATCTGCTACATAAAAAATTATCTATGATATTTACGCCCGCTTCACACATTTTATTATATATACAAAATTGTGTAATGAAAAAGAAAAAGTGATCGCAATTGTCTAAATGATTAAGTGTTAGTTCTGAAAGTTGATAAATTAAATTGGTATCTGCCTGCGACTCAAAAAAGGCGGAAACAGCGAAGAGCAGGTCAATATTTTGAGTATTTTTCTTGAATGCGTTTTCCACAAATATGCGAGCTTCTGTAATCTTTCCCAACTCACACAAAGCATTCACAATTCCGAGAATTGCTTCGTTATGGATGGGACTTTTTTCATACGCCATATAATAATATTCTAACGACTCATTATACCATTTTTGCACGGCATAACAATCACCGATATTAGTAAGCGCTTGAAAATCTTCAGGATCAAGATTATATGCTTCGAAATAGTAATGTAATGCTTTGTCGTAGTTTTTCAGTTCAAAATAGGCGTTTGCCATATTAAAGAGAGCGGCAGGGATATCTCCATCGCAGGTGATGGCAAAATTGTAGGCGTCAATGGCTTCTTCAAAACGATTGCTCCAACTCATGGTGAATCCCAAACCAAACCAGGCAGCGCCAAGCATGGGAAATTCTTCTGTGAGTATGGTAAAAAACTCAACTGCTTCTACCGGTTTATCCAACTCTTCGAAAAGACAAGAATAGGTAAAGAGATTGTCTTCAAAAATATGATCGGCTTGGAGGGCAAGGCTAACATGCTTAATGGCAGTAAGAATGTCATTTTTTCTTACATACTCATGTCCCATTAAGAAGTGGATATCAGGATCGTTAGGTTCTAACGCCAATGCTTTATTCAACCACTTAATAGCTTGCCCCGTTTGTTTATTGGTCATATTCGACAAGAATACCTTTTCAATGTACAGATCTGCAGATGGCGGAAATATCCTTTCAATCTCTTCTAACTCTTTTTCAGCATTTTCCATTTTAAACTCAAGGACATATTTTTTAACTTTGCAGAATCGGAATATGGACTCATTGGGGAATTGTGCAATAGCATGGTCAATAGCCAATGAAAGATATTGAAAATTAAAGGAACCCATCAATTCTTCAATAATCAATTCCATATCCTCAGAATCGAAATAATGAGAAAGATTGTTATCTATGCAGTTGATAAAATCGGTTACCAATTCGCTATTTTCGTAATTATCAAAAGAATCCAACAGTTCGAGGTTTAAAAATATAAAGTTTAAGATTTAAGGTTTAATATACGATTTTAGATTTACGTTTTATCTTTTTATCATCTTATTACCTGATCATCTCATCATCTAATCTACTCAAAGGACAGTATTGCTTTTTTAATGAGTTCAATTGCTTCGCGGAGTTGCTTTTCTGTAATAACTAATGGTGGTGTAAAACGGATAATATGTCCGTGGGTTGGTTTAGCAAGTACACCTAATTCTTTCATTTTTAAGCATACATCCCATGCTGTTTTTCCATTTTTGGGTCTAATTACTATCGCATTCATAAGCCCTTTACCACGCACAAGTTCAATCATATCGCTATTAAGAGCGCTCAATTCTTCTCTAAATATTTTGCCAAGATATTCTGATTTTTCCACTAGATTTTCTTCTTTTATTACTTCGAGTGCTACCATAGCTACTTTGCAGGCGATTGGGTTTCCACCATAGGTAGAGCCGTGTTCGCCAGGTTTAATGGTGAGCATAATTTCGTCATCGGCTAGTACTGCCGACACGGGGTATGCGCCACCGGAAAGTGCTTTTCCAAGCAGGAGCATGTCGGGGCGTACATTTTCGTGGTCGCAGGCTAACATTTTTCCAGTACGCCCGATACCGGTTTGAATTTCATCGGCAATAAACAATACATTATTTGCCTTGCACAAGTTGTATGCTTTTTTCAAATAGCCTTCGTCAGGCATATAAACCCCTGCTTCTCCTTGTATAGGTTCAAGCAGAAAACCTGCAACGTTAGGATCTTTCAATGCCTCTGCCAACGCTTCCAAGTTGTTATATGGAATACGGATAAAACCGGGAGTAAAGGGGCCGTACCCACCGTAAGAATCGGGGTCGCTTGACATGGAAACGATAGTAATTGTTCTTCCATGGAAATTTCCTTCGCAGCATATAATTTTAGCTTGATTTTCCGGAATACCTTTCACTTTGTAGGCCCATTTACGGCAAAGTTTCAGTGCGGTTTCATCAGCTTCTGCGCCCGAGTTCATCATCAACACCTTATCGTATTTAAAAAACTCTGTAACATATTTTTCAAATACGCCAAGAACATCGTTATAGAATGCGCGTGATGTTAATGTTAAAGTACGAGCCTGTTCACACAGCGCGTCAACAATTTTTGGGTGGCAGTGCCCTTGATTTACTGCTGAATATGCAGCAAGAAAATCATAATATTTATTTCCTTCAACATCCCACATAAAAGGGCCTTCACCTTTTGCAAGTACTACGGGGAGTGGGTGATAATTGTGCGCTCCGTACTTGTCTTCCAATTCGATAGCCTGCTGGCTGCTTGTTGCTTTTTTAATCATAATATATTAATTTAAAGTGATGTATTGTTTTTTTAAAAAGAAGGCGAATTTACATCTTTTTTTGAGATAACCTTTACTTTTTCTTTATAGCAGCCTTCACAAATCCCATAAACAACGGGTGCGGGCGGTTTGGTCTTGATTTAAATTCAGGATGAAATTGGCAGGCCACATACCAAGGATGATCTTGAAGTTCAAGCATTTCTACAATAGTTCCGTTTGGAGAAATACCGCTAAAGATCAGTCCTTTCTCAGCCAGGTTCTCTCTAAATTCATTATTTACTTCATAGCGATGCCGGTGGCGCTCGTAAACTAATTCAGTACTATATTGTTCGTATGCTTTTGTTCCTTTAATCAATTTACAGGGATATTTTCCCAAACGCAAAGTGCCTCCAAGCATGCTATATTCGCTTTGTCCGGGAAGGAAATCAATCACAGGATAAGGAGTTTTGGGGTCTATTTCTCTACTATTTGCATTTTTAAGATTGGCAATGTTTCGAGCAAATTCAATAATAGCTATCTGCATTCCCAGACATAATCCGAAGAAAGGAATTTTGTTTTCGCGGGCATACCGAGCCGCGTTAATCTTTCCTTCGGTGCCTCTTTCTCCAAAGCCACCAGGAATCAAAATCCCGTTTAAACTACTTAGTAACAACCCCGCATTTTTTTCTGTAATATCTTCCGAGCCGTACCATTTTATCTCCAACTTGGCAGCATTGAAAATGGTAGCGTGTTTCAATGCTTCTACCACGCTGAGGTATGCGTCGTGCAAATCGGTATATTTTCCTATAATTCCAATTGTTACAGAAGAAGCCGTATGCTTGCTACGCTCCACCATTTCCACCCAATCGCTCAAATCTTTCTCTTTACATTTTATTTTCAAACGTTTAATTACCTGTTCTGCAAGACCTTCATCTTCCAATGCCAATGGAATTTCGTACAATGAAGAGAGGTTTTTATTTTGGATAATACACTCATACGGAATATTACAGAAAAGTGATAGTTTTTGCCGGATATCGCTTCCAAGATCTCTATCGGTTCTGCAAACTAAAATATCGGGTTGAATACCAAGACTAAGCAGCTCTTTTACACTATGTTGTGCAGGCTTTGTTTTAAGTTCGTCGCTGGGAGTAAGAAAAGGGATGAGTGCCACATGAATATACATACAGTTGTTAAATCCTTCTTCATGAGAGAATTGGCGAATTGCTTCCATGTGAGGCAAGCTTTCATAGTCGCCCACTGTACCGCCAATTTCCACAATAGCCACATCTGCATTATTTGACTTGGCGTTAATTCGGATAATATCCTTTATCATGTTGGTTACGTGTGGAATCATTTGTACAGTAGCACCCGCATATACGCCGTTGCGCTCATTCTCCAAGAGGGCATTGTAAATTTTTCCTGAGGTATAATTAGAATGTTTATTCAAATTTTCATCAATAAAACGTTCATAATGACCTAAATCCAAATCAGTTTCCGCCCCATCTTCGGTAACATAAACTTCTCCGTGTTGTAGCGGGTTCATCGTTCCTGGATCTATATTCAGGTAAGGGTCCAACTTTTGCATCGTTACTTTTAGCCCTCTTGATTTTAGAAGGCGTCCTAATGAAGCTGCTGTAATTCCTTTTCCAAGCCCTGATACTACGCCGCCGAGTACGAAGATATATTTTGTTGTCATAATAGAATTTTAGATTTTAGATTTAAGATTTAAGATTTAAGATTTAAGATTTAAGATTTAAGGTGTAAATTATTTTTTTAAATTTTAAACCTTAAATTTTAAAATAAGAAAGTGTCCTCGGGGGGATTCGAACCCACGACCCATTGATTAAGAGTCAATTGCTCTACCAGCTGAGCTACGAAGACAAAGCGCGAAAATAGATTTTTTTTTGATAATCTAAATTCTTTGCCTTACCACCTCAAACAACACAATTCCCGTAGCCACCGAAACATT
>Ga0123353_10016094_pt1 | contig 10911 bp, 9 predicted proteins | sample TergutLab28metaG_3_FD_92763 | JGI IMG/M metagenome (GOLD analysis project Ga0123353, IMG submission 92763) | Labiotermes labralis P3 segment gut microbial communities from Petit-Saut dam, French Guiana - Lab288 P3 | ecosystem: Host-associated > Arthropoda: Insects > Digestive system > Gut ... | reverse complement strand
GCCGTGCTGTTCCGCTTCGTTATCACGTATTTTCGCGTCGCCGGACATGTTGAAAACCCCCGTGGGGATAACACGAACGCCGCCCCCGCCGTCGTAAGGCGACATAGAAGTACGGGTATGGGAAGCGTAGTTTCTCCTGATCGTGCCGCCGGACATATCGAATTCACCTAAAACATTAACGCCGCCGCCGACAGAGGAGATATTGCCGTCTATCACGCCGCCGGTCATGTTAAATGTGCCCTCATCATGAACGCCGCCGCCGGCGACAGCTGTATTGCTCTCTATTGAACCGCCGCTCATGACGAATGCGCCGCCTTCCCCTATGGATACGCCGCCGCCAAAATAGGATGTGTTTTCGGAGATATTACCGCCGGCCATGGTGAATCTGCCGCCGGTTTTGACATGTACGCCGCCCCCGATATTGTTGCCAATTGTCGTGCTTGCGGAATTGTTGCTGATCACGCCGCCGGTCATGTTGAATATGCCGCCGTTCGAAACATCCACGCCGCCGCCATAGCCGCTGTGCCCGTTTGTGAGTGTTATGCCGTCGGTCAGGGTAAGCGTGCCGTATACATTAAAATGCCGGTGGTTCCCCTGGGTCGTCAATGTACGTCTGCCGTCTGAGATCAGGACGATGCTTTTGCCGGGGGGGATATTGACCACTTCGGTGAAACTGTCAATATCGAACGGAATCTCAATTCTTGTTAAAACTCCTTCCGGTGCTGATAGTATGGCTTCCGACAAATCTGCGGATGTATAGACATCGTCGGTATCAGGGTCATCTGGATCAGGGGCGGCAGCGACACCTACAGCCGATACTATCAGCACAAACACAAACGCTGCGCATACCATTGCAGAAATCAAGGGGCTTCTGAAAAAACGCGCTTTGTTTTTTTGCAATCTTTCTAAAATTCGTCTGTTTTTTCTTCTGCTTGAGTTCTTTTTGTACATTATTGCACTTCACCCTTCTAGTTAAGCTTTGGATAATCCAGCCTGAAGACCAGCGACAACTTTAGATATTTGCCGGATGGCGTGCTAGCCTGCTCCTGTATAGATAATGAAGCTGTGGCCTAGCTTGTATGTGTCTCCGTTTGCGTCTTCCAGTAAAAACAGCAGCATGTAATCGCCATCCATTTTTTCCGCTTTCATTTGGTTGAAAATGTCACTGTCAAAGTCATTATCACCTGTAAAGATGGCGTCTTCGCTGTCTAAAGCTGTTATATTCCATTCAAGGACAGTCAATTCGCCGAGAACGCTGTCCGTTATAGCTTCCGCATATTCAGGGTTAAGGTATGGCTGGTTGGCACTTTTGCCTGTGAAGGCGATTTCGCCAACTGCCCGGGTTGGTTCTTTTTGTATAGGCCCGCCACTGGCAGGCGCCCATATGAAAGCTGTCAAAGTAATCGCAGCCGATGCTATGAGCGCAGTCGTGGAAATCAAGCCTGCTTTTAACGTAGCTGTTGTTGTCGTAGAGCCTTCCGCTACCGCAGATGTTACCGAGCCTTCCGCAGCCACGCTGCTCACCGCAGCGCTTTCCGCTGCAACGATCTGGGCGGACTCCAGGCATTTTGCGAGTACGTTAGGCAACCAAGCCGCGGTTGTCGGTGAAAAAGCCGCGCTCTCCACACTGAGCACACGGGTCAGTGCCGTACCAATGGGTAAAAATGCAAAGCCGCGTGCAACTCCTTTTACCCAGTGTGTTTTGCCTACAAGTTCAGCCTTGATCTTATTGCGCGCGTGTTTTAAATACAGAGATACGCTTGGTTGAGGGATACCCATCACTTCTGCTGTTTCTGTAACGCTCAACCCGTCGTAGTAATGAAGGATAATGGCTTCCCGCTGCCGCAATGGCAAACTGTCTAGAGCTTCGATTACTGTCCTGCGGTCTTCCTCGTTCTCTGTATATACATCCGGTAAGAAATCTTCGTTTTCCTCCGGCGCGGATTCAAGTTCTTCATTTAAATATAATATATTACAATGTTTAGCATTTTGCATCATCTGTCGCCTCGCTTCGTTTACGACAATATTGCTCAGCCACTTACGGAACGCTTCAGGGTTCTTAAGTTGCTGGATGCTCTTGCAGACGCGCAGCAAAATTTCTTGTGCTACGTCCTCAGCATCAGAGGGGTTGATGAGGATATGCGTCGTACGGAACAACACATCTTTAGCTATCTCTGCGCATAGCGCAGAAATTGCCTCGCTGTCGCCCCGTGACGCTTTTTCCACTAATTGGATAAACTCGATCCCCTGTTTCGCACTTTCCGAATGAGAGGTGTTCCGCTGCCGCTTCGCATTATTTTTCATGCCGTCTCCTGTGTAGAAATATCTACAGTATATAGTACTGCCCAAGCAGTCGATATTATAAGGATGCGCGCTTGAAAATCCGATGAATGTCCGTGACTATTTGTGGAAAAACTACTTATTTGATAACGTTCTTTAAAACTTATACTAATTTACTACATTTTTAAGATTAAATCAAGTGTTTCCTGATACTTATTGCAAACTAAAGCTATTTATTATCCCCAGCGCTTCGTTTGCAGTCAGACCCCTTTCTATTATGCAGTCAATGAGCTCACACATCTCTAAATCTTGCTTGCTTACTAGCAACTCAGAGCGGCGCCAAACCAGCTCTTCTATTATCTTATGGTGTGTGTCTATATCGTCTTCAATCCTATCCAATTCCCTGTCTATGTCAATTGCGACACTGATTCGTTCTAACATGGTACTGTCACCTCCAAAGATTTCCGGTAATGTTTACTGACTGTCAAGTGGTGTGCGATGTTTTGCAATTATTAGACACTGATACATGATACTATTTGTTGATGGTGTTTGCCGCCGGATGGTGTGGCAAAACCGAAGGATCGTCCGCTGCCTTTCAAGAATTGCCGCGCCACCCGGCGGCAAAACCAACGTTAAATATCGATTGTTTATTCAGTGTTTACTGCCAAATCAGACCATAGTTATCAACCCCCTTTTTTTCGAGTTCAGGTTAACAGTTCTTGTTGCCCCTGCCGCAGTTCCTACCCCTCGTGGGAACGGCGGTATTAAAATGTTTTTGACTTACATATATATAGACCTGGAAGTTTAGAAAAATATACTATAGTTATCAGAAAAAGTTGAAAAAAATTTACTTTGAATGGTTATCTTTGAGTAATCTTGGTGTTGAGTGTTGAGACGATAAGGTGTATTATATAAGCAGTAAAGCGCCAAATCGTTATCAACGGCGGACAAGGGGGCGGTCATATGCTGACGCTGGACAGGATATATCAGGCGGCGCACACCTTAAAAGGTGTAGTGCGCGATACTGATTTGATATTGTCACCGAATATTGTTCCGGGAAGCGAGATCTATTTGAAAACGGAAAATCTTCAGATCACCGGGTCGTTCAAAGTGCGCGGGGCGTACTACAAAATGTCCACGCTTTCAAGTGAAGACAGAGCAAAAGGCGTGATTGCCTGCTCCGCCGGCAACCATGCCCAGGGCGTGGCACTGTCTGCGCAGCGTTTTGGTATAAACGCCACCATCTTTATACCAAGTGTCGCCCCGATATCAAAAATCGAGGCGACCAGGAGCATGGGCGCGCAAATCAGGCTGATCGACGGGGTATATGACGACGCGTTTGCTGCCGCTACCGCATTCCAACAAGAAAGCGGGGGAGTGTTCATCCATCCGTTTGACGATATCGACGTGATCGCCGGGCAAGGCACTATTGGTTTTGAGATACTGGATAAAATCCCGGACCTTGACGCCATAATCGTGGCGATCGGCGGCGGCGGTTTGATTTCCGGAGTGGCGTTTGCCATCAAGAAACTCAATCCCAAATGCAAAGTCTATGGCGTTCAGGCGGTTGGCGCGTGCAGCATGAAATGTTCGTTCAATAATAAAAAACGCGAATGCCTCACATATGTCTCAACATTTGCGGATGGCATCGCGGTCAAATCACCGGGGGAAAACACATATGAGTTTTGCGCGCAGTACGTGGACGAGATCGTCACCGTTTCTGACGATGAGATCGCCACGGCAATACTGACCCTAATGGAGCAGCAAAAATTAGTCGCCGAGGGCGCGGGGGCGGCATCCGTCGCAGCGGCCATGTTCCACAAGCTGCCCGTGGAGGGGAAAAAGGTGTGCGCCATAATTTCGGGCGGTAATATCGACGTGAATATCCTGTCCCGTGTGATAAGCAGGGGGCTGCTTACAACGGGGCGGTTGGGGGAATTGAAGATCGAGACGCTCGACAAGCCGGGGCAGCTCAATGAGGTAACCGCGATAATCGCCAGGCTGGGCGCGAATGTGACAAAGGTCATTCACAATCCGGGCGGTGAAAACACGAATGTTATCGGCTGTTATTTACACATATCAATGGAAACAAAAAACAAAGCCCACTTTTTGGACATCAAACATGCAATCCAAAAAGCAGGCTACAGAATTGTATAGGCAAATAAGGCATAACCATTCAGGTGGTGTCCGGGAAACTGCCTGAATAGACACTACATACCTTCAATCAGGCGCAACTTGATGATACCCGTGCCTGTATCGATTTCTTCGACAAAATCGGGGACCGCCGGGACGAGGATCTCTCGCGTGCTACCTTTAATAATATATACATTATTTGCCGGAAGCGACAGCACATCGGCGACTATGCCAAGCTCCTCGCCGGTTTGCGCGTCCAAAGCGCGAAGGCCGATGAGATCGACGACAAAATGCTGACCTTCTTCGAGAGCTATGTTAGCTCTGTCGATATATATGGTTTTATTTTTTAGGCCTATAGCCCCGTCAATATCGCTCACGCCGTCAAGGGCTGCAATAACGCAGCCCTTATGTACCCTTGCGGACAGGATTTTTACAGGCGCGCCGTCGATGTATATGCGCTCCAAACCGGCTATGAAATCAGGCGAATCCGCCCACGGCTGGATTCTGACTTCACCGGATATCCCGTGTGTATTGACGATTTTCCCTGCTTCAAGAAGCCTGTTTTCCATGAGCCGCGCTTAGTCGACGATATCGACGCTTATGCGCTTGCCCTGCCGCTGGGCGACAGAACGCATGAGCGCGCGTATCTCCTTGGCTATACGCCCCTGCCGGCCTATCACTTTGCCCATATCTTCCGGGTTCACGCGCAGTTCGAAGACCGTCTCGGACTCTGTTTCACGTTCCGTGACTGACACCTCGTCGGGGTTGTCGACCAGGTTTTGTGCGATATAAATCAGCAATTCTTTCATCTATTAAATCCTCTTTAAAGCGCGTTGGCTTTTTTGAGCAGAGCTCTTACCGTATCGGTCGGCTGCGCGCCGTTTTTGATCCAGTATTGCGCGCGCTCCGCGTCTACTTTGATTTCAGACGGCGACATGAGGGGGTTGTATGTTCCAATCTCCTCGATGCACCTGCCGTCACGCGGGGACATGGAGTCCGCCACTACGATCCTGTAAAAGGGGTTCTTTTTAGCGCCCATCCTGCGCAGCCTGATTTTTACCATTTTATTCTTTCCTCCATTTTTAATTATCGCAGGGCCGTCCGAACTAGCCCATACATTACATTCCAAACATACCTTTTCTTCCGCGCCCGCCAAAAATCGCGGGCATCCTGCCTTTTGACATCTGTTTTGTCATAGATTGCATAGCTTCAAACTGCTTTAGCAATCTGTTTATATCGACCACAGCCGTGCCGCTTCCCGCCGCTATGCGTTTTTTGCGGCTGCTGTTCAAAACAGATGGGTTTTCACGCTCATGAGGCGTCATAGATAGAATTATTGCCTCTGTTTTGCTCAGGACACTATTGTCAATTGAAGCGTTCGCAAGCGCTTTTGCGTCTACCCCCGGTATCATCCCCGCTATGTCCGACAGACCGCCCATCGACTTGAGCTGAGTTAGCTGATCATAGTAATCTGTCAGCGTGAGCCTGTTCTTCATCATTTTCTCGGCCATTTCCTGCGCCTTTTTTTCATCGAAATTCTGCTGGGCTTTTTCGATAAATGTCAGGACGTCGCCCATGCCGAGAATGCGCGAAGCCATGCGGTCGGGATGGAACGGTTCGATCTGGTCGAGTTTTTCGCCGGTACCGGCAAACTTTATAGGCTTTCCTGTGACGGCCCTGACCGACAGCGCCGCGCCGCCCCGGGCGTCGCCGTCGAGCTTTGTGAGGATGACGCCGTCGATGCCGATTGCTTCGTTGAACGAGGACGCGGCGTTCACGGCGTCCTGCCCGGTCATGGCATCAACAACGAGCAATATCTCAGTGGGCGGGACCGCGGCTTTGATGGCTTTGAGCTCTTCGATGAGCGCATCGTCGATATGGAGCCGGCCGGCGGTGTCGAGGATGACGAAGTCGTTGCCATGTTTGTTTGCGTGTACGATCGCCGCTTTGGCGATTTCAACGGGTTTTATTGTACCCATTTCAAAAACTGGGATTTGGAGCTGTTTTCCGACGGTTTGAAGTTGCAGTATAGCTGCCGGACGGTAGATATCACAGGCGACAAGCAACGGGCGTTTGCTATGATATTTGCGCATGTACGCCGCGAGCTTCGCGCCGTTTGTAGTTTTGCCTGAGCCTTGAAGCCCAATGAGCATTATAACTGTAGGTGGTTTCGGCGAGATGGTGATCTTCGCGTTTGCGCCGCCCATCAATGTGCATAGTTCTTCGTTAACTATTTTAATGACCATCTGAGCGGGGGTCAGGCTTTCCAGGACGTTCGCGCCAAGTGACCTTTCGCTGACGGATTTGACAAAATCGCGCACGACCTTATAGCCGACGTCAGCCTCAAGCAAGGCGAGGCGCACTTCGCGCATAGCTTCCTTGATATCGGCTTCTTTCAACCGGCCTTTACCGCGCAGTTTTTTAAACGCGGCATTCAGTTTTTCAGTTAAGCTCTCAAATGCCATTTTTATTGTTTCATTCCTTCAAGGATGAGGACAAGGTTTTGTGCCAGTGCGGCGGATTCGGTGTCGTCTCCATATGAACGGAGCAGCTCACGGGCGATTTTTTCCGCGCGGTCAAGTTCCGCGCGTGTTTCGCGCCATCTGCTGACAACGCCGGTTTTTTGTTCCATTTCAACCAGCGATTTTTCGGCACGGGTAATGATATCATACACACCTTGCCTGGTTATTCCAGCTTTTTCCGCAATTTCTGAAAGCGATAAATCCTCGTTGTGATAAAGGTCAAAGTATTCGCGCTGCTTATCAGTGAGTAAGTCGCCGAAAAAGTCAAAAAGCATCGTCATAAGGAGAGTTTCGTCGTCCATACATAGTCCCCAGCAGTAAAGTAAAATTACTTGACGCCCGGACATAATAACCCATTTTTGAAATCATGTCAAGCGGAAATGTTCAAAACTGCTTGTTGTGTTGCTAGTAAAAATGAAGTAAAATAAGGGCTAACAACAGAAATATGGGAGGGATGCGGTTAAAGTGAATAAAATTATGTCGAATTTTTCATTTTTCAAGGAACGCTTTCCGGCGCTAGAAAAACTTTGTAGTCTTGCTGAAGGATACCTATACTCCGATCCAAACTCAAGCATGATAAAAATGAGGATGATTTCTGAGAAAATTATCAACTTAATGTTTGAGTACGATGGCTTGAAGCCGTTATCGATACACCAAAATACATTTTTTAACAGAGTAATAGTTCTTCAGAGTAAAGACCTGCTTCCTAAGGAAATCAGTTGTATTATCGATTTGCTGCGAAAAAAAGGCAACTTGGCTACTCATGAAGGATATGAATCACTTGATGACGCTATGATACTTCTTCGCTTAACGCATACTCTTTCTGTTTGGTTTATGCAAACATATGGGGATTATACTTTCATGCCTATAGAGTTTAAATTGCCTGATGATATCCGCAATCAAACAGGTTACGAAAAGATACTCCATGATAACGAAAGTTTGGTTGCAGAGCTTGAAAGAAGCTATGTGGCATCAACATCATTAATGACTGACATATCTATGCAAGTTGATGACCGAAGAAAACGAAACAATGAAATAGCTAATACCATCAAATTATCAGAAAAAGAAACTCGCTACTTAATTGACGAACAGTTGCGGAAAGTAGGGTGGGAGACGGATACCGAAAATCTGCGTTACTCAAGAGGAACCCGCCCGCAGAAAGGGCGAAACCTCGCAATCGCAGAGTGGCCAACGGATTCATCCGCTTGTAAGTGGGGGCATGTCGATTATGCTCTATTTGCAGGATTAAAGCTGGTCGGCGTTGTAGAAGCAAAATCCATAAACAAAGATGTATCATCGCTAATTGATAACCAGTGCCGTGAATACAGCATGGGCATAAAAGACGACCATGCGGAGTATGTGATCAATTCATGGGGAGCATACAAAGCTCCATTTCTTTTCGCTACCAACGGCAGGCCGTATCTGAAACAACTTGAAACAAAATCGGGCGTGTGGTTTCGTGATGCCAGAAGCGACTTTAACATGCCAAAAGCCCTGCAAGGATGGATCAGCCCGCAAGGGCTTCTGGAAAAACTGGAAAAAGATATAGCCATTGCTAATCGAAAATTAATTCTGACGCCGTATGATTTGCTGCTTGACAAAGATGGACTCAACCTGCGCCCATATCAAATCGAAGCCATCGAAAGTGTTGAGGTTGCAGTGCTGGAGGGCAAACAAACTGCGTTGCTGGCAATGGCGACCGGAACCGGGAAGACACGCACCGTCCTTGGTATGATTTACCGGTTTTTGGAAACAGGGCGCTTTAGAAGAGTCCTTTTCCTGGTCGATCGGACAACCCTCGGCGAGCAGGCACAGGATGTCTTCAAAGAAGTAAAAATCGTGGATTTGATGACCCTTGATGAGATTTATAACATTAAAAACCTCGACGATAAAGAAATCGACAAAGAGACAAAAATCCATGTAGCGACAGTGCAGAGCATGGTTAAGCGTATTCTCTATAACGATTCACAGTCCATGCCGTCAGTTGCGGATTATGATTTAATTGTGGTGGATGAAGCGCACCGAGGCTACATCCTCGATAAGGAAATAGGAGATGATGAGCAACTCTACCGTGACCAAACTGATTATATTAGTAAGTACCGCACCGTGATCGAATACTTCGATGCGGTGAAAATTGCGCTGACTGCAACTCCTGCATTGCACACAACAGAGATATTTGGAAAACCGGTATTTGAGTACTCTTACCGCCGCGCCGTTATCGAAGGATATCTAGTCGATCATGACGCACCACACGATATACACACGGAACTGCGTGACAAAGGCATTAACTATAAGCCAGGAGATACTGTTGCGATTTATGATTCTGTTACCGGAGATATTATCAACAGCGACGAGTTGGAAGATGATCTCAATTTCGACATAGAGAGCTTTAATAGAGAGGTGATTACTGAAAAATTCAATCGCGTGGTTTTAGAAGAAATTGCGCGGAATATCAACCCGGAAGGTGAGGGAAAGACACTTATCTATGCTGTGAATGATGACCATGCAGACCTTATAGTTAAGTTGCTGAAAGAGATATATGAGCCTCTGGGTGTTGCGAATGATGCCATTATGAAAATCACCGGAAGCATCGGCGGAGGGAATCCAAAAAAGGTAAAGGAAGCGGTCAAACGCTTTAAGAATGAAAAGTATCCCAATATCGCTATTACGGTGGATTTGCTCACGACAGGCATAGATGTACCAGAAATTACGTCGCTTGTGTTCATGCGCCGTGTGAAATCCCGTATACTCTTTGAGCAAATGATGGGGCGCGCCACCCGCCTTTGCCCCGAAATCGGGAAAACGCATTTTGAGATTTATGACCCTGTAGGCGTATATGAATCGTTAAAGCCGGTCAATACGATGAAGCCGGTAGCACAAAAAGAGTACGCTGATTTTGAGGATTTGCTGGATGGGCTGAAAAAACTGGAAACCGAAAAGCAACTTAAAAATCAGATCGAAATGATCATAGCTAAAATCCAGCGGAGAAAGCTTAGTCTTGATGAAAAAGCGCTGACCCATTTTATTGACCTTTCCGGCGGACTTGACCCCAATCAGTTCATTGAGAAGCTGGCAGGGATGAGTACGCACGACGCAAAGGATCATGTACTGGGTAATATGCACCTCTTTAAAATCCTTAACGAAGGTGGTAGGCCACATCGCTATATAGTCATATCTGATCATGAAGACGCCATAACCGAGCATAAGCGCGGTTATGGTCAAGGTAAGACGCCCCAAGACTATCTCGATGAGTTTAGCGCTTTTGTTAACAATAACATCAATACCATTACAGCGCTCAAGGTGATCTGCACCCGTCCGCATGAACTGACACGGGAAAGCCTAAAAAGCTTGAAACTGGAGCTTGACCGCCATCAATTCACCGAAAAGCAGTTAAATACCGCATGGCGTGAACTAAAGAATGAAGATATAGCCGCTGATATAATCAGTTATGTCCGCAGATGTGCGATAGGCTCTGCCCTGACCAGCAGCAAGGAACGCATAAGGCTTGCAGTGCAGAAACTCAGAAACAACAACAGTTTTACAAAGATGCAACTGGATTGGCTTGTTCTTATCGAAAAAACACTGCTGTCCGAGACAGTGATTGACCGCGAAACATTTAACACCGGCGCGTTTAAGACACAGGGCGGGTTTGCCCGAGCAGACAAGATATTCGGCGACAAGCTAGAGGATTACTTGCGGGAGTTGAATATATACCTATACGATGACGGAGGGAAAACCGCATAATCCCTCGTCCCCGTCATTGCGAGCGCACGAAGCAATCCAGCCCCTTTAGCGCAAGGCATTTCAATACGGAGGGAAAACCGCATAATCCCTCGTCCCCGTCATTGCGAGCGCACGAAGCAATCCAGTCCCCTTAACGCAATGTATTTCAATACGGAGGAAAAACCGCATAATCCTTCGTCCCCGTCATTGCGAGCGCACGAAGCAATCCAGCCCCCTTAACGCAATGTATTTC
>Ga0123353_10016093_pt1 | contig 10911 bp, 4 predicted proteins | sample TergutLab28metaG_3_FD_92763 | JGI IMG/M metagenome (GOLD analysis project Ga0123353, IMG submission 92763) | Labiotermes labralis P3 segment gut microbial communities from Petit-Saut dam, French Guiana - Lab288 P3 | ecosystem: Host-associated > Arthropoda: Insects > Digestive system > Gut ... | reverse complement strand
TGTGAGCTGTATTGCGATGAAAACGGTTTACCCGCCGGCCAGATCGACGCCGAACTCCGCGCTGCGATATCACGGCAGGTCGAAATGACGAAGAAGCTGCTGTCAAAAAAGTCGACGCATAGTTTCAGCATCTCCTATGCCGGGGATGTATCCAGAATCGAAGTATCGGCCGAAAAGTTTGAAGAACTGACGCAGGACTTGGTTGAGCGCACTATGGACTTTGTACGCCAGCTCCTCTCCGGCAATTCGCTCACTCCCGGCGATATCGACGTAGCCCTGCTTGTCGGCGGCTCGACGCGCATGCCAATGATCAAGAAAGCCGTCGATAGCTTATTCCCGGACAGGACCCGCGTTGAAGACCCCGACCTGGCCGTCGCAAAGGGGGCGGCGCTGGCTGCGGCCATCGAATGGATCGAGGTGTTTGAGAAACGCAAAAAAGGGGTGAACGACGCCTTTGATACATCGCTTGCCGCTTTGGGCGGCGATGGCTTCTTTGCGCCGGTTACCGAAGAAGAAGAGCTGCAAGCGCTGGCGTTGATGGCGATGGGCAACATCCAGAAGGTGAGCACCGTGAGCGATAAGCTCACCCGCTCGTTCGGGCCGGCAGTGTTCATAGACGACGCGAGCTATATGATCGACAATCTGCTTTTTGCCGGCGACGAGTCCCCGTCGGAGGCGACAGGCCGGTATGGGACAATGGTTGACGACCAAACCGCAGTGCACTTCACGGTTTTCGAGAACGTCTCCAAGGACCGTATAAACACGCATGTCGTACCGTCACTAGACCAAAATGACAACGAACAGTATACAGACCCTGCCCTGAAAGTCAAAAGCCTTGGCAACGTCAGGCTGGAGCTCCCCGGCGGGACGCCGAAAGGGACGCCCATTGAGGTGTTTTTCCGCTGCAGCGCAATAGGCCTTGAGGTACGAGCCACTAATATGGATACGGGCGGTTCTGTGGAAACGATAATCACTTCCGATAACACAAAAACCCAGGAAGAGCTCAACGAGGCAAAAAAGCGTTTGGCTTCCGTAAGGACCAGCGGCAATATATAACAGTAACTTATAGGCGGGTGTGCAACTTGGCGTTTTCTGTCGGAATTGATTTAGGGACTACATTCTCTGCGGTCGCATACGTCGACCCGGGTACGATGCTGCCTGTAATAATTCCAAATTCGGAGGGCGGCAGGGTAACCCCGTCTGTGATATTGTTTATTGACGGGGCGCCTGTATTCGGGGCCGAGGCGGAGAGCGCGTTATTGGCGGGCGAACCGGGGTGCGCCGCTTCTTTCAAACGCAGTATGGGGAAAGCTGAAATATACTGCACGATCGGCGGGATACCCTATACTGCGGAAGATTTATCCTCTATACTGCTCCGCCGTTTGAAAGAAGACGCCGAGTCTGAGTTGGGCGGCGCTATACTGGACGCAGTGATAACAGTGCCGGCATACTTCTATTCGGCCGAACGCGAAGCCACCGTCCGCGCGGCGGCGGCGGCAGGTTTGAAAGTCAGGAAGATCATCGACGAACCAAACGCGGCGGCGATGGCCTACGGGCTGAACAACTGGCGCGAAAACGCGAATATCCTCGTCTATGATCTGGGCGGCGGCACTTTTGACGTAACTCTTGTCCGCATGGGGCGGGACGGGGACCTGGCTTCGATCGCCACGCGCGGCGACCATTTCCTTGGCGGGCGCGACTGGGACTACAGGGCCGGGCTTTTGCTCCTTGACAAAATCGCGGATGAAACAGGTATAGACGCCCATTCCGACGCTAAAATCAAGTCGATGCTCCAGGGGATGGCGGAGGGCGTAAAAAAACAGCTTTCCGAATTGGAATCGGTAAGAGTCGTCGCAAATATCCCCGGTTACGGCAGAGCAACCGCCGTTGTCACACGGGGCGAGTTTGAAGAAACGACTGCGGACCTGGTTGACAGGACCGGCGCACTGTGCCGGGCAGTCCTTGATGAAGCCGGCTTGGATATCCGCGACGTGGCCGACGTCCTATTAGTCGGAGGTTCTACGCGGATGCCGCAGGTACCGCAGTATATGATTGGCCAGTTCGGGATAAAGCCAGTCGCGCATGTGAATCCTGACGAGGCAGTAGCGCTGGGCGCCGCGATCCAAGCCACCAAGGATGGCGAGCTATATGCCGGGTTATCGGTGCAAGTCACTAAAGACGGCAATAAAGCCATAGACTACAGCGGCTATGGCTTGACGGCGGGATTTGAAGTCAAGCCTTCAAAAAAGCTTTCCGGTATCGGGCTGCTTTCGCTCCGGGAAACAACGGCGCACGCGATGGGCATGATCGCATTGAGTTCCGACCGCACGAAATACATAAACGATGTCATCATCCCCGCAAACCATCCGCGGCCTGTACGCGCCGCGAAATCTTTCGCGTTTTATACGTCGGCCCGCAAGGTAAACGAGATGGAGGTCTATGTCCTGCAAGGCGACAAGGAGGCCCCCCTTGATTGCCAGATCCCTTACAGGTACGTTATTTCCGGCATACGGCATATAAAAGAACAGGGGGGCAGGACCACTATCAGGGTGCAGTACAGCTACGACGCCAACGGGATCATCCACGTAGAGGCGCGGCAGGATGACGACGGCGCCGATCTCCCCATCCGCAGGGAGGCAGTCCCGGATGATATGTCGCGGTACGGCCTGCCGATCGACCCGAAAATACTGTTCAGGCCCGGCCCGCTGAGCGTCATTATGGCTGTAGACGTATCGGGCAGTATGTCGGGGGAGCCGTTGGCAGCCGCCCAGGACGCCATGTGCGGTTTTATAAAACAGATGGATTTCTCTTACACCCATGTAGGTATACTGGCCGTATCAGACAGTACCGATGTGGTATCCCCCCTTACCGGCAGCGGAGACGACTGCATCGACGCCATCCGGTCCATCTCTTGCGGGCGGACGGGATATGGAAACACGGCGCACCCGTTCTCCGCGATCAAGAAGCTGTTGGAAGGCCGGGACGGGCGTTTGTTCGCGATCGTCCTGGCCGACGGCGTATGGAGCAATCGGGACGCCGCCGTCATCGCGGCTAAACAATGCAACGCGGCCGGGATCGAAACTGCCGCCATCGGGTTTGGAAGCGCGGACAAAGTTTTTTTACGGGACGTCTCCTCCGAGGATGCAAACGCCATACTGGTCGACCAATCACAGCTGGACGGCGCTTTTGGCAGCATCGCCCAGAGCCTGGGCGGCCAGGGGGCAAGTAACAAGCTTACCACCACTGTTCTCGATTCCGCCACATGGGAATGCTGAAGGGGGGGCGCTGATACTGGCAGAGTTTGAGTTTTTTGAATTAACGGGCCTCCCTTTTGACCCTCCCGAAAAAGCGGGGAAAAAGGTCAGGTCGGCCGTCGATAAGATCAGCAAAGAATTGAGGAATGCGCTCGGGACAGCTACGCAGCAGATAGAGCGCGATACGATCAATGCTAAGCTGGCGTTCCTGGAGTCCACATCCGCCGGCATTTTTACAAGCGACGACAGGTTAAGCCCGCTGTATGATAAACTGGCCCGGCAGCGTACCGATACCGAAATCGGGAACCTAAAAGCCGCGATCGCGCTCCTGAAGCTATCCGGCACGCGCACCGTGACAAACGGGGCAGTACGGGTCCAACGCAATAAAACGAAGCTTTCCAGGGAAAATGTAGAGAAAGCCTATCTGGAAGCCGGGATAACGATTACCGAGATAGACCCGGTTTCGGCTTACCCGAAATTCCCGACGAACGCCGAAAAAATCCACGCCGAGCTTGAAGCCCTGCGAAAGATGAAGGATCCCAACCCGAAGGGGAAAGACTTGTCCCTGGCAGTCGATCTATACGCTTTCGCCGCATATCTATGCGGCGAACCGGAAAATGCGCCCGGGTATAAAAGCAAGCCGGCGCCGGAGCTCTCATCGTTGCTTGACCGCCATGCAAAGCAGCTCTCCACGCGGAATGACGACTTGGGGAAGCTATGCGCCTCGATCGCGACAGCCGGGAAGCTATTTATATTCAACTCTGAAGCTAACCGCGAAGCGTACAATGCTTTCCTCAAATATAAATCCCCAGCATTGGCGTCGCTATTTGAAACGATGCGCCGTTTGTCAAAAACCGACCTGGCCGACCCGAAAAACGCGGAGCAGTGCATCAGGGCGATATCAAAAGAGTTCGGCAGCTATGAAGTCGCCCTTTCGATCTACAACAAAGAAGCGGGGCTCAAAGACGATCCATACATCCCTGAAAAGGCGGTATTCCATGTAGTATGCCCGCATTGCCAGAATATATCCGGGTTTGCCGATTTAAACGAAGCGCAAAAAGCTAATAAATGCCAAAACTGCGGCAAGGCGCTTTACAAGAACTGCGGCAAATGCCGCAAAAATGTGCTTGTTTCCCTGGACAAATGCCCTGAGTGCGGGTTTCTGTTCGCAAGCGCGGCGATGTTTGCCAAGTTCGTCGCCGCCGCCGAACAAGCGCTGCTCCGCAGCGATTTTACAGACGCCCGCAACAACCTTATCCAAGCGCGCGCCGCGGGCCCCGGCGAAAAGGCAAGGACCGCCCAGCTGGAGGCCCGCATATCGGATGAAGAGCGGAAGTATGGGAAACCTGTCGCCGAATTACGGAAGCTGATAGCGGACAGGAAATTCCAGAAAGCCGCCGGCGTCCTAGCCGCGGCTATCGCGGGTTTCCCGGGTTTGAACGTAAGCGTTTTTGAATCGCAGATCAACGCGGCCCTGGCCGAGGCCGATAAAGTTTTTACATACGCAAAGAACCTGCCCGCGCCAAAACAGGCCGACTCATGCCTGGAGATCCTGAACGGCTGCGCGGACTATAAACCGGCCATTGATTTTTTATGGGCCAACCCGCCCGGGTATTGCAAAGATTTTACGGTCGGGCTTGACAGCGTGGCGTGCAGCGCCAATATAAGCTGGGCGCGTTCCGCAGAGCGGGGCGTAACTTACCGGGTCGTCCGCAAGCAAGGCAGCGAGATCCCCGTAAGCGAAACGGACGGCGTGATCCTGCTTGACAACACGCCCGATACTTCATATAAAGATAAGGGCATACAGCCCGGCTTATATTACAGCTATGCCGTTTTTGCCGCCAGGTACCGGGTCTTTTCCCCTGCCGCCGGCAAAACCGTCGCATTACTGGCGGATGTCACCGATATCCATAGCGAAATCCTCGAAAAAATGATCCGTATCACATGGAAAGACCCGGTTAACTGCACCGGGGTGACGATCAAACGGACAGTCGGGGGCGTCGCCTCCACCCTTGCCGAAGGCGCGCGCGGGAGCTTTGAAGACAAAAAGGTGGAATACGGGGTCGCCCATTCCTACAGGCTCTACGCGAATTATAGCGGGATGCCCCCGAGCAATGGCGCCGAAGTAGTCATAACGCCGACGTACAGGGTCGAATCGTTCACGATCGGGGCCGGGCAAACTAAAAACGGCTCATATACCGTTACCTGGGACATAACGAGGGACGGCGTCGACTTGAGGGTCTTAGTGGACGAAAAGCAGGTCCGCGCCATTAAATCAGACGAGCGAAGCTGCGATATAATAATTCCGCCCGGCGGTATTTATTCGGTCGCCGTACTGGCTTACACGGGAGGGGCCTGGCTACGCAGCGCAAACAGCCTCCGGGTGAACACTTACACGCCCTGCGAAATAGATAAGCAGGCGTCGAATCTTTATGAGGATATGGTTTTCGGATCATATGATCCCGCATACAGCGTTTCGATGAACCTGAGCGTCAGCGGGCCTGTCCCGGACAATGTGGCCGGGTTCTATTATGCCGTGAGGGCCAAAGCGTCGCCAAACGACAAAGCGCCCTGGGCCGGGATGCAGGAGATCGGATCGGCCCCCGACATCCATCGTGTCGACTTGAACGCGTATTCAAAAAACGGGATTTTTTATAAGTTGACCGCGCATGATGAAAGCGCGTATTATATTACCCTCTTCACTATATATATTTCCAACGGGCGGGAGATCGCCTCGAACGCTTCGCTGTGCCGTATTGACCGGCCATTGAATGCCGAGCTGTTCTGGGAAATAAGGAGATCCCCCTTCAGCGGTATGCGGTTGATGATAAATATCTCCGCCAACCGCCCGTTTAGCAGGATACCCGAACTGATACTCGCTTGCTCCGACGGGCAGCTACTCCTGTCGGCAAACGACTCCAATGGGGTGCGGCTCAAGGCATTCCCCGAATCGAAGACCGGGGGCGCGCGGCGGTCATTTGCGGTCGAACATGAGTTGGGCGCAGATATAGCTTTTAAGAAAGTAAAAGGCCGGAAATTGTTTTTATTTATAGCCGCCCCGGTCCCGGGCGAAAACTTCACTATGCGGTGGGCTGAAGGATTTACAGGAAAGGTATAGGTTCCCGTCATGGCAAACTTCACTTGCCCGTTCTGTATCAGCGTATACAACACAAGCCATGTTTTATATATCTGCCCTGATTGCGGGGAGGCTTCGGCGCCGAAGTTCAGCGAGCGCGAACCGATCAAATGCAGGCATACGGGGTGCGGCGGGCTGGCGACCCAGCGCAAATGCCCCAGCTGCGGCCAGGAGATACCAAGGATCGCCCTGGAAACACCCAACCTGCCGTTTTCCATCGTCGGCGTCTCCAACTCGGGAAAAACGAACTACATCACGGTCATGCTCAATGAACTGGGGAAGGCGACCGGTATGCGCCTGGCCATGGGCGCGCAGACAAAAGAAACGCGGGACCACCAGCAGGAAAATTACAGGCGCATCTATAAAGACCACACGCGGCCGGAGAGCACGCATGCGGGCGCCAAAATGCCCCAGATCTGGTATATCAAGAACCTTATGAAGAAACGCGGCAACGAAGTCCCCACATACACGTTCACCATATTTGACGGCGCCGGCGAAGACCACGAGAACAACCTTGATATATCCTCGCCGGTATGCCGCTATATAAATGTATCGAAAGCCATCATCATCGCCATCGACCCGCTTGTGCTATCCAACGTGCGCCGGGGCGGGGTCGTCGACCCTGACGTTATGCGCAACTCGCTCGCGGGCAGCGAAGGCGAGACCAAGAACGCCGAAGACATTATACACAGCATCGCGGCGTACATAAAAACCGCCCGGGGGATAAAGACGACTCAGGTGCTGAACATCCCCGTGGCTGTCGTCCTGACCAAAATCGACACGATCCTCTACCATAAGTCGTTTGGCCAGAACGCCCTGATAAAAAGCCCGAGCATGAGCACTCGCAACGGGAAGGTCGATATCAGCGAGATCCAGCAGGTCGACGAAGAGATCCGCAACTGGCTGGGCGAGATAGGGGAGAACGCTTTTATCAACGCCCTCCATTCACATTTCAGCGAGTTTTGCTTCTTCGGCGTTTCAAGCTACGGCGCCCCGCCGAAAGACGCATATAGCCTGGCGGACGAAATCAGGCCGCACAGGGTGCTCGACCCGGTCTTGTGGTTGTTCAAGAAGTCGAGGTTTGTCGATTAATGTATTCAGAGCTTATTTATACTCGGTGCAGGCAGGGGATAGATATAGTAAAAGGGGGGCGGCCTTTGGCAGGCGAAGGCTACAAGGTGTACTCCTGCACGCCCTCGCTGCTTGAAAGCGGCAAGAATGATTTGCCGTTCCTGCTCAGCGCGGCCCAGGCAAAGCAGCCGTATAGCGACCCATCTTTTATGGATGACGCTTATTTGTATCATGTGCCGGAAAAGGGCGACAATTTTATGGTCGGCTTCCACCCTGTACCGTATGACGCCGGCGCCAAAGGCGATTACTCCCACCGCGCGGGTAATTTCGTGAATCATATCCTGGTAGGCGATTTTTCCGGTTTTTACCCATACGAGCTGTTCGGCGACGACTCTGTCTGGACCGCAAAAGCCTGCGGTGAAGCCCATTACTATGAAAACGCCCCCGTAAGCCTCCCCCCGCGCGCAGATATCGGCTGCCCTGCCGGGCAGTTTGGCCTTGATGAGATCCGCGCGTTCATTGCCGATGGGCGCGGGGAAGCGCTGATGCGCGCGGTCTCGTTTTTGATCACGCAGTTTAGGCTCCCTCCGGAAGAACGCAAGTACCTGGTGATCCGCGACGAAACTTCCGGCAAGATCGAAATGTGGATAGCCGCGATCGAACGCGCGTTCTCGCCGAAAATAGCCGCGTCGGTACCGTTTGCCACCCGGATGGACAAGTTCGCCGCAGCGAACCGCTACGCTGTAAACCAAGCCGGCGCATACCTTGAACAGATCAACTTGCAGGACCGCAGGCAAAAACTCCGCTACCGCGCCATGATCGTGGGCGTCGACGAGCGGGACAGTGCCAACGCGGCGGCCGCCCGCCCGCCGGCTAACCCCCCCTTCGTATTATTGGACGGGAATGAAAAACAAGCGTTGTTTGAAGCTGATATATCAAACCGTTATTTCCGCTTTATAACGAGCTTTACCGATACTCACCAGTCGTTCTGCAGGGAGTTTTTGCAGGCTTTCAACATTTCTGAGCCAAACCCGGATATTTTCGAGCTCCTTGATGTTTACCTGGCGCTCGGGGGGCCTTCGCTGCCAAATGCGGAATACATGGGGACGATCGCCGCTATAATGGGGAAGCATACTATAACCGACCCGGGAATGCTGCGGGGCGTCTATGACCGTGTTACCGCGGCGCTCCCGTTTTCCTTGCCGGAAGACCCGCGGAGCGCTGTGCAGATAATGAAATGGCTGCAGGCTTTTTCCTGGGTAGTCGGGGATCCCGGCTCCGGCCCGCGGCTAACGGATATCATTTGTGAAGCATTTACGGACCTGGTATATAAAAAGCGGGACGCCGGCGGGGCGTTGGAGTTTTGGCATAATATAAAGAACAGCGAGTTCGCCGAAGGCGTGGCAAGGCATTTTGCCGACCCCGCCACGCGCCGCAACAACCAGGCTTATTTACATCAGTTCGGGCCCGCCGACGTCATCGCGTTCACCCGGATATATATCGACTGCGCCGCATACCCGGGCCTGGTTGAAGAGGGGGATCTGCTAAAGATATTGAAAGGGAGCCTGGAATACTGTTTCACACGAAATGACGGCGGTTCCGCGCGGATGATCTTAAGCTACCTGTCCCAGAACACGCGCGCCGATATAAATGATACCCTGCTGGCCCTCGCGGTGAGCGCGGGCGGCGCTTATGCGGATCATTATGCGAAACTGCTGACCGAGTACGATAGACGCATCCTCTCTTCCGATACGGCAGTTTCAGCTTTCGTCAAAAAACTCCATACCGAAGGCTTGGGTCATCTGGCCATACCCGTCCTTGAACTCCGCATCGGCACGCTGTCGAAGGCTGCGGACGTCGACCGGTTCATAAAGTCGATGGAAAAGGCCCCCGCGCTGTTCGCCGGCAGCCCGGCGGAAACGATAGAAGCCCGGGTCACTTTACGCCGGTTGGCCGATGAAGCAAAAGAGGCGATCCTCGCGGAGAAACAAGCCGCCCGGATGGCCAGGAGGAAGAATGCGGATAAATGACAATTGTTTTTGATTATAAGCCTAAAACCATAAGGGGGCGGCGCGCTGCGCCAAACAAAAAAATATGATAAAATTACCTGACCTCAAGCTGGGCGCCCTCTTAGGGCCGATAAAAAGCATATTTCAGACGAAAAAGGGGAAGCACTCTTTCATTACGGTCACGCCCAAAGCAGACGTCGATTTGCAACAGTACGAAAAGGAGCTATCCCATGCTTTCAATGATAAAAATGCGAGATCAATAGCTTTTTTCGGCCCTAGCGGCTCCGGTAAAAGCAGCGTCATCGAGACATATGAAAAGAAAAACGGCGGCACGAAGTTTTTGCATATAAACCTCTCGCGCGACAAAGCGCAGAGCGATATCGAAAGGGACAGCCCAGCAGTCAAGGATTTCATGGTTGAGGGGATCATCCTTAATGAGCTGCTCGAAAGCATAAACCCAAAAAGGATACCCCAGACGAAGTTCATTGTAAAAAAAGAACAAGCTACCTATGGCGGGATCATTACAATGGTATTGGCTATGTTCCTGCTCATTACCTTGACGTACACTATATTTTTCCCCGGTTGGCAGAATTATGTCAACAGCCTGTCGGCCAACTGGATTGCCCCGGTCTTGCCGTTCCTGTTATTTACGGCCTCCGCCGAAGCGCGCCTCATAGGCGCCATAGTATGCTCGGCGGTGCTTGCAGTGGCAATTTATTGTTTAGTTACGAATTTTCAATACCATTACCGCGTAAAGAGCGTCAAACTGAGCGGGACCGAGATACAATTGTTTAAAGAGAGCGAGTCGCCTTACCTGAACAGGTATTGGCATGATGTGATATACCTCTTTGAAAGGGCGGACGCGCATGTCATCGTGTTTGACGATATCGACGGGTATATAACAAACAAGATTTTTTCGGACCTTTGCAGGATAAACAAGCATATAAACGACCGCAGGGCCACCCCATTGCGCTTCCTGTACCTATTAGCCGACGATATTTTTGACCCGGTGGAAAGGACAAGGTTTTTTAATTATTCATTTTCTATCGCAGGGTTCGACATTTACGACAGATTTGCCGGGTTTTTAAATGAAGCCGGCATATACGATTCGCTGGCGGGCGAAGAAGAATTCCTGAAAAAGGTCGCTACATATATAAATGATATGCGAAGGCTGCAATATGTATGCAATGAATTTACAAGCTGCATAAACCGGATAAAACCGGCCGGTACGAAACCGCAGCTGCTTGCCCTTATAGTATATAAGCATTGTTTCCCGAAGGACTATGCCAGCTTGTGCAATAACAAAGGGTTCCTTTACTCGCTGTTTTCCCGGAAAAACGATTTTATCAAAGCTGGGCTTGCTGTGGCCGATAAAGAGATAAATGATATAAAAGCGCAGATCCGCGCCGCAGCCGACGAAGTTATGAGATCGGTGGAAGAG
>Ga0123353_10016092_pt1 | contig 10911 bp, 8 predicted proteins | sample TergutLab28metaG_3_FD_92763 | JGI IMG/M metagenome (GOLD analysis project Ga0123353, IMG submission 92763) | Labiotermes labralis P3 segment gut microbial communities from Petit-Saut dam, French Guiana - Lab288 P3 | ecosystem: Host-associated > Arthropoda: Insects > Digestive system > Gut ... | reverse complement strand
GTGTCAATTCCAAGTGCTAACCCGCTAATAATAGAAATATTTGTTGCAGCAAACTCAGCAACTATGCGCCTAACTACATCTTTTCCGTACAAAGTTGCATTGCGCGTACCCACAATAGCTAAGGTTTTTTCCATATTAAATTGGCTACTACCCTTATAACAAAACATATAAGGAGCATCGTTGCAGCGCAGCAATCGCTTAGGGTATTCAGTATCTGTAAAAAAACAGTACGTAATATTGTTTTTGGCAGCAATCTCTAACTCTTGTTGCACAACTTTCACAATTTCCGGCGTCAAAACAGGCTGCCCAATAAATGTGCGCGTCGTTTTTAATTTTTTTACCACAGAAGGAAAATCAACAAATAATGCTTTCGCACTACCGGAAAGATGCAATAGTTTTTTTATTAAAGAGTTACCATAGCCTTTTTGATGCGATAATGCAAGTTTATAAAAAAGTTCGTCGAGCATGGTTTTTTAGTTAAAATTAGGGCGCAAATATAATTAATATTGAGCCAAAAATCAACCCTTAAAGAAAATTTCTATTTTTGCCCAAAATATCGGTATGAAAAATGCATACCTTTCTTTCTTAATAATGTTAATATTAGCCTCATCTTTTGGGTTCGGCATATACATCATTTTTGCATCCGTAAACTTTCCAACCATTCAAAAACAGATGAATCCACAAATTGTAACTCCTCTTACCGATGTTGAGGAAGACCCCGATGTGGTACATGTCCTTCTTTTATTTCAGGCAGCAGATTATTTTGTGTATAAAGGCGTTCCTATTGGATTTCAATATGAAATGCTCAAAGAATTAGAAAAAGAACTGGGTAGAAATATTGATATTTTTGTTGACTCAGACATAAATAATATTCAAAAACAACTCAATAAAAATGTTTTTGATATTGTGATAATGGATTTTTCTCCAAGTGGATTCATTCTTCCGCAATTTGAACGCTCTATTACACACTCATTCTCCCATCCCGTCTTGGTTTCCGGAAATATGGCAGATACTGCCGGCGTATATACAATTCTTGTTTCAAATGATTTTCGTGCAATGCTTTTCTTTACAAATGACTCTCCTTTTGTAAACTATTCTGTGCAAAGAAACAATAACCATTCTACCGAAGAACTTTTTGAAAAATTAGACAATGGCGAAATACCATACATTATTTGCGATTATAACCAAGCCATTACCTTAATCCCTTTTTATTCTAATGTTAAAATTTTAGACAAAGCAGGACCTCAATTTGAACGCCGATGGCTTTTGAATAAAAAAAATATCCAACTTAATGAAGATATTAATCATTGGTTGTTAGATTATAAAAAAACATACAAATATCGCGCACTTTTAAGTAAATATTTTTCACAGGAATCAACATTAATCAATAAATCGTTTGCCAAAAATCAAAAAAAAGGGATTTCTCAATATGATGATATCATAAAGAAATATGCCGCTAAGTACGACTTTGATTGGCGGTTTATTGCTTCAATTATTTATCAGGAAACAAATTTCGTTTCCGGATTAACAGGAAAGGGTGGAAGTTATGGCTTGATGCAATTGATGCCTGTAACGATGGACTATTATGGAATTTCGGAAGAAGATGACGATGAAACCAATATCCGTGTGGGGGTACAACATCTTCAAGCGATGACAAAATCTTTTGAAGAAGTTGATGATGAATATGAAAAACTCTTTTTCGTGGCAGCCGCGTATAATGCAGGGAGAGGACATATTTTCGACGCCCAGCGATTGTGCGCTAAATATGAAGGAGACTATACGGATTGGAAAGAAGTCTCTAAATATTTGATACTGAAATCAAAACAAGAATATGCTACTGACCCCGTTGTTAAATCAGGTTATTTTCCCGGCGCTTTTACCGTGAAATATACCCAACAAGTAATGGAACGATATGTTGCCTATAAAGCTGCATATAATTAAAATATAGAAAATAAGATAGATGCACAAAGTAAAACCCAAAAAAACACTTGGACAACATTTCCTGAAGGATCAATCAGTGGCAGAGAAAATTGTGAAAAGTATTGCAAGTACCAATGAGAATATTTTGGAAATTGGACCCGGTATGGGCATTTTAACTAATTTTCTTTTACAAAAAAATAATATCAACTTAAAAGTAATTGAAATAGACGCCGAATCGGTCGCATATTTGCAAATAAAATATCCGTCTTTACAAATCATTGCAGGTGACTTTTTGAAACTGAATGTAGAGGAACTATGCGGAAGCCCGCTAACCGTTATTGGAAATTTTCCCTACAACATATCCTCACAAATATTGTTTAAAATATTGGGAAACAAAGATATTGTTACAGAGGTAGTCGGTATGTTTCAAAAAGAAGTAGCAGCGCGTGTGGCATCTCAACCGGGCAAAAAGATGTATGGCATTTTAAGTGTTTTGCTTCAAGTTTACTATGATATTGAATATCTGTTTACTGTCGATGAAACTCTGTTTACGCCGCCACCAAAAGTGAAATCCGGCGTAATCCGGATGGTGCGCAATCCGCAAAAAAAACTTAACTGTAACGAGGTATTGTTTACAAATGTGGTCAAAACTGCCTTCAACCAACGCCGTAAAACGTTGCGAAATTCTTTGAAATGTTTTTCTTTTACCGATGAATATAGAAACAATCCTATCTTTGCCTTACGACCAGAGCAGTTAACAGTGGCGCAGTTTGAAGAGATCTGCTTGTTTTGCACAGACGAAGTGATAAATTATCATATTAATTATCTTAAAAAAAATATTTTTGCACTCTAAATCTTAATTAATAATATGTTTACAGGAATTGTAGAAAAAACAGGAAAAATCGTTCATATTGAACAGGAAAAATCCAATTATCATTTTACTATCGAAGTTGATTTTGCAGATGAATTGAAAATTGACCAAAGCATGGCACACGATGGCTGTTGCTTGACAATTGTGAAGTTAGATAAGGCAAAGCGCAGATATGTTGTTACCGCTATGGACGAAACTATGTTGAAAACCAATCTTAAAACATGGTGCGTGGGTTACGAAGTAAATTTAGAGCGCAGTATGAAATTAGATGCGCGCTTTGATGGTCATATCGTTCAAGGGCATGTAGATCAAACTGCCGAATGCGAAAAGATAATTGACGAAAATGGTAGTTGGCGCTATTATTTTACATATAATATTGAAAAAAATAACTTTACGGTTCCAAAAGGCTCCATTTGTGTAAATGGTGTAAGTTTAACAGTCGTGGATTCTGAAAAAGGAAGGTTTTCTGTAGCCATAATTCCTTATACACAAGAAGTTACTAACTTCCATTGCTTTACTAAGGGAACGGTTGTAAACATTGAGTTTGATGTTTTAGGAAAATATGTTCAAAAGTTATTGGAAGAATATTTTGCAGCAACAAAATAAGAGACTGCACGTTCCGTTTTACTACTTTATTTTATCACTATGGGTATTTCGATGCAAGTATTAGGACTTATAGCCGGTTTAGGGCTTTTGGTTTTTGTTCATGAATTAGGGCATTTTTTGTTTGCCCGTTTTTTTGGCACACGAGTAGAAAAGTTTTATCTGTTTTTCAATATTGGTTTTTCTTTAGTACGAATAAAGAGAATTAACGGCGAATTGCAATACAGTTTTTTATCTTCTAAACCTCCGGAGGAGTGGGCGAATTACCCTGAGTGCACAGAATGGGGTATAGGTTGGTTGCCACTCGGCGGTTACTGTTCCATAGCGGGAATGGTTGACGAAACGAAGTCGGCTAAAGATTTGGCAAGCGTGCCTCAACCTTGGGAGTTTCGCTCAAAACCTGCCTGGCAACGATTCTTTATTATTACGGGTGGCGTTCTCATGAACTTCCTGACTGCCGTTGTGATTTATATTGCCATCATGTTTTCCTGGGGAAAAGAGTATATCCCGCTTGAAAATGCGAAATATGGCCTTATGTTTTCTAATGCGGCGCAGTATGCAGGATTTCAAAATGGCGACAAGATTGTAACAGTAGATGGTACAACCTCTCACACGATTTCCGATTTTGTGAAAAAACTATTGTTAGACAATCCCAAAGAAGTCATTCTTATACGTAATAATGAATTAGATACGCTGCATCTCAAAGAAGATAATTGGAAGAAGATATTGAGCGGTGACCAATTTTGTTCTTTTAATTTTCCTTTTGTAATTGAAGAGGTTGTGGCCGGACACCCTGCGGCGCAAGCAGGATTGCAGAAAGGAGACAGTTTGGTAGGTATTGATAACTTGAAAATATTTCTGTTCTCCGATTTTAAAGAAGAGTTTAGAGATGCCAAAAACAAGGAAGTTATGCTGCATTTCTTTCGAGATGACAGCTTACAAGCAGTGTCGTTATGCGTAAATGAAAATGGAACTATCGGCGCGCAAGTAAATCCCAATAAATATCTCCAATCCGTTACGGAAACTTATGGTTTTTTTGCATCTATCCCGGTTGGAATTAAAGAAGGAGTAAACCAATTAACCTTATATATAAAGCAGTTCAAACGCTTATTTACCAAAGAGGGAGCCTCTCAAGTGGGTGGTTTTATTGCCATTGGCAGTTTTTATCCTAAAGAATGGGATTGGGAGCGTTTTTGGGGAATGACGGCTTTCCTTTCTGTAATAGTTGCATTTATGAATATTTTGCCGATTCCGGCATTAGACGGAGGATACGTTTTCTTCATTCTTATTGAGATGATTACAAGGCGAAGACCAGGAGACAAATTTCTCGGTTATGCAAATACCGTGGGGTTTATCATCCTTATTATGCTGCTGGCTTACGTAAACGGAATGGATGTAATGAGGCTGTTCAGGTAGCAACAAGCATGACTTTTGGAATATTAGTACGAATGTTTTTTTCTTTGGAATGCTTGTTATTTGCGAATTTTTGCACGTCCCCAAAATCGTAGCAGTAGAATCTCTGTAAAAAAGCTAACTAATGCGATAATGATAAAATATCGCCAAAGCGATTTTCCGGTTAATTTGTCTGAAATTGAGCGGGTAAGGTCTTTAGTGTGCGCCGACAACACCGAAATGTGCCCTTGTGACTGATCGGCAGTTTTTTGCAACTCTTTCTCTGTATAGTATTCCAAATTTGATTCATTACGGTTATAGTTAAAGGCTATTGTAGAATATGAAATTTCCCCTTTCATCACGTCGTAAAAACCTGCCTGATGGATTTGAGAATGAAGAAACAACTGCGTTTCATTCCCCATATTGCGCTGCTCCGGAATAAGTTCTGCCCCTCCTGCCCTCTGCTTTAACACAAAAATATCCTCAGAACCTGTTGCTTTCTGCGGAATTGTAGCTGTTTCATCTTTTCCGATAAAGTAATAAAGCGCACTTTTCAACTGCCCCATCAAGCCTAAATTGTGCAAGGGAATAAAGAAGATTGTATTTTTGTGAGCGTTTCCGTAATTATCGTGTAGGGCAACAGCAGATAATACCACACGACCTTTACCAACCGGATATGCAGTTAGAAAAGGAGCGCCGTTCTCCAATCGCATGATTGTCTCAGCAGAAACATCTTTGTTTTCAAATGTATAGTAATGAGAGACCGTAGGCATTTCCCAATACTCTGAGGAGTTATATTGCAAAGCACCTTTATAATAGATGCTCTCACTATTAATGCTCCCAACTTTCAATTCATCGGTACGCAATTCTTTAAAATTAGGAATTTGCAGTGTATTAAAGAAAGGATTCCACAGTGTAACATCCATTTTGTCAGATGGAAAAACCGCGAGAGTGCCTCCATTTTGAACATATTTTTCTAATTCTGCCGCTAAACCGGAAGAGATTGTTTCTAACTGATCTATTATAATTAACTGCGCAGTGGTAAATGCGCCGTAATTGATTTGATTCACATTCATCGGTTGATAATAAAATAATGAATCGGCTCCGTAAAGTGCATGTAAATATCTGTTTTTAACTTTATCCTGAATGGCAATAATGGAAGCGCTCGGCGCTACTTCATACACAAAATAAAATCTATCATCGTAAATAATAGGAGTGTCGTAAATCTCTATCATTCCCGCCTGAATACCGGAATTTTGGATGGTGTAGCTTAGGGTACAATCCGTATAACTGTTGGGCTTAATGTCCACTGCACTTAATGCGCGTTGTTCGTTGTTAATATGTAGTTTTACAGGCAATTTAACAATCTCATCTTTACCGTTATTGCGTACACGAACCGTCATGCCGACATTGTAACCTACCTGAAAAACAGGTATATCGAACCAACAACTATCAATAGAAATATTATTCATCTCAATATTTTCATGAGGAATGAGAAATATTGATTGTGTAGTGTCTTTAAGAAGCTGTGAAAAATCAAATTGGTTTTTTTGAAAATCAGAGATCAAATATATAAGTTTCTGTGTTTTATAAGACTTAGCAGTGATATTTTGAATGAAATGCAAAATTTGCCCCAAGTTTTTAGATTTTGGGGTAATCTCGATATTGTCTAAGCGCGACAAGATTTCATCTTTGTTAATGATTTGCGCTTCATGTGCAGCAAAATTGTTAGTAATGAGTACAAATTCATCACTATAAGAGAAAGCCTCTGCAATTTTTTTTGCAGCCCCCACAGCTTCATTCAGCAGTGAGGTATGTTGTGATTGCGCTTCCATTGAGAAGGAGTTATCTACAAAAACCGATACAATTGTGCCGGATTGGGTTTCAAATTGATTGTTGGGGAGATAAGGCTGAGCAAAGGCAATAGCAAGTGCGGTGATACCTAAAACCCTTAAAAATAGAGCAATTAAGTGCTGTAGCTGAGACTCACGTTTAGTCTTTTTTACAATTTCCTGCAATAGTGTAACATTAGAAAAGTAAGTAGTCTTGTATCTTCTAAAATTAAAAAGGTGAATAAGAATGGGAATGGCAATTGCGCAAATACCGAAAAGAAAGAGAGGTGCAGAAAATTGCATGCTTTTATATTTTTGGGGCGCAAAAATAATAAAATTGATGAATCTTTTTTTTTATATATTCGCGCCCCAAATTAATGCGCTGTGAAAATGACCGACAAAAGAGACGAATTTATTTTGAGACTTTCCGGAATTGAAATGGGAAATCACAAATATTCAATGATTTGTGATAAATTGTTCTTTGAATTAACAGGGCTGTCCGAAATTGAAAACGGGTATATCAAAGTGCAAATAGAAATGGAAAAAAGTGCGAAAATGCTCTCGCTTCATTTCCATTTTAGTGGCGAAGTAACCGTAATTTGCGATAGATGTTTGGATACTTTTGAAATACCATTGGATTTTACGGATTTTTTGGTAGTTAATTTTGTTTCTCAAATTAATGATTCTTTTGAAAATGATGACAACATTTGGCAAATTCCCGAAAAAGCACATGAGTTAGAACTTACACACTTTTTGTATGAAGCCATTGAACTCGCTTTGCCTACCCAACGTATTCATCCTGAAGATGAAACAGGAAAACCAACATGCAATCCTGAAATGCTGCAAAAACTCGCCGAACTCGCTCCGAAAAATGATGAGCAACACAATACCGAAACAGACCCCAGATGGAATGCACTCAATAAATTAAGAACTAGAAATTGAGTATTATGAAAATTATACATACTAACCATTTATCATTAATCATTAATCATTAATCATTAATCATTAATCATAATCATTAAAATATAACAACATGCCGAATCCAAAACGAAACCATTCAGCACAACGTAGAGATAAAAGGAGATCACACGATTTTATCACGGCTCCGCATTTAACTACCTGCAACCACTGCGGCGCTGCTATCCTTACTCATAGAATTTGCCCGGAATGTGGCTATTACAGAGGAAAACAAGCCATTGAAGTATAGTGGAACTTGTTTTTGCAACAAACAATGCACACAAATTAAGCGAGGTTCGTGCGATTGCGGGTACTCGCTTTTCTATTATTAGCCTTGATGACTTAGGCTGTTTCGACGAAATCCCAGAAACAGGAGAAACTTTGAGGGAGAATGCTTTGCAAAAAGCGCAATACATTCACGACAAGTTTTCTTGCAACTGTTTCGCCGATGATACAGGATTGGAAATTGAAGCCCTTGGCGGCAACCCGGGAGTATATTCGGCACGTTACGCCGGCGAACATTGCTCTTTTAAAGACAATATCCATAAAGTGCTGTCGGAATTGATGGGTGTTGAGAACCGAAAAGCATGCTTTAAAACGGTTATTGCGCTCATCTTACATGAAAAATTATACTTTTTTGAAGGTATAATTGAAGGAGAAATCCTTGAAACCGAGAGAGGAACAAACGGATTTGGCTATGACCCTGTTTTCAAGCCCTTTGATAATAAGCAATCGTTTGCAGAGATGTCGGAAAAAGAAAAAAACAGTATCAGCCACCGTGCATTAGCCACGAAACAACTTAACGATTTTTTGCAAACATGCCCTATATTGAAATAAAAGGCGCACGAGCCAACAACCTTCAAAATATAGATATCTCAATTCCCAGAAATCAACTCGTAGTTATCACAGGGCTTTCAGGTTCAGGCAAATCATCGCTGGCATTCGATACACTTTACGCAGAAGGACAACGTCGTTATGTGGAAAGTTTAAGTTCTTACGCAAGGCAATTTATGGGCAAACTATCCAAGCCGGAAGTTGAATATATTAAAGGCATCCCTCCTGCTATTGCCATTGAACAGCGCGTCATTTCACGAAATCCACGCTCAACAGTCGGTACATCAACAGAAATTTACGAATATTTGAAACTGCTCTTCGCACGTATCGGAAAAACATATTCGCCAATTAGCGGAAAAGAAGTAAAACGAGAAGACTTACAAGAAGTTATTGACTATATTGGAAAAACTCCGAATAGTAGCCGTATCAGTATTTTGGTGCCTTTTAAGGTTGCACCCGACCGCACAGCCAAGCAACAATTGGAAATTCTAAAAATGCAAGGATTTAGCCGTATGATGCTGAATAAGAAATTGTGCGACATTGATGAGCTGTTATTGAAATACCCCGACTGCAGCAAACCAGATACCAAATCAAAAAATACAGACAATATACAGTTGTTTGTTGACCGTTTTAAGTCTGAAAATATTTTGGAGCAAAAGGTGCGCCTCGCCGATTCTATTCAAACCGCATTTCAGGAGGGTAGGGGAGAAATGATTGTGCAAGTGGAAAATGACATAATAACACAACGCACTTTTAGCCGCCACTTTGAAATTGATGGAATAACTTTTGAAGAGCCAACACCGCTCCTATTCAGCTTTAACAGCCCTTACGGAGCTTGTCCGCTTTGTGGCGGAACAGGATTTATTGACGGTGTAGCTCCGGAACTAGCAATTCCGGACAGATCTAAATCACTGTTTAATGATGCGGTAGTGTGCTGGCGTGGAGAAAAACTCCAAAACTATAAACACTACTTCATTCAACAAAGTGCAAAATATAACTTCCCTATTCACAGACCAATTGATGACCTTACCGAAGAACAGTTCTCTCTATTGTGGAAAGGAAATTCAGAAGTGATAGGTGTGCTTCCGTTTTTCAAAATATTGGAAGATGAAGGATACAAAGTGCAGAACCGTGTTCTGATAGCACGCTATCGAGGGCGTACATTGTGCCCGGAATGTAAGGGTACGCGAATTAGAAAAGATGCAAATTATGTTAAAATTAAAGGGAAATCAATCTCTGATTTGGTGCAAATCTCTATTGAAGAACTATATCTGTTTTTTGCCCAATTTCATTACAGTTCTGAGATTGAAAAACAGATAGCCAAACAGTTAGTAAACGAATTGGAGAACCGCTTGCACTTTCTGTTGGATGTTGGTTTAGGATACTTAACATTGAACCGATTATGCAAAACGTTGTCGGGAGGCGAATCACAGCGTATTAACTTAGCTACATCGTTGGGAAGCAGTCTGGTAGGCTCGCTCTATATTTTAGACGAACCGAGCATCGGACTGCACCCACGAGACACGCAAAACCTGATACGAGTCTTGAAACGGTTGCGAAATATTGGAAATACTGTAGTGATAGTTGAACATGATGAAGAAATTATTAAAAGTGCGGATTATATTATTGACATCGGTCCTAAAGCAGGGCGTTTGGGTGGAAAAGTAGTATTTACAGGAACTTTCGATAATTTGTTGAAAACTACTGATAACTTAACAGCTGCCTATCTTCGTGGTATGAGTATAGAAACAAAAACCACAAAACTTACCATCCCGCTGCCGACAATTCGCCGCAAATGGCGTAATTATGTGGAAATTAAAAACGCATCAACTCACAATTTAAAAAATATTGCTGTTAAACTTCCGCTTGATATTCTTACTGTTGTAACAGGAGTAAGCGGTTCAGGAAAAAGCACATTGATAAAAGAAGTTCTTTACCCGTCTTTTAGAAAAAAATTGCAATTTATTGCAGGACAAGATCTTAATGATGTTTCCACCTTGTATCTATCTAAAGAAACTATTTCCGAAGTTATTTTGGTTGACCAAAACCCTATAGGACGCTCTTCAAGATCTAATCCCGCGACTTATATCAAAGTGTATGATGACATTAGAGAGTTATTTGCGCAGCAGCCGCTGGCAAAACAGCGCAACTATAAACCCGGATTTTTCTCTTTTAACGTGCAGGGAGGTCGCTGTGAAACATGCGAAGGCGAAGGGGTTATCCATGTGGAAATGCAGTTTATGGCAGATGTGGATTTGGTTTGCACCGACTGTAACGGCACGCGCTTCAAAGATGAGGTGTTAGATATAAGAATCAACAATATCACTATTGCCGATATTTTACAAATGACTATAAATCAGGCACGAGAGTTCTTCGAATTGTTGCCCGAATCTAAGACAGTTGCTGCAATTATTAGCAAACTTGCGCCGCTGCAAGAGGTGGGTTTAGGTTATCTGAAAATGGGGCAGTCTTCATCTACGCTATCGGGCGGCGAAGCGCAGC
>Ga0123353_10016089_pt1 | contig 10912 bp, 6 predicted proteins | sample TergutLab28metaG_3_FD_92763 | JGI IMG/M metagenome (GOLD analysis project Ga0123353, IMG submission 92763) | Labiotermes labralis P3 segment gut microbial communities from Petit-Saut dam, French Guiana - Lab288 P3 | ecosystem: Host-associated > Arthropoda: Insects > Digestive system > Gut ... | reverse complement strand
TACAGTACCAGGGATGCAAATCATAATGACTGGATGATATGAGCTCTAATGTCAGCGTCTGGTGCTGTTCATGTAATAAAACTCAAAGCAAAATATTTGTCTTACAGCTGTTTAAAATGATGAGATCATACATAACAGTAACCATTTTATTGGCAGATTCTTATGTTTACATTGTGCCAACATTCTTCAACTAAGTTTATCATCTAAGACCTTCCTGTCTACTTACATTTCTGAATTCTCACTACAAAATTATATGCACTACATTTCATTTAACTGTTACTTTATATATACAAACAGGTTAGTAACTAGTGGGTTTTAGCGTTGAACCAACAGGAAATATGTCATGTTTACTGACTGAGAGTTCATGGTGATCATTTGACAGTGTTTCTCTTTCTGCAGACTGTTGCTTATCATACAGTAAGTACATGTAACAGGCAAGAATGTTACATACATTAAGGAACTAAATACAAATTATGACAATAAGATGACATATGATAACGAAGATAACTGTAACGATGATACTTATAAATGACCAATGCATATCAACCATAAAATACACAGACCTGTTGTGTCAGTAAATATTATTAAGGTGGTTATGCACTTTAGAGGGGTAGTTATTATTTGTACTTTATTAAATATAAAACACTTCACGAAAAGTTGTTCTCTGAGTACAGCATGTATATCAGTTTTACTAGGAACTTCGTAAACCTGCATTTTTCATTCTTTCAATAAACACAGACACACGTACATGTACGTATACTTTACACCTGCCTGATGTAAAAATACTTGAACACTGCAAAATAGTCTGTTATATAAGACAAACATTAGTCTACAAGATGGAGGCTAACTGGCACAGAACATGTCATTTATTTCCCTTGAATTTGCCAGTAATGACAGATTAATTTTATGTTCTGAAGTCTTCTTTACAACTACTGACTATAGCAAGAGTAGCATGAAAAATTTGGATAATCAGTCCGATTGACTGCTAGTCACTGACTGTTTTCACATGTTAATTGGATGAAATGGATAGAGGTAATACATATTTGTGTGCATTATCTTTTACATTACTGAATGTATTTTGACAAAAAATGATATTGCGGGAATCTACACGCAATATTGTCATGTGTGATGCTTGATTATAAACCCTATTATACACAAAACTTAAATTTTGTACAATAAATCAGCATATGTAACTTCGTATATGACATAAAATACAGATCCTATTACAAACTACAACTTATAAATAATGCACTTCCTTATTCTGTGAACAGTCCAGGGCTAGGTGAAAAACTGAGGATGGAATTATGTTTTGCTGGTCAGGGGGTCACACATCTCAGGCAGCAGTGACAGATAAGCATGGAGGAATGATAGAATTATGTGTCATGGGAAAGACTAGGAAAAATTCAGAGAAAGACCTGCACGTGTGCCACTATGTCCACCCCTAATCTCATGGTAAGTTAACCAGGACTCAGCCAACGACTCTAGGGCAAGGAGCCAGCATCTCACTGGCTGAGCCATGGCATGTCATTATAACATTCAATTTATATATATTTTGTTACGGTATGACTGAACATTGTGGTGAAATGGCTGGGACCAGATGGTACAGTCCATCACCATATAGTTTGACTGAACACCTATGGTGGGATAAGGCCTGATGGAAGATCACCACATACACTAATATTTGTCTCTTCAATACCATCTATAGATATACCTTAATATTACCTTTTATCTGTACCTGCTTTATTACAGGTGGACCCTTCACATATTGAAGTTTTCGCATGAAAACGTGTAGGTATTTTCATACTGACCCAAGCATGGTACGTGTTTTGCACTGTAACTTAATTCTGCTACAAATTTTGAATATCATTATGTAATCTACACTGTTCCTGTTAATTTACCAGCATATTCCCCTCACCCATCTGCAGTCATCATTTACAGTTTCAGTCCACATAACACAATGTATAAAATTATAATTTACACACTTTCATTTTTAGGTTTTTAGAGGGAGATATGATATATACAAGATTTACTGAATATAATCTGCTCATAACTTCCATCTGAGTATTATTTGAATTTGTCCTTCACATTTAGTCCTAAGAGATTTAGAAGTAATTATGCAGTTTACAAGAAAGAGAAACACTGATCAACCATACCTATTGTGCATATTTGAAACAAACCTTCCTTTCAGCAAATCTACAATCTGCCTCCTCAAAAAGTGACTTTTTTGCTTACGATTATCCTTTTACCTTTACGTATTATGAATTAAATAGGTACAACATCTGAAAATTCTAAACATATAGTGTACTACATATTATTTTCTTCACAAGCATCTATCTCTTAATTATTCACTTTTTCTTCAAAGATGTGGCCAATATTTTACATACTAATTACAGATCAAGAGTGGAAGCATGGAAAACTGTTCATTCTGAATTCTTCTCTCTTGTAGTATATGAAGCCTGTTAATTTTATGAAAATGCACAAATTATGCATTCTTCCTCAGTATTTGAGGTAAAATAAGTACTGGTGTTCAGTCTTTGGTGGATTAACATGTCAATAACTATTCATCTGCATAATAACTGAAGCTGCACACACACAATTTTATTATCACTGTCTGAACATGATGAACAAATATCGAAAGACAGTAACTACAGTTACAGTCCATCTGTAACTCTTTGTATGAAGACATGCTAACTTTACTACACTAAACTATTTAATGAACTGCGTCAAATTTGCCCCGGTACCTCGCACTGTCAGCCATGATCCACTTAGAAATTCAATACAAATGAGTAATAACACTTAAAATGCATAATGTAGTAAACAGTTTAACAACACCATAAGCCCACATTCAGACCGTGGTGTATGAAATGCAGATGAAAAGCACAACAGGACTAAATATAATTTTTTGTAATAAATATTTCCAAGTTGGGGCCCATGCATATATTTAGTTTCATATGTTCTTTAACTTGGCATTGTACTCAATACCAACGGAACCAGGAAAAGCCATATATAAGCAAGTTTTATTTCTCAGTATGCAGTACTTAAAGGGGAAAATTATAAAAGACCATGCAATTTGCATGACATATTCATATTTTGCAATTTGAGTTTCAAAAATTACTGTTGTCAACACAAACAATTGAGATGATGAGGCACTGAAAACATCTCATACAAAAACTACGTTCAATAAAATTTGTAGAATATTTTCCATCTGCTTTTAGGGTTATATTGCCTAGACCAGCGGAAATAGTTCATAAACTACTATAATTTCAGAAATGAAGCTTGTAATGTGTGGTGCTGCTATGTTAGTTTTCATCAGCCTCAACAAACCACTGAAATTTCCCCAGGCACACAGCCACATAAGATGTGAAGGTTTTCTGACTTTTGGGAACTAACTCTGTCTCCATCTTCAAGGTGTGCTGGTGGTTTGGTACCACCAAAACTGATGACTAGGTGTCCACCTCATCATCAGGCTTGGTGCTACCAAACCACCGACATACCCTGATAATTTTTGGATGGAGTTACTTCCCGAACATCGGAAAACCTTCAAACCCTGATGCAGCTGTCTGCTCAAGAAAATTTAATTGAAATCTGTCACTGCAAAAGCTTCAAGACTTATAAATACTGACCAATTTGTTGAAGCTGTATCTTGTCAATAAAAATCAGAATCAGGGTGCCAGTACTGATATCATCTCAAATATTTTCTGGCTCACATCCTTCTGGTTGGATAGAACTGAATTTGAAATTAACTGTGGTTGACAAGTTAATAAAAGAATGGATTCGCAAATAATAAATTGGTCTCCAAGACATCCTAATTCAAAATATAATTAAAGACAGGAGAGTGTCTGTAATCACAATTAATGTACAGGAGGCTGACATGCTATACTGGAGCTGCAGGGTATCCTACTGCTGTGTCGATCCTGTAGCTAAGGGACACAAAATGCTCTAAACCTTCTGCTGTTCATTATAAAATGTCTACTCAACTGTGGAATTGGCTATACCAAACAGCTCACATACTATCTGCTTCACAATTTAAATTCTCTTGACCTCAGCATGATGTTTGGCAGGTCACAGTCAATAAAGCCCAATTTCTAGTGGTTGTTAGCACAGTCAACTTTCAGTACCCAGCATCACCTTTACACAAAGTCAGGGGAAGGAAGTATTTTCCACTGATGATAATGTGCTGAGGAAGAGCAATGTACTTCCTGGTACCCAGTCTGTTACTGTCTTCCAGGATGGAGGTAGGAAAGAAGGTGAGAAAGGTTTATGATAGGTGGTGGAGGAAGGAGTGGACAGAGAGCAGTCTGTCATTATTATTCTCAGGCATCTGAGTGTAAATTGTGTCAGTTAGTTTAAGTTTGTGGTGTCAGTGGCAGTCACTATTTGCATTGCCACCCAGCAAAGAAGTTTTGCTGTCCACCTTGGCACAAACAGTCAGAGTCAACTGTGATCAGGCGAGTCACTGTCGTGAACCAAACATACTACAGAGAACCTTTCATAAACACAGTTATGACACAGTACTGTCAACCTGACCAAGTTAAAAATCTGATATCCTAGACAGGGCTGCACATAATCTGCCTTCCTGATCTTGACTGAAAATGCTTTCAACCACACCAGCCAGGTTACACAAAGATATTAGGAAACTTTCCAGCTTCTGTCATACAGGCTTCAAAACACCAGGCATGTCTTGAAATGTGATATTTCATTGTGCTGAATCAAAAGTATATAAAATGCAACACATTTGTGCTGGCACAACTAAAACTTAGTAAGTTCCTTTTTACAGTGTGTTTTGACTGTTAACAGCCATCTGTAAGCAAGTCTGCTGCTGAAAATTGTTCTTTATTCTACACACATGCATCTCCTGTAAAACAGTTGTTATTTTTACTGCTTAATAGTTTGACCTTACACTTTTAACTAGTTTTTTGGGCACATTTGCAAAGCTGCAAAGAGCAACTATTAGCTTTTTCATGTCTGTCAGTCCACCTGTGTGGGTCATCTCAGCTCCCAATGAATGGAGTTTCATGAAATATTACATTTTAGTATTTTTCAAAAATATGTTGAGAAAATTCACATTTGATTCAAATCTGACAAGAATAATGGGCACTCTACATGAAGACATAGGTACATTTGTGACAATATCTCGTTGGATACTTCTTAGAATAAGAAATATTTCACACAAAAGTTGTAGAGAAAATCAAAACACACATTTTATGTACAGTAATTTTTTTCTGAAAATCATGCCAAGTATGAGATAATGTGGAAAAATATGGTAGTGCCAGAAAGGCCAGAGTCGTTAATGTAATAGGGTGTCTGCACTTTGCACGCTGGATAACTAAGGTTACAGATTCTCAGAACAGGTAAATACTTGTTGCTTTTCCACAGCACCAATAGTTATGCAAAAGTTCCTCAATGATATGTTATATGTACATTGCCTGTCTTGTTTTTAAATACATTTACATGATCCTGATGTAATAGAATTTGGCATTGTATGTTTGCACGTTCATTTGTTACAGGAGAGACTTACCTGAAGATGATTGTTATGCTCAAAGCATGTTGAAAGTGAAAAGAACGTTATCATAAAATTTACAATTGTGCCAAAAGAAAGGTGTTGCATTTTATATACCAGGCATACACAGCACCATTTGCAGGTGTAGAAATGTGCACCTTGCACAAACTGGTTGATCCATCAAGACTAGGGTTAAAGAACCCCACCGTCACAGCAGACTGTTCCAGGCAGGCAGGGAACGCAGTCACAGCACAACAATCCATTGACGTAAGTCAATTTATCATGTACAATGACATAGACTTCCCAGCTGAGAAATCCAGGTGCAGGACCAAACTCATAGGTGAAGCAACAGGGATAGAGGTGAACTCTAATAGCATGAGAGGGAGGATGGGTTCTTTGTGAGCAGATCACACAATTCTCTTATTCACTCCCTGAAGAAAGGGTTTTCTTATCAGAGTGAAATGGACCATTTTGGTGTCTCACTCTATACAAAACCACAAAAGTTGTTATCAGAGTAAATCGCTGAGCCACTGGAAACAGGTAAGAACTACTTTCAGAATGAATTCAGGTGATTTTGTGAGGGTGTGATTATGATTTGTGCTGGTGTTTTAGATGGGAAACAAGATACCTGCAGCAGTATTTGTACAAGACTGCAAGAGAGTGAGAAGAAAAACTACTGTGTGTGTACAGAGGAGAGATGTCCTAAAAGCGTGCTAGGTTGTTATATCAAGGCATAACGCTGCACTGACTGTTTTGAATTTTAAACAGAGTGGCAAAAAAATCAGACATTACTGCAGTCAATTCAGTGTCCACAGTAACTGTATATTGCTTTCCTTGCACAATTCATACAATCCAATTTTTTCAATTTTTAAATGAGAAAAAGTACAATTACTAGCATAGTGCATGGATTGTCACACTGTGTAAGAGATGATATATATTAACATGACAATTGTGTAACAGGAAGAGTAGACACTAGAGAGTACCCCTACAAACTACACCAGTGCTTTTCAACGGGTGGTATTATCATTTTTCATAATTCAGTTTTTAAGATTTTACTTTCTTTATTGAAAGAGTTTTGAACGTATTTTCAATGAAAGGAAACACATTTATAAAGTGTATAACAAAACACTAATTTGTTGTTTGGAGTTGTTACGGTAACATGTTCAAACACACAAAACAGTTTGCCAGACTGCAGGAACTGATGACCCTAGAATAACCTGGTTATTCTTAGCTCTTGAATTACATCCCTAATGATGGTCACTAGAGAGTAATAAACCCTTATATATTCACCAATCTTCCACACCTAGTTGCAATATTTTGATGGTAAAAGCGAAGCAGAAAGCTAATATCTACTAACCCAAAATACCATTGCATGGGTCCTAGCAGTAAGTAAGAGAATCCTGTAATAGTTATTTGCATTTTCTAAGAAATTTTACCCCTAGCTGGCAACAGGTACTAAGCCTGCGCAGTGTGTCCAGACGTGTGATCATGGTGCAATTTGTATTAATTCACAAGCTGCAAAAATATTTTGATTTCCTTGTTTCATTAATTATCAATTTAATAATTTAGTAGTACTTTAAATTGTTATACAAATAATGTTAACTATAAAAAAGTTAAATTAGAAAAGCAGGAATTCTATATTATTAACACTTCAAGTTTCTAGTGGTATGTGTAATTTTTAATGTTAGTGGTATGCAAAAAGAAGGTGGTTGAAGAGCATTGATCTACAGTCATAGAAACAGGAATTTCTTGACTGACCTTCTTGCAAGGGTGTAATTAAGCATTTCATATTGTAGTCTTGGAATGCATGGCAGTGAGTCACACTAAATTTAATATTATTACAAAATACTGTACTGCCTATAGTTTTTCAGGCAAATCTGTAACCTGTAACATCATCACATAGAGCACCTGCATAAAAATTTTCCGCAACTGGTTACAACTTTAACTTATTTGCATATTTAGCCACTATGTTCTGAAAATAATGGATGACAACTATGCCATTAATTGTGGTAAAAGGTACTGGGAAGCTAATGATACTTTAAGTTGTATTAATGTAATATCCCTGTCTTCAGGATACAGCACCACCACTCTTACTGGCCAGCAGGATATGTAGGAAAGCATTTAGTACATTCCTAATTTATTGACTCATGTCTTAGGAAATTTCACTACAATATACACAATTTGTCATCACATTTTACTCCATAAAGTTCAACTTCCAAACAACTGGAGCACTGGAATTTTCATCCTCTGAGACATGACACCATGTAGTTTGCTGGATAGGTGCCAACGTTTCAGAGAAACATCCTGCCTCCGTCCTGCTCTCTGAAGATGGAAGTGGCAGGTTTCTCTGTCTTTGGTACATATCTACCATATTATGCAGCATCACATTCCAGAAGACCCATGATATGAACTCTCATGGTTGTGAGAATCTTAAAGCTCATACAATTGGATTACTGCTGTCCGATACGTAATTGGCAAAGCAAAAACCCCCAGCATGATATTGCTATTAATTGATATCTGTCAGACTACATCAGCAGTACAGCAACAACATGTAACAGGCAGTGTAGAACAATTTACTGTCCACTTTCTGGCAGCACGTAGAAATTGTTTTGTTGTAACAGTATTACAAATAATGTTCCTTATATACGTGTACATACATACTAGCATTTCAGAAGAAAAAATTCCCTTGGCCTTACTTAAAAGTCAGAAACGAGCTATATGACCACATGACTTGAAATTCGCTTGCAGCAAAGCGTTAGGAAAATATGGTTACATTAATTTACCACAAGTTGTGGACTGGGAACACACTCACAAGATGTTCTTCCCCAGCTAACCCAACAGCAACGTAACAATATTGCACTGGACAATGCACAACACTAACACAAGAATGGTCTGAGAATTTACAGGTGCCATAAAAATTTGTTTCAACAACAATTCACTTGTTAGTCATGAGAGTAGCTGGTGGCCGCACAAGAATTTGCAGGAGGATGCACATGAAAATCCATGGTATATACCATATTTACCCAGGTGCAGTTTTCTTCCAACGCAACCATATTGTCTTGTCTCGACATATATGTGGTGGAAAAGCAATTTCACTGCCTATGGCTCATTTACTATCGAGGGAGCAAAAAAGGAAACTGCTTTTTTAAGAGTTCCAAGTTATGTTGGTAGATACCCATGGTTGATTGCACAGGCAAACATTATTTTAATAAGGTGAACAAGAAGAATGGAAAATACTGTAAACGAAAAGTGGATGTTTCACCCTTTTGTGTATTCAAGTCTGTAGGACAGAGTGTTTCTGTGACAAGAGCATTTAAAACTCAAGTACTGCAGCGCACATTGTAAGATAAGAGCACAAAATTTGGACATAACCTGCAGGAAGTTTGGCTCAAATGGTGACTGTTTCCTTCCACAGCCCTGCCAGTCTCTTGCTCACTGTTATCTGGTCATATGATTATATATGGTATGCATTACATATAGTACTGCTCAATAAATTACATATAAATAAAGCAATGATTATAGATAAAATGTGTGTCATAATGGTTTTATAGAGTGGCCAGCTGATTGAAGTATGTGAGTGTCAATGTATCATGTGCACAGGGTAATTTTGTGGTAGCCTCCTGACGCTGCATGAGGATTAACCCTGTCCACATCTCTAACATTTCCACCTGCAGTATACTTCCCTGTATTCCCCTCTGACTGTCTTGTCACTCTGTTCACCTGGATGGCCTTAATGATAATTATATGATTACCATCATTAGCAACAAGTGCTGTGGTCAGAATGACATAGGTTACAGGACACTGGAGGGAAATAGAACAGTCAGTATTAAGTAGGAATTCCAGAGGGCTATCATCCATGGGACTTCTTTCTGTATCCTCAGTTTAGGAAGAGTTCTCTGCCCTTTCTCCAGCACTATACAGATATAAATTCCCTGATGCAGCACAACTGTCAGTCTCTCTTTATATGTCTGATGACCATAAATTTAAAACTGGCATCACAACCAATTAGTGGGAAGGCAGTAGCCTGCACAGTTGCAAGCCCCTCTTGAATCTGTGTGAAATCTGATGTTCACACTATGTGATATATTCAACTGTGTCAAACTGGGGCACTAACCCAACACATGTACCAAAAACACACAGCCTTAAAAAAAGTAACACAGATTAAATGTATATGTACAAGGGTCACCCAGCAAATGTTGGCTCTGTTTATGAGGTATATATTTCTTCACAAAATTAATCACACCTACCAATGTCACTGTAATTCCTCCAAGCCAGTGCATAAGATATGTACAATATATACATAACAGGCATACAGCTCCTTGTACTGCATAATGTGTATACAAGATATGATTTACTGTGTGACAGCTGTGGAGAAATAAGGAAAGATAGTAGAAACTGTCATTAAAGAATAATTTTAAATGTATTCATTGTTTACTGCATACAGACAATCAAAAACACTGAAAAAAGCAACACCTTTGACAAGATTTTATTTATACACGTAACACTTCTGACATGTTTTGGTCAACCTCAATCATCCTCAGGGATTTGTAAGTGATACGCAAAATTACTATTGGTTAATTGCATTCGAAGCACATTTGTACCAAATGGTGCAGATATATAGAAAAAATACATATTATTATTATTATTAAAATCCTAAAAATTCTTATTTTGCAGGAAGTTTTTGGATTTCAATAATAATGATCTGTTTTTTGTATATTTGCACCATTTTATATAAATATGAATACTATAAGCCAATAGTAATTGTTTAATGCCAGAAGAGCTATGTGGATAAATAAAATCTTGTCAAGGCTTATGTGTGTAGAGTTGAATGTGTTATTTCTTAAGGTTAAAGAATAAATTCAAAGATTTTTCCACTAGTCAGCCTTAACTTTTCACTTGTCATGGGTGATTTGAAGAGCCAGTTTGTTGAGTGCTATGTACAACTGTACATATACATATGTACACACATACATGTATGTGTGTATGTACATATATTATTCAATATTAAATTTAATACCATATGCAATGTACCTGAATTTAGTTCAACCAGCTGCCAACAGATATCACTTGACTCACAGAAACTAAGCCACATAAGGCAATGTGACTCACCTCACAGCTCATGCCATGGGCATTCCAAAAGATGTGTTTTGTTTGTTCAGTCTATTTGGTTGAGCAAAAGTCAGGATAATGTGACAAATATTTGACTTTTCTTTCAAATCATTCTAGGTCAAAAGCTCACAGTGCTTCCTTCATTAAGCAATGTACAAAAATGTATGAAACACCATCTTTTCCGTCCAATGGATGGAGCTGTTCTCTGTCCCCATCCAACTGCTCCCACGTAGTAGTTGTTTTACCTGACAATGGAAACACAGCCACCTTCTGAACTGTGTGCTTTTAACAAAAATGAGATGG
>Ga0123353_10016088_pt1 | contig 10913 bp, 5 predicted proteins | sample TergutLab28metaG_3_FD_92763 | JGI IMG/M metagenome (GOLD analysis project Ga0123353, IMG submission 92763) | Labiotermes labralis P3 segment gut microbial communities from Petit-Saut dam, French Guiana - Lab288 P3 | ecosystem: Host-associated > Arthropoda: Insects > Digestive system > Gut ... | reverse complement strand
TTCTTTGTTTTCTTATTCATAAAAGTTATGTCAGGTCGATTAAAAGGTATTGCTTTGTCCGTAAGTATGCTGCGATTCCAGTACACTTATTATTATTATTATTATTATTATATTTTAGAAACATGGTGTTCGGGTTAACAAAAGAAGGATCTTGGATGAACGTCCTAAAGTAAAGTAAATGCTATGAATCACAATACTTTGTTACAACACTTTCTTTGTCTGACCTCTTCTACCTACTCATTGTAGGTGCAGAGGGTTGTTTTTGCACCTCCTCACACACAACGACGCACCACAGTCGGTAGGACTCCTCTGGACGAGGGATTGGCCCGTCGCAGAGACTTCTGCCTGACAATATTCAACATTCACAATAGATAGACAGACAGCCATGCCTCCGGCGGGATTCGAACCCGCAATCCCAGCAAGCGGACGGCCGCAGACCTACGCCTGGGACCGGCTGTTACGATAACACGAACCTGGTATACGTACACTTGATATTGTTACTTAATCACATTTTTCACCTGATGTATCAGTAATTCTACCTTAACGTGTCAAAGGGCGAAAGCTTGTGGCTTGTCATATTAATGAAACGCGTGGATGTTTGGGTTATGACACCATGTTGCCGGTCAGGTAGTTACCGACTTGTCGGAGCAATCTGACGTCCCCGTCTTGAGGGTAGAAGTCTGTGTTGAAGATGAAGGAAGCAGCTTCCTCCGACATATTAGGCAAGTCTGTTCGGCGTCATAAGCCAGAATACGACAGTATATAGCAGCTGGTGACTCGGCTTTGCGGCACGAGACGCCTTTGTAGCCTGAACTTCTGTATTTCGCCACAAAGAGCGCTATTGCTCAGCCCCCGCATTGAATGTGGAGAGTGGGTACCCTTGAGACATAAACGTGGTTTGTATTGCAGACGCCAAAGGCTAGTATCATGTGAATGTTTAATGCCACAATGTAAGAGGCACTCGGGCTAATAGACAGCTGGTATTTTCCGACAAGCACAAATACTTAGTCAATATTTGTGCAGACATCACGTGCAGATTCCGCGCAGAGTTAAAAAGTGCTGGCGTCATGGAGTTGCTAAACTAAAAGGAGCTTATTTTGAATTATAAGGCAGGTTACCTGGTGTTTCAGTCTGAACGCAGTGTGTTGTCTAGGCCTGGATGTTTCCACACATTTTTTCATATATGTGCTGGTGATCCTGGGTTCGAATGCAACCACCTTGATTAAGGGGTTTCGCAGATTTTCTCCAGTAAAGGTTTTGGAGATTGTGACAGCTCCCTTAAATATTAATCATACCATCCATGCGTTCCACGCTATGTAACTTATACAGTTGATTAAGTGTCGTTAAGTAAACAATGAATCAGTGGAGGGGTGAAGGTAAAGGAGAAAAAGTAGCCATAACTCCCGAGAACTGAGACACTCACATGCTCATTTTTAAGCGCGTTCGCATAGTCGCGAGAAGCAACTCTTGGCTTCATCACGTGCCTCTGTCCGTTTGTCTGTCTGTCTGTCTTCATCAATCGGCACAACTCCCACCGGACGATTTTGTGTGAAATTTGATATTAGGGGCTTTCGTGAAAATATTTGGAGACACTCCAAGTTTGGTTATAATCGGACATTTGTTCTAGTTCAGTATGTGACAGACACATAATTAGCTTATTTGTTCCAGTTCAGTATGGGACAGAGGCATAATTAGCTCATTTCTTCTAGTTCAGTGTGCGGCGACACTTAAATCGCTCATTTATTCTAGTTCAGTGCCGGTACCAGTAGCCGCGCGGTCTAAGGCGTAGGTCTGCGGCCGCTCGCCTGCTGAGATCGTGGGTTCGAATCCCACCGGGGGCATGGATGTTTGTGTGTTGTGAGTGTTGTGTGTTGCCAGGTAGAGGTCTCTACGACAAGCTGATCACTCGTCCAGAGGAGTCCTACCGACTGTGGTGCGTCGTTGTGTGTGATCTAGAAACCTCAAGAATGAGGAGGCCATGGCCCGCGTTGGGCCGCAGCGCCACAGAAAAAAAAATTCTAGTTCAGTATGCGACTGACATAATTAGCTCATATGTTCTAGCTCAGTATGGGACAGACACATTTAGCTCATTTGTTCCAGTTCAGTATGGGACAGAGGCATAATTAGCTTATTTCTTGTAGTTCAGTGTGCGGCGACACATAAATCGCTCATTTGTTCTAGTTCAGTATGCAACAGACACATAATTAGCTCATTTCTTCCCGTTCATTATCCGAAGAGTTTTCTAACACACTGAAATACTGAAACGTTGCTAGCACCATTCTGCCGAGCAGTAACAGCTATGCCAGTATCAGCAGTCTGTGCAGAGTCGCCAAGTCTCAGAACAGCGTAATAAATTTGGCCGTTTATTGGTTTTTCGCTTTTGGCAAAAGGCAAGGTCCAGCAATGTGACCGTGCGTCCATCCTTGAGATAAGCATGTGTGTGTGTGTGTGTGTGTGTGTGTGTGTGTGTGTACTGAGAGACAGAGACAGAGAGGACGAGGATGTGGCCTAACACCGGCCGAGGAAGTAGTGTTGTCGGTGGTGTGGCGAGAGATCTGTTCGGAAACGAATCGTGAAATACTGTGCAACATACCGATCAAGCAGGGTTTAAAGCAGAGCGTGTGAATGTCCACTACTTCTGTGGGGGGTAAAATGCGTTCTATTAGTGTTTAATTAATTACGATGAATTGTAGCTTAAAGACAGCTGGAAGTCAGACTATGCAGAGTCAGATGGTAGGATAACAGGGACTAACGAACTGGAAGGGCTGTGGGCGGAATTCGTCATGACATTGTTCAGAGTAATGTCCATAAATTTACCTGGAGTGACTGAGAATAAATACGAAATATATTAGGAACAAAGCACCTACTGAACACAAGTCAGAAATGATACCACTTGAAATAAATTGCCCGTTTTTTGTTGAGACAGGTGGTACGTATATTTACCATTGTGATCTAGAGCACTGGGAGACCGCGGTGGCACAGTGGTTAAGGTGCTGTGCTACAAATCGGAAGGTCGCTGGATCGATCCCAGCTGGTTTCATTGCAATTTATCATTGACATAAAATCCTTCCTATCGCACTATGGCCCTGGGATCGACTCAGCCTCTAACAGAAATGAGTACCAGGAGCATTTCCTGGGGGTAAAGGCAGCCGGTGCGTAAGACTGACAACCTTACCACCATCCTGTGCCGTTGTCATGAAATCTGGGAACCTTAACTTCTTGGAACCCTCTGGGCCACTCCAGGCCTGTAACGGGACTGATCTAGAGCATTGAAGCTCGGACAATTGAAAATACAGAAGTCCGCTACTAATGCTACCTGAGTCAGACGGATCCATTCCACACCCTCCCACTGCATTCACTAATACCAATTAATACTGTACACCATACCATGAAGACGGACGGTTAGCGGAAGTGCTAAGTCCACTACCTCTTATCCTCCGCGCTGAATGGATGTGATATACTTCATACTGCGGCCGCTTTAACCTCTATAGCCCCCAGAGATGGTGTGGATGTGGTAGGACTTGCTGAGAACCGAACTCCGGATGTTCAGCCCGTAGCCATTCACCGTTCTGTTCATCATGCTTCACACATTCGGTGCCGGGATAGCTCAGTCGATAATGTGACTGGCTACGGGCAGGACAACTCACAGAATTCGTAGTTATATTCCCGACAGGGGTAAGAAATTTATCTCCTCCCCAGAGCTTCCAGACCGGCATCGGGGCCCACTCAGCCTCCAGTGGTTACCGATGTCTGATTTCAAGGAGTAAAACGGCCGTGAAGCTGACCACTCACATCTAGTGCCGGGTTCGAATGAAGCTATACCTCCTTCCCACATATGGCTTCGTGGCTTGCAAGGAACCAGTTTACTTGAATCTTGTGTTTATTGGACCGTGCATCATTGTGATAGTTGAAGAATAAGAGACCAACTTGATGTTACTTGCTATTTTATTTCACTTCTTATGTGCTCAACCTGTTGTGCTTCAGCCTGCAACACGGATACCACTCCATCCCAACCACACCGAGTCTCCAACACACATCGAACCAAGAACAATATACCAATGTGGTAATTCAACAGAATAGTCGCAAGCTCCTGATGATGGGTATATTAATGTCCGAAACATGTTAAGCACGTAAGAAGTGAAATAAAATAACAAGTGACATCAAGTTGGTCTTTTATTCTTCAACAATCAGTTTACTTGACTTTGCTTCGCCTGAAGCAGTAAAATACCAGCGGAACAGCTGGCACTGATTCACTGATTCACTTCTTTTGAATTCCGCAGCATCTGGGCCTATTGACTTACATTACGGTCTGAGTCATACTTCTATCACAGACTTCAATTACCGACAACTGTCGCTTTCCCGGCAGTAAACGCGCAGGTAGTACACATCATTGTCCGTCTCGCGGTCCGAAAGACCTTGAAACAGACCACAGCACTAGATATCGCGGGCAGGTTTCTCTGACCTGCGCCGAACAGATACATTGCATACCGACGCAGAGCAAGAAGTCGCATGGACTTAAAGAAGGAATTCACGTAAAGTCGCTTACTCAGGAGAATGCAGTTGACCTGCACGGCGTGGGTCGAGTCCCATAACACTCACGACGACGGTCGACGGAATACATGTCGATCCCCTGTAAAGCACGAGTCTCTGTCACTGCATGACGTAGTTTGTACAGCTCAAACCACGTAAAACACCGCAGAAAGTGTACAAGTGTACTTCAACCCAATTTATTTTTACCTGGAATATATCGTTTACTGACCACAAACAAGGCATGGTCGCTCTTCCCAGCTCAAACCATTGCCAAGGTCAACTGCAAACTCCGCAGTCAGTATCTCCACCTCGCCGTTTTACGTGATTTAGGTGAGGGAATATCTTCGCAAATATCTACTTGAAAGGCAGTGGGGGGGGGGGGCAGTAACAATATCGGAATGATGCTTCTCACTCATCAGATTGTAGGAAAGTTTCGTGTTTGGAGACATGCTGAACCCTCATTGATGTACTGAACCAATGGTACGTCGCAGTCAAGTGTTCAGCGGTCGTGCTTCCTGTTATGAAGTTTCGGGGTTCAAATTCGGAGCCCGTAGCAATCGTGACTGAGGTCTTTAGTGGCGACCCTCAGTTTCTCCAGCGTAATAAGCGGATAGTACTTCAAAATAGGCCACGACCGCTTTCTTCCACAGACTTCCCAACTCATCACTAACTGATCACTGTAACATTCGATGCTATGCATTCTGAGCTGACAGCATCATTAAATAAACCTTAAATAAGTAAATAAACCCACTCGTTCCTGCTTCTAAAGAAAGATCTTAGGCACCCAAACTCGTTTATGTTACGTTTCCCTACTAATTAACATGGGAAATTAGGTTATACCCTGTGTTTATTTGTGATTGTGCGGAATGGACAGAGTACGACGTAAATCCAAGTCCGCGTTTGATAAACGGGGACGTCGGAACAGTGCTCCGTCCAACAACGCCCTTGGCTGTGAGCCTAGACCGCCCACCCAAGGATAAAAAATCGTCCATCCTCCACACAAACAAAATCAGCACATGTTACATCGCGTCTAACCGCCCTCTCTGTGACATTCAGTAGCTCAGGAACGAGAATCCTGCCTTTTGTTTCGCCCGTCAGGGGCAAGGGATTTTTCAACGCAGAGTTAATACCTGCTTTGAGCGACGCAGTCTTTTAAATGGATACCAGGAGCTATTTCCCCGGGGGCAAATCGGCCAGGGCGTGAAGCTAACCACTTACCGCCTAAGACTGTTGTTAGGAATGAGTGGCGCTATACCTCCAGTTCCCCACACGCCGCCAAGGCGTGCACAGGGATAACTTTACCTTATACTGCTACCTCGTTTCGTGTTCTCGCCCAAAAGTGTAACTCAGTAACGAAGCTTCATTAAAAGTTCCTTGCCTAAAATTCAGAAAGAAGGCACAACGTGAAAGTCACGTCTGCGTGCAACCGTCATCTCCGAAAGCAAATGACGGATTTCGGTGAATGTTGGTTTTTAGAATCCCAAAGTAAAATTTATCGGGCTAACGTACCAGGTGTTTATATCGTACGTTTTGCGTGAATCTCAAATTTAACTGCGACCAAAACATAAAATATGGGACGCATCGGTGTCTTTGACATTTATTTGAAATAGGTTTCCATGTCGTAAGTAACAAACAAAATATTACAATTTATGATTACGATTCTCTTCTTCTGGGATATGATTTTTTTTTTGCGGTGGCTGACTCTGCTTCGTGTCACATGCCTGGCGCAAAGAATTTTGATGTGGCTTTTACAGTTTTGAAAAATTTGTGCATCCCTGGGATATAGGTAGGCCTGTCAACATTTACGAGGCGCGTGTTGCCTCCATCTTTTTTTTTTTGGACTACCCTGAAGTTGGAGGCAGGACGTTCCTCCGAATTGTTGGTACCTAAGTACCAAGCTATACGGCGTCATACCCCAGAGGGCTCGGAACGTCATAAGCATCGTTGTGAGAACCTCTAATCTGGCATACTGTCAGATTCTTGCAGTGCGATGGGTGTATGTAGGCCTATATATGTAGATTGATAAAATACATCAAAACGGATTTGTTTCCGCATCAAATCAAAGTAACGGCCAATTAACAGATCGTCGTGAGCAAAGGCAACAGACACAAGCGCCCTGTTTATACTTCCTGCGTGGAACTGATGATAACCCTAAAGACTTTCTTGAATCTATTCTGATCCACGCGCATACGTCATAAAGTAATAGGACTGTAATGTCAGATATCAATGACGGCACAGCAGGGCGCCAGTAGGACTTTTCGGAGGGGGCAGGGGGGCGGGCATGATCCAGCGTTTTAGGCGCGTTCGCAAGAGTGTGAAAAGCGTCTACTAGCTTCGTTGCGTCTGTCTGTTCGTCCGTCCGCGTGGAACAACTCGGCTCCCACTGAACGGATTTTTATGAAATTTGTTATTTGAGTATTCTTCGAAAATCTGTCGGCAAAATTCAACTTTCATTAAAATCTGACGGGGAAAAGGGCACTTTACATGAAGACCAATATACATTTTTGATCATATCTCGTTCAGTTCTTCTTAGAATGAGAAATGTTTCGGGCAAAAGTTGTAGATAAAATCAAAACACATTTTATATTCAATAAACGTTCTTAGAAAATCGTTCCTTTTATGAGATAATTTGGAAAAATATGGTAGAGCCGGACAGGCCACAGGTTACAATATAATAACGGCGCATGCGCATTGCGTGCTGGGTAACTATGGCTACTGACACACACGCAGAATATCTAACACTTGCGGTTTTTCCACGGCAACAATGGTTTGGCGAACGCGCTTCAGTGTTACTTTTATGCGTATATTGCCAGTCTTGTTTACTTATAAGATCTTACGGTACGGCTGTATTTTGCATGCTTTCATTAATAGATGTAGATGAAAGTTTTAACGGTGCGGCTGTGTGCTAGCCTTGGGGTGAAAACGTTCGCCATCTGGCGGGGAATCACTTTGGCTGAAGGTGTCCGCGACTGGGGCGGATGTGGGCCATGCCCTGCCTTTTAATATACCCTGGGATTCGCCTTCTAACTGAGGAAAATCACGGAAATCTTAAGTTGGTGTAGCTGGAAACGGGCTAGACACCGTTCTGTTGATTTGGTTGCTTTGTTTTGGGAAAATTCAGCTGGTCTAACGATGCTAGGAAAAGGTATGTAGTCTAACACAACTAGATCACTGAGGTGTATTTAATGACTGTGATGGAAACAACTACATGTTTCGGCCTGTATTGGCCATCATCCAATATCCAATCGCTTTCGGCCAAGGTTACAGGCGACTGGGGTCAGCTTCCGGTAAGGAAATTGTGGAGAAGGCGACTCCATGGGTGGGATTTATTTCCGTCATATTAGGATACAGAGTTTACACCCCGTGCCTGGTCACTACTCTCTTCTCAGTCATATCTTAAGTACATCGAACTGTGTAGTTATGTTATTAATATCTGAAATGTAGGCAGACTTATGAAATGTATGCATGGCCGGTAATATACGTGCAAGGAGCAGTTTTGGTTAGTACGCGAGTCGGATAAACTTAGAGCGAGATACGGCACATCTAGTTGCAGTGATCGTCAATGGGGAGCAACGAAGCAAGAGAAGCCAAGAGCGCGTGCAAAAACTTAAGGAGATGAAGAAGGCGTCTTACCGGACCACACACAGTTCACACTTGCGTTGTTTATGACATGACATTCCGAAATTTTTCTAGCTGTTCCGAGTATCCTTGATAAAGACGTCAGCAATATCAGGTACAACGGCGAGTGTAAGTTCATATTCAATAATTCAATTTACCACAACCCTCGATTTCCAGGATGGGGTCCGTTCGTCATGGTAGCGGTGAGCTTGATTATGTTGGCCAGAAAGCTTCTAGATTCTATGTTCTGTCACGCACCGACACTATATAGGTTGACTACTCTTAGTGTTTTTAATGTGGTGTTCCTCAAAACGGTGTAAACTATTCGTGTTTTCTTATGTTGAAGGCTAACCAAATGCACATATATATTTTACAGCCTCATACAGTAATGTTTTATTAACATTTCAACATGCAATATATCTGAGGCCTTCGTACTTCCGGGACGTTAAGCGGCCTACGTTGGTGGTTGGTAACCGATGTTTCCGAACAACCTGTAGCCATCTTCAGGGGTCAAGCAGTCAAGAATATATATATAATTTTTACATTTGTACCGTGCATCTTGATACCATCAAAGTTTATTATTCATTGTGCATTCTTTGGTGAATAATAAACTTTGATAGTCAAGAATATCTGCGGTAGCACAGTGGTTAAGGCGCTGTGCTGCAAATCGGAAGGTCGCTGGTTCCATTCCAGATGGTGTCATTGGAATTGTTCATTGACATAATCCTTCCGATCGCACCATGGCCCTGGGGTCGAATCAGCCTCTAACAGAAATGAGTACCAGGAGCATTTCCTGGGGTTAAAGGCGGCCGGTGCGTACGGCTGACAACCTTACGACCATCCTGTGCTGTTGTCATTTAATCTGGGAACCTTAACTTCCTGGAACCCTCTGGGCCACTCCAGGTCTGTAACGGGACTGCTTTACCTTTAGTCAAGAATATATTTCTTTGGAGTGGCGTGCAGAAACCTTTTCAGTACCTGCGTACCACGTGTGATAACTCACGTAGGGAAACACACCTTAACTTTCTTTCTTCCTCCTTTTTTTTCTTCTTTATTTCTTAGTCTGATCTCTTCTACCTACTCATTGTAGGTGTAGATAATTTTTGTTGTACTGAGTGACACAGCACACACACTCGGTGGGTCTCCTCTGTACGAGGGATCGGCCTGTCGCAGAGACAACACATAACATTCACAACAGACAGACATCCATGCCCTCGGCGGGATTCGAACCTGCAATGCCACCAAAAGAGCAGCCGCAGACCCATGCCTCAGACCGCGCAGCCACCGGGATCCGCTGCCTGTAACTTAATTTTCTATGTTTAAGGCAGCAAGAAAATTTACTGCATTTTTAAGAAAGCTACATAATCTCTATTTAATTTCCCACAAAATGCCATTTATTTCATAATTTTATCTTTTTCTGTCAAATAGTACTAACTCTTACATAAAGCACGCGCAAAAATCTAAATACCCACCTCGTTGCCTAAACATTAACTGTTTGTACTGTGTATTAATTAATGACCAGATGCAACTATCGTAGGATAGTATCCATCGACCTTTGTTAAGACGTGCTCAGCTGGCAGGTTATAACATGCATTGTAGTGTCTGATATAATCCGTGTTCGGTATCAGCACTTCCCCGTTTCAATTGGACTTGTCCAGTTGGCACCTCTCTTGCAATCCGTTTCCTAGAAGTATTTCTTGCATACGTAGGAAAATGTGGGCGGTACATCAGCAAGGTGCCGCTACTTCCTGTGTGAAGGCTGACGGTCTGCTGTGTTCGTCTGTTCTGTGTCGTGTACGAGATATTATATGCTCTTAACATTTTCAGTTAGGAAACGTACGGACACTGGAGCCAGTGCTGAAACGTGATTCTTGCTGACACAAACACAGCTGAACAAGATGATGGTCAGACAAAAGAGGAAAAAAATGGGCGAGGCATGTAGCAGGCGCGAAATAGAAGTGTTGTGGGTAAATAACATCTGCTGGCAAACCTGAAGGAAAGAGACTGTCATGGTTGATGGGAGGATAACATTACACTTGATCTTCAAATGGGGTAGGGAGGTATGAAGTGTCTTAATTTGGTTCAGACTAGCTGAGCAACGAGCCATTGTCTTCTCCATAAACATTCTGCTACACTGTGTCAGTTAAGCAGTTTAGTAGCGAAACGAAAGTGCATAAAATTCTTGTTGGTTTTTTGTTCCCCTCTCCACGGGTTAGGAGTCTGAAGGGGACAGTCTGCACCGATTCAGACGTAATGCTGATTTATGTAACATATGCTGTTTCGAAAGCTACTTACGATACGTTCATGTGTCGTTACCAGAATGCAGTACACGATCATGACATAAAAATACGAAATGGCAAAGTCTCAATACGAGCGTATGACACATATCATAACAAATCAAAATTATGGTCGAGAAGAAATTAAGAGCTGATTAAATCTGGGGAACGCCTGTTACCAAACCATTCAGGTTGTTTATGTACACGTTAAAAAAAATGTAAAGCAATCCCATTACAGGCCTGGACAGGCCCAGACGGTTACAGAAAGTTAAGGTTCCCAGATTTCATGACAACAGCACAGTATGGTCGTAAGGTTGTCGGCCTTACACACCGACCGCCTTTACCCCCAGGAAATGCTCCTGGTACTCATTTCTATTAGAGACTGAGTCGACCCCAGGGCCATAGTGCGATCGGAAGGATTTTATGTTAATGAAAAATTCCAATGACACCAGCTGGGATCGAACCAGCGAACTTCCGATTTGTAGCACA
>Ga0123353_10016085_pt1 | contig 10913 bp, 8 predicted proteins | sample TergutLab28metaG_3_FD_92763 | JGI IMG/M metagenome (GOLD analysis project Ga0123353, IMG submission 92763) | Labiotermes labralis P3 segment gut microbial communities from Petit-Saut dam, French Guiana - Lab288 P3 | ecosystem: Host-associated > Arthropoda: Insects > Digestive system > Gut ... | reverse complement strand
ACTCGGCTCAGGCACTAGTGGTTCTGCTGTGTGTATTTCTGTCTGCCGAACATCACTAACCCCCATGTACAATGAACAGCTGAGAGAAATGGTTCCTACAACTAGCTAAAATATTGTGGCTGTCTGTAACCAAATCACCCTTATCATCCTTTACAATATTAGTCTCGGCTGGTAACCCTTCTTAAAATCATTGATGTCCCTTTACAAGGCTCCGATAATTTTGATGTTACTGTTAGTTTCAAGTTCACTGATTTTAGCTTTCAGATGTTCTTTGTTCTTGTTCCTGAAATGTCAACTAGCCTCACATTTTACCTTGCTTTGGCTTGGATCCTGTAACCACTGCATTTTAGCCTACTTTCTTTAATCTAAAAAACCTAAACATTCTTCACCAAACCATTGTTTATGCTGCTTCAATCCGTTCAGACCTAGACTCTTTGTAGATGAGGTTTTAATATTCTCTTGAATGTTTTCCCAAGCCCTATTTATGTCCTAGCTATCACTTAAGTTCTCCAGAGCTGCAAACCTGTTTCAGATCTCAAACTAATACTGTTTCCTTACCTCCATTTCACTCAGCTCTCTGAGATTAAATCTTCCCACACCAAACGTCTGTGCTGCTCGGCTCCCACTGCACAGATTTCAATGATACGCGTATTTTTAGAAAATCTGTCGAGAAAATTCGCGTTTCATTAATATCTGAAGAGGAAAACGGGTACTTCATATGCAGACCAATATACATTTATGATAATATCTAGCTCGGTTCTTTTTAGAAAGAACAAGAAGGGCCAGTGTACGAATAGTGCAACATTGAGGTGCATCCGTGCAACCACTGTTGCAGTGGAAAAACAATAAGTATTGCATATTGTGAGTGTGTGTTTGTAGCCTTAGGTACTCAGCGTGAAATGCCCAAGGGCTATATTGTCATCTGTGGCCTCTCCGTCTCTACTACATTCTTCCACTTTATAAACGGCACGACTTTCGAAGAAAAAGGTTATGAACATAAAATGTTTTTTTGAAATTCTCTCCAAATTTTGTCTGAAACATTTCTCATTCTAAGAAGAAATGAGAGCGATATGATAAAAAATGTATATTGGTCGTCATGTAAAATACCCGTTATTCTTGACCGACTTAATCAAAACTTGAATTTTCTCGACAGGTTCTCGAAAATACTCAAATTTCAAGAAGATCCGACCAGTGGGGGCTGAGTTTTTGCATGCGGACAGACAGACGAATGGACAGAGGGTCAGACAGACAGACGGACAGACATGACGGAGCTAACAGTCGTTTTTCGCAATTTTGCGAAAGCGCCTAAAAATGTTTCAAACAAGAGTTGTAGAGAAAATCAAAGCACGCAATTTATGTTCAAAACATTTGTTACGACAATTGTGCCATGTATGAGATAATGTGGAAAAATACAGTATAGCCGCATAGGTATGTTGGATAACTTAGGCTACGCACACACGCTCACTCATAATATGTAATACTTATTGCTTTTCCACTGCAGCAATGGCTGCACGAACGAGCCCCAATGCTACGTTGTACGTACATTGCCTGTTTTGTTTGTCGTATTAACGTAGCGCACTCTGCCAACCGCCCATACACGCGGCCGAGTAGCGGTGGTGAATACAGCAGTCAGATAAAATAATGACCCTATATAACGAGCCTAATAAATTTCCGTCTCCAAAGGGTAACGCACGTTATTATGTAGAACATGTTACGCTTAGAAAATCGTTTACGAATGAGCACAGTCCTTCTTCACAAGAAGATGACGACTTGCTGAATCACGGAACTCCAAGGCCTTTATTGGACCCGAAGGTTTTTTGAACACCCTTAAACCAAATGCTTGGTCAGCACACGTACTTCAAACGGGACCACGACCATTTTCTTTCACACCTTTTATGATAGACTATTCTTTAGTAAATCTACCATTCAACGATGTGTTTTCTGACCTACTTAGAGTCTTTAAATAAAACTTACCCAAACAAAGACAGCCTACCAAAGGACCCTCTCTTCAGCCACTTTACTCCAGTCTAGATTCTCACATTTTAATATTATCTTCCCAAATAAGACCAGGACTTTCTGATTTTCTCCTTGCTTATTTTCCTCTATTAAAATTTTGTATTCATTACTGTTCTCCCCCATATGTAACACAAGGCCCTCCCATCTTACTTTCCTGTTTGTCTAGCCTATTAATATCAATATCTCAGAAACATCACAACTTAAGGGGTTCTTTATTAAATAACAGTCCCATACTGTAATGTTCTTCTCTGGACTAGGGTCAAATATTGCCTTTAAAACTTTTTTCCAAAACAATCTATACTCATTTTCCTACCTTTCAGGCGAGAATCTAAACTTACACTCATACAAACAACACAGGCAATTAGAGTTATTTTGTTTATCCTGTATTTAAAGGTACGAGACGTGACTAAGTTTTTTTTTAAACTTAGAAGTAGCAAGAATTTTCATATTTAATCTGCTTTCAATTCCTAAGCACATAAGTTGCGATTTACCTGTTTTTGTATAAATTAACATAACTTTACCGCACGCTTGAATGATTTATTAGCGTCTCTGATAACACGATGTTAAAAAGCATCGCGATTTCCATCCTAACCACATGAAAGAATAAAATCTATAATAAACAATCTGAGCGAAATACTATAGGAAATGTAAATTTCTTAAGTGTGTGTGTGTGTGTGTGTGTGTGTGTGTGTGTGTGCGTGTGCTGTGGAAGGACATCGCCTCGTTTTGAGGTTAGTGACAGCGATGGATGAGTTAAATCACCATAACCATTACCATAAACATAATTAATGCTGCGCTGTAGTGATCTGCGCATTTCTGCTCTGCACACAGAAACAATCGGATCGAATCCCGGTCGGGAAACCGGCTACTGACCTGAAGGATGTTTTCAGAGATGTACGGTTGTGCGGGTGGAGAGACGGATGACATTTCGTGTCGTACCGAGTCTTCAACGCACTCCTACAGAAAACATCATTTCCTTAGAAAAGATTAAGTTGTAAGAACTGAACAATACGACAGGCTGATGCATGACAAAGGATTCTCTAGCAGGCATGTAAAGCCTATGATCTTGATCTATCAAACTCACATTTCTTATTTACGTATTTATGGTCTATTTCCAATCTCGATGGCCGTACGGTCTAAGGCGTACGTCTGAAGCAAGCGGGTTCGAATCTCCCTGAAGGCATGGATGTTCGTCTGTTGTGTTTGTTGTGTGTTGTGTAGGTAGCGGTCTCTGCGATGGACTGATCACTCGATCAGATGGGTCTACCAAGCGTGCGTGTGCTTGCGCCCGCGTGTGTGTCTAAATGTGTGCTACCTAGAAACCTCGACAGTGAAACGGCCTAGGCCCTAGTTGGGCTGTTGCGTTACAAACAAAAGAGATTTATTGTTTATTTCACGATGCTGTCACTAGATCGGACTTTAAAACGTCGAATTATATGACGATTAGTGAACAAAGAACTGGGTACGAACGAGATCAAAGCGGTCGTAGTCACATATAAAGTATTATCCTGGTATAATCCTGGAGTGACTGAGGAAAATAATGAAAATATTTTAAAATAATGCGTTCTCGTAACGTGGACGAGTGTTCATTTTGACAAAATCTCTTTATAGCATCATAATACACTCGTTTATTACGTATCTTTTGTTTATATAATTACGTTCTCCACCTAAATGTTTGTCCCCTTCAGGACTCTCCTGACATCCCTCAGGATGACAGTAATGATCGAAATATGTACCAGGAGAATACAATGTAATACAACGTGCAAAAGGAAATACAGTGTATTACGGTGGTATAAATATATTTCGTAACACGAAAGTAGGCCTACTGTCATGACAGCCGAGCTTCGAGCAAAGATTTGAACCTCAGACGTGCCGAAAACGAAGCAGGAGAAATAACCACAAAGCGGTAACGTTCACTGTGAGCCATCATGATTATCTTTGAAATAGCCTCTTTCATACATACATTCGTATCACTGAAGTCGAGTGTTCCAAAAAGGGGCCACCCTAATAAAACGTGGAGCAGAAATTCGGAAGAAGGTCTGAAAGTGAACCGAACTGACTCTTTTTAAAATCAAAATGGACTTTCCTGACCTTGTGAAGGTCAAGAAGTTCCAAATGTCTCATTAGTCGCGAGTAACGTAAAGCTTGCGTATACATACATATATACATGCATACATACATACATACATACATATTATTATCCTCACCGTCGAGCTTCACGATCGCACTCAGACACACCGCACTCCGTAGGATTACTCTGGACGACTGATCAGTCCGACCCAGAGACCTATACCTGACAACACATAACACTTACAAGAGACAGACATCCATGCTTCAGGCGGGATTCGAATCCGCAATTCCAGCAAGCAAGCGGCCGCAAAACCCACACCTTAGACCGTGCGGCCACCGGGATCGGTATCGGGCATTTATTGTAATCAATAGCTATAATTAATTTACTTAAATAAAAAGTAATTGCTGTGCATGCCAAAGGTCAGTGCTGACCCGAACTGAACGCAAAAATGCACTTTTTGAACTATGTACTTGCCATGTACTACATACGTTTATAGCACAGAGGAACAAGTGGGCAAAAACCTAGACAGACACCACGTAGGCCGACATTGGTGCGTACGTACAAACAGTGTTAATTGCGCCACATGGGGAAGTACTGCCTTGGCGATAAAAAAAAGAAGAAGCACGAAAAAAGCTGTGCAGCTAATGGACCGCAGCGTCACACACTGCCTGCAAATGCTGTGTCCGAGCTTTGAATTTCTAGTAATTCAGACCTAAACTCCTGACTAAATATTTAAGCAATCACGTAACACGAAAGTACACAGGTGAGTTTCACTGAAGCGTGCTGTCTGGCTGCCATGTGGCAGGCTACAAGGTACATACTTTGATATGCAGTATTTGTCGTAAGTATCACAACTTGAAATTCATGCCCCCCCCCCCTCAATTCGCAATTCGGAAGGGATTGTAGTGGTGCCAGTTTACAGACTGCTTTTCGTAGCGGCAGACAGCAGAACGATCGCCGCTATTCCGATTTGCCTCAAGTCAAGATCCACAGGTTGTGGTTCAATGTTTTGTCGTTAGTACGAGGTTTGTAATTTTATTTAAAGAAAGTGATGGGAAGTTTCAGTTCAATATACTCCAGTTAATTTTAAGCGCTACATTTAAAGATGTCACTTTCTTGTTGGTAAGTGGCACAGGTTCGCTGGTAATCGGACAGTTGTTTAAATGATGTCAGAATGTGCGTCACTTCGGCGCAAATTTATGATCTCAGTAGCACTTACAACACACAACACACACACACACCTTAGCGTCATGCAATTTCGCTTCGAGGATTGTCACAGGACTTCCCGCTGTCCAGTGTCTGTTGTTCTGAATGTTCATGTATCCATTGCGTGGACCTCGAGTTTCGCCGCCACACAAAACGGTTTCGTGTTTGAACAAGCGCGTCAGAAAAATTTCGCCGTCAATTGCAATAACGCTTTTCACGGAACTGAATTGGTAGTAGCGTCTAGCAACAGTCTGCGTGTTTCTCGTTGTAACTGAATGCTAACTGCAGACGCTAAAAACCCTTGAGGGACAGCGAGTAGGGAAGCGGTTTGTTTAGTCAGTAGAGTTTCGTGCGATAAGCTAAAGGAGAGGAAGTACAAAGGAACATTAGCCAAACGTACAGGTGGCTCTGTGCTGATTATGCTAACCCGGGCAGGCATCAACTTGGCGACAATGCAACAACAGACGATTGGAGACACCTTGAAGGCCTAGCGACAACAGAAAACTAGACAACGTTTGCTAAAGGAGGTTATCACGAGGCTCTGTTATCAACATGTTCAAAATACACAGTCCGGCATGGAAGTTCATTCAGACTTTTGCAGCAAAGGAAAACCAATCGAAGTAAATCCAAATGGAATTCAGTGACAAAGTTCAGTGTAGAAGCTAGGTGCGTCTCAAAGATTCGGAATCGGCTATGTAGTTTGGGTGTCATTACTTGCTGATACATGGACGTACAACATGAAAACGCTGGATGGCTTTACAAATTGATTTACAAATTAATTTACAAATTGATTTACAAACTTATTACCCGACTCGTTAACTACATGGCTAACCAAATTTTCAGAAGATAAAACCTTATGGTTCACCACCAGTGCCAAATTCATATCCCCGATTAGGCAGAGGTAAAGATATTGTAGTCCCTATGATTGATTAAGCATCGCTCAGTAAGATATGTGGATCAGCGGAAGCACAGAGCCACATATTCCTAACCTAGGCATAATATGCAAGTGATCTCCTTTAGGGCCATTCGCTGTATCTCAGGGAAGGAGTCTCATGTAGGCACTAAACAGGAGACTACGTGGACCCAAATCCAACATGGGCGTTGTTTGTTCTCTATTAATATTACGTTCACGTTAAGACGTACAGTGTGGCTGGCTGTATGGGTACCGACATTTCGGAGAAACTGATATCTACTCCTAAACAGCGTCTCACTCTTAATTTTCTGCCGTGAAGATGGTTCGTCCATTGGTACCTGCTTGGAGTCACATCCCAGAAATCAGTAATTACACGTTCACCGCCGCGAGAACCTCAAATTGCATACATTTTTCGGTTCTTTCAAGAGGTTTCCACACCAAAATTCTGTACGTATTGTTTGCTACTCCGTATTAATATATTGGCCTATGTATTGTCCACTAGAAACTAAACCGCATCGCAAGGAAAAGCCAAAAAACAAATACTTGCGAGTTTTCACGATTAACGTTCGTAATTTTTTATGTCATCTGGATGACGACATGACATGGCAAGTGAAGGCACCACGTGTGGGCTGAAGTACAAGCAGCGGGTGAATTTATATGGGCCGGACGTTCACAAAATGAAAGGAAGCGACGTTTAGAGACGTGGGAGAGTGGAGTGCGTCAGTAAACACTCCGCATTCCAGGAAAGATTCCTGTAGATCATACGCAATCCTAGGAGCACGGTTACTCTGTGATCTGCATATGAACTTCATTCACACGGCTCAGTCCGCCATGGCTTTCTGAGATACACTGCACGTTAAATTTGAATATAGAACCCAGTAAACAGAAATATTTGACACTGACTTGTATTCGGGAGGCACACGGTTCAGATATCAGAAAGGACGCCGACTACCGGGATTAAGATCAATTCCGTGATAAGATTAGTAAACTGAATTAAGGCAACACGACTATACCGATAATTTCTAATTCAATGCTATCAAGTAATTCGATGCTACAGCGTCTTTAAACACACTGAAATCAAAACAGCAAGTGGTAGAACAGATCTAAAGACAGGTTAATGAGTTAGTGCACGTACAGGTCTAAAGAGAGGTCAGTAAGTTAGTGCACATAGGGTTCTAATGAGAGGTTAGTGAGTTAGTGCACATGGTTCTAATGAGAGGTTAGTGAGTTAGTGCACATACAGGTCTAAAGAGAAGTTAATGAGCTTGTGCACATAGATTTCTAATGAGAAGTTAGTGAGTTAGTGCACATACAGGTCTAAAGAGAGGTTAATGTGTTAGTGCACATAGGGTTCTAATGAGAGGTTAGTGAGTTAGTGCACATACAGGTCTAAAGAGAGGTTAATGAGTTAGTGCACATAGGGTTCTAATGAGAGGTTATTGAGTTAGTGCACATACAGGTCTAAAGAGAGGTTAATGAGTTAGTGCACATAGGGTTCTAATGAGAAGTTAGTGAGTTAGAGCACATACAGGTCAATTATCTCAGGGAACTGGCAAGTAGTCGGATTGAACAGTGATGCTTAGGAGATTTATTTTATTTACGTGCAGTTCATTTGACGACGCTAGCAGTATCTCAGGTTATGTAGTTTAAAATGGTAGTATGAACAGTGAATTTTTAACAATAAAAAATGTGTAAGAATGCGGTCTGTCCTAATTTGAAGTATTATCCCGGAATGTGCCTGAGAACAAAACAATGCAGATTTAGTTAACGCCGACAGACCTAAAACACCTACGAGTAGTTGGGAGAATAATATTAAAATGGATCTTAAAAAAATCGGTTGGGGAAGAGTGGACTGGACTGATCTGGTTCAATATAAGGACAAATGGTTGTATGTTATGAACGCTTTAATAAACATTTAGGTTTCATATAATGCGGAAAATTCGTTGACTCTCTGAGGAGCTTTTAGTTTCTCAGGAAGGACTCTGATCTGTAGAGTTAATCAGGCAGGCCTAACAATTGAAAACAAAAATCAGTAAGTGCTGTCACATTATTTCAGCGTTGTACGAACTGGCGATGAAACGTAACATGGCGTAAAGTATCGTAAATGAAATCACGCGTGGATAAAATAATAAAACAAGCAGGCAAGGCGACAATATTCGAAATGTGTACCAAGCCACGTAATCTGGGCTTACTTGAACAGTGCAGTCTGAATAATCTGGGTTCGACTCCTGATAATGTTAGCGTTTTTCTATAAGGCACCAGAAGTGAAGCGAAATGTTGAGTATTATCATTGATTTATAGTTATGTAGCTGTATGTAGTTTCTGTGTAGTTCGTTATCTCATTATTATTTGCTTCTCTTTGTTATTTGCTAATTACTCGACTTGTGTTTTTTTTTAAATTCTCTTTTGTTTGTTTTTGTTTTGTATTTTTGTCTTGTATTTTGTGTATTCTGTGTTTTTGTGTGTTTTGTGTTGTTTCTCCTTTTGTGCTGTCTCTTTTCTATTTTTGTGCAAGTCTACCGACCACTGCCACCGGGCGGAAACCCTATTGCAGTAAATAAATATCTTCATCATCATCATCACCTAAAGCGCACCCAACCTGTAACCTTTCCAGCGGGTATAGGAAGCTTCATCTCTGGGGTACAGCGGATGGCGTCTGTAGGTGACGACTCACCTCTATGTTCTCCCGAAGTCTAGAAGAACTTTTATCAGAGTGCTAACCGGTACATATTTTCAAGAATTGATGCAGACCTGCAACCAGCAAACTCTCACTGTGTTACAAATCCAGTACACGTCAGGAAAAAATCTGTGGCATAATATCAGATAGTTTTTACGTAAATTTAATGTTGTATGCACCGTGCATCAGATTTCATGTCACTTTTGCTAACATTAAATGTAGGTAAACAAAACGTGCCTTGATGTGCCTTGATTTTTTTTAAATGCAAATTTCGTTCAGTTGTAATGGGAAACGAAAGTCTTGTTATTGTTAAGCCTATTATGAAAATAATGACGATATATTTCTTTCATCAGTTGACACACCTGTTAAAGAAAGGGCTCCAGAATAACGGCCCACAGTTTTAGTAACGCTGTTCTAAGGTGCATGGTGGTTAAATTCCACTGTTCTTATACACCTTCGTAAGGCGGCGTCTAGGAACTGAGACACTTTATATCTACCCTGCCTTTAAAGAAATGAATGCCTATATAATGGCTGATTTCTTGTCCTACAGCAGTTCCGAACTGAAGGAGTGTCACATGTATAAAACCAAAAAATGCAAAGTAAATTTTACACACTTTCTCATTAACGAAGTTCAGCAACGAAACGGGATTTCTATGAAGTCTTTGGTAAGCTGAGAGGCACCATTACATAAAATTTGGAGACCACTGCATTTTCTTAATCTCTCTAAATTAATGACTGCATCCAAACTTCAATATCTTTCTGCTGTACAACGTCTTTAGACATTAAATTATATTATTCAAAAACAGGTGTAATGTTACTGGGATAAAAATTTAGTTCTCCATTTTCATTTTAGTTTCCCGCAATAAAATTTCCAAGTGGTCCTGGAGCGCCAAAAACTTGATAAGCATTGTAAAGTCTTTAAACTCTGTGTTCTACGCGCACAAAGACAAAACTGAAAAGAAAATTCTCTTAAAAACATTATACATTGCAGGTTAAGGTAATGTTTCGTACTTGTGTCTAACGATTACCATGAAATCTATTCCATTTCGGAATAAACCTTTCCCTTTTTCTCGCCGAACATTGCGGTTGGTATTTTAGAGCACCCAGGTGAGGCTTGTGAACCAGATGTCGGCTAATAAGGCTTTTTCGTATACTTTTTCATTCCTCCAGTACCTTACAATTAGCTAAGGGAACTAGCTGTCACATGTTCGCAAATTCATCACTTACAGGGCGTGTCTTTTGCCGTCGTCACAGGAGCTTTTTCGCATAGCAAATCTGCATCTGCCGGTACATTCCGTGACAGACACCCTGCTCAGGAAAAGAATAAAAGAGAAAATCAGAGAGAATCTTTTCATTCGATTCTGGCAATCCCTCACTGTCTCTCTCTCTCTGTCTCTCCGTCTGTCTGTCTGTCTGTCTCTCTCTCTCTCTCACACAACAATTCCTTTAAGAGCTGTAAAATGTATGCACGTAAATTTGCAGTATTTTGTACATACGGCGAATTAGAGAAATGGGATTTGATTCTGGAAACTTTTGTTATAATTTTTTCTCCTGACCGTAGCATCCGGCAGAACTGATGTTAATGACTTTAGGAAGCAAAGATACCAGTCTTGAATAACAGTAACGAAATCACTCACACGGTTTTCAGTGAGAGATCGTGCACATAGTGACGCGGTGTACACGTATAACTGGAACGAACAGACGACAAAAACATTCCCGAAGAAAATAGGCTTACCACAGCTTTACACGCTTCGCCTACGGAAACATGCGCGGAGACCCATTGATCTACCCATACGGCGTCTAAATAGTATATTCAGGTTTAATCTCTGCTTATATAGCACCAGTCAGAATTTCTGGCTACAGATACAGAGGTCCCGGGTTCGATCCCCGGCGCTACCAGATTTTCCGAGTAGTGGTGGGTCTGGAACGGGGTCCACTCAGCCTCGTGAGGTCAATTGAGGAGCTACTTGAATGAAAAAAGTAGCGGCTCCAGGTCTAGAAAACAGAGATTAACGGCTGTGGGGACCCGT
>Ga0123353_10016084_pt1 | contig 10914 bp, 6 predicted proteins | sample TergutLab28metaG_3_FD_92763 | JGI IMG/M metagenome (GOLD analysis project Ga0123353, IMG submission 92763) | Labiotermes labralis P3 segment gut microbial communities from Petit-Saut dam, French Guiana - Lab288 P3 | ecosystem: Host-associated > Arthropoda: Insects > Digestive system > Gut ... | reverse complement strand
TTATGTACAGATATTAACATTACAGAAACCACATATTCCTGCCAGTTTCAATATGTATTTGGTAATCAATAAGTGAGTAATAGCTGTCAAAGTTTCAAACTTCTCTGGCCGATATCTCCGTAAGCATTGAACTTTGGATATAGTTACATAAACGTGACAGTTCAGAGTAAACAGTTATATAGAGAGACAGTTCAAAGTCAACAGTTATAGACAGAGAGATCACAGTCAACAATTATGTAGACAGACAGTTCACAATCAACAGTTATTATGACAGATATTTCACAGTAAACAGATATTGACATACGGTTCACAGTCAACAGTTATATAGACAGTTCACAATCAACAGGTATATAGACGAGAGTGTTCACAGTCAACAATTATGTAGACAGTTCACAGCCAACAGTTATCTAGACGAGAGAGTTCACAGTTAATATTTATTTAGACAGACAGTTCACAGTCAACAGTCATATAGATGGACAATTCACAGTCAACAGTAATATAAACGAGACAGTTCACAGTCAACAGTTATAGACAGACATTTCACAATCAACAATTATATAGACGAGACAGTTCAGAGTCAACATTTATATAGTTATATAGACTGACATTTCACAGTCAACAGTTATATAAACAGACATTTCACATTCAACAGTTACATAGACAGACATTTCGCAGTCAACACTTATGTAGACAGACAGTTCACAGTCAACAATTTTATAGACGGACAGTTTACAATCAACAGTTATATAGACATGCAGTTCACATTCAACAGTTGTGTAGACAGTTCAAAGTGAACAATTATTTAGACAGGCAGTTCAAAGTCAACAGTTATATAGACGGACAGTTCACAGTCAACAGTTATATAGACACGCAGTTCACATTCAACAGTTGTGTAGACAGTTCAAAGTGAACAATTATGTAGACAGGCAGTTCACAGTCAACAGTTATATAGACGGACAGTTCACAGTCAAGAGTTATATAGACACGCAGTTCACATTCAACAGTTGTGTAGACAGTTCACAGTGAACAATTATGTATACAGGCAGTTCACATTCAACAGTTATATAGTCGCACAGTTCACAGTCAACAGTTATATAGAAACGCAGTTCACATTCAACAGTTGTGTAGACAGTTCACAGTGAACAATTATGTAGACAGGCAGTTCACAGTCAACAGTTATATAGACGGACAGTTCACAGTCAACAGTTATATAGACACGCAGTTCACATTCAACAGTTGTGTAGACAGTTCACAGTGAACAATTATGTAGATAGGCAGTTCACAGTCAACAGTTATATAGACGGACAGTTCACAGTCAACAGTTATATAGACACGCAGTTCACATTCAACAGTTGTTTAGACAGTTCACAGTGAACAATTATGTAGACAGGCTGTTCACAGTCAACAGTTATATAGACGGACAGTTCACAGTCAACAGTTATATAGACACGCAGTTCACATTCAACAGTTGTGTAGACAGTTCACAGTGAACAATCATATAGACAGACAGTTCACATTCAGCAGTTAACATCTTAGGATTCGGCGAAAAACAGTAAAATTTATTTAAGCATAACGATTTTTAATCTCGAAACAAGTGATAATATTCGACACGGAATCAGTGTAACACAAATTGTAAATTTTGAATCCTAAACAACTAACACTTTCGAACTGAATTTTGTAGAACGGCTAGTAACAATTTGGCAACGAAAATAACATAACGTTTTCTGATTCTGGGCAACACCTTTCAAGAATATAGACATATTTGTGACATGGGAGAATCTTCGATGCCTGTCTATAGGAATGAAAGACACTATACGCTGCTTGTTGTCGTGTAATCCCCGAGAACAGAACAAACGCTCGACTCGACAACATGACTTTCGCATTTGTAGCGGACATTTCAAGGGTAAACGTGTATTAATTCTCAGGATCTACCTGAGCTACAGTAATAACATTTGGAACTTTCAAATTGAGAAATAAACAATGAAAATAATAAGAAATAAATTCTCTACGTATCTGCCTGCCAATTCAATTCTCCATTTATCGGCTTGCTGACTCTATATTATAACGGCAAATGACGAATACATCACAGTGCACAGTGGTTAGCAACCCACAAAATCGAGAGCAGTAAACTCCAGAGAAAGCACAACGCAGAATTAAAATTGCAATAATTTCCCAACAAAGTTGAAAAGAAAATAAAGAAAAGGTTTATAGAGAACTAAAACGAATATATTAAAATCCCCACGATATATATTACTCAATAATTATAACAATAACAATAATTTGATTCAATTCAGCATACTACAGCAACAACACAAATCCCCAAAGCATATATACAAAACCAGAAAAAAATGCCGGGATATAAGACAGAATAATACTCAAGAAATTGACTGATACTGCAGAGATAATGAGAAAAATAACAAGCGTTTTGATAATAGTGGAACATGAACGTTGATAAAACAACACTGTTTAACCTGCCGCCCAGCACCCTACAGTAGACAGCTTTAATTCAGTGGGCTTATGATACTGATCTTGCACGTTACATGCACAACCTCGAAAGCCTCTTGAAATCTTATTTTAAGGTCAGTAGTACTTAAACAACGAGAAAGGGATGTGAGATTTTGTACGTGGAGTGTTAGAAGCCTGTATAGGGCAGTTTCACCTACAGCAGCAGGCAGGGAATTAGAAAGATATGAATTAGATTTATTGGGTGTGCAGGAGGTTAGGTCGGAAAAAGGGGGCACCTTAAGAACAGGGGATTATAGTTTTTTCTATGGAAAAGGAAACGAGAATCTTCAATTGGGAACAGGGTTGTTTTATACCACAGATCAATATCAGCAGTTAAGAGTGTACAGTTTATTAGCGACAGGGTGTGATATATAGGTCTGAGAGGTCGCAGATGGAATATCATTGTTCTGAATGTGCATGCATCAAGTGAGGAGAAAACTGATGATTCAAAAGACAGTTTTATGAGAAGTTAGAGCAGGTTTCTTTTATCATTTTGACTAAGTACCATATGAAAAATCTATCAAGAGATTAAATGCAAAAGTAGGAAGAGAGAATGTTTTCAAACCGACAAATGGGAGTCAGAGTCTACATCAGGTTAGTAATGATAATAGTGTTAGAATAGTACATTGTGCAACATAAAAAAATCTATTTGTCAAGAGCAGGATGCTCCTGTACCGAAACATTCATAAGTTAACATGGACCTCTCCTGATGGGAAGACTCACAACCAGATTCATCACATACTGATAGATAAGAGATGACATTCGAGTACACTAGATGCACAAAGTTTCAGGGGAGCTGACTGCAATACTGATCACTGTTTGGTGGTTGTGAAAGTTAGGTAAAGTTTGGCAGTAAGTAAACAAGCAGCACAGAAGTTTGATGGGGAAAGATTTAATCTCAGGGGCTAAATGAGCTGGGGGTTAGGAAAGAGTATCAGGTTGAGATTACAAAGAGGTTTGGAGCTTTGAAGATCTTACGTGATGGCGAGGAAATAAATAGGGCTTGGGAGAATATTAAAGAGAATATCAAATCCTCGGCTAAAGAAAGTCTAGTTCTTCACGAATTGAAGCAACATAAACCATGGTTTGATGAAGAATGCTGACATTTTTTAGATAAAAGGAAGCAGACTAAAATGCAGTGGGTGTAGGATCCAAACCAAAACAACTTAGATAATCTAAACAATATAAGACGTGAAGCTAGTAAATATTTCAGGAACATAAAGAAGGCATACCTGAAACTAATTTGAAACTAACAGTAGGATCAAAAATACTAGGGACTTGTATAGGGGCATCAGTAAATTTAAGAAGGATTACCAGACTAGAACTAATAGAGTAGCGGGTTGGCTAGGTGGAGGAATTATTTCTCTTAGCTATTTAATATACATAGGGTTAATGATGTTAGGCAGACATAAATACACACAGCAGAACCACTAGTGCCTGAGGTAATTGCTTTGAGGTCGAGTTGGCTACTGAAAAGCTAAAATTACACAAATAATCAGGTATTGATTAAATCCCAACAGAATTGATTAAGGTAGGGTGTAAGACAATTGGCTAAGAGATCCATAAACTTATTATTTCTATTTGGAATAAGGAGGAATTGCCTGAGGAGTGGAGGAGTCGATCATTGTACCTATCTATAAGAAGGGCGATAAAACAGATTGTAGTAATTACCAAATACGCACAAAATTTTATCCAACATCCTGCTGTCAAAGTTAACTCCATATCACAAGAAAATACTGGGGATCATCAATGTGGATTTCGACGAAGCAGGTCAACTACTTATATATTCTGCATTCATCAAATACCTGAGAAAAAATGGGAATACAACGAAGCACTGCACCAACTCTTTATAGAATTTAAGAAACTTATGATTCAATTAACCGGGAGGTCTTGTATAATATTCTGATTGAGTCTGGTATCCCATGAAACTTGTAAGGCTAATAACAAAGTGTCTGCCTGAAAAGTATAACAGAGTCCGGGTAGGCAAGAATATGTCTGACATGTTTCCTATGAGGAATGGTTTGAAACAGGGCGATGTTCTATCGCTATTACTTTTCAACTTTGCTTTACCGTAGGCCATTAAGAGGGTTCAGGTAAACCAGGATGGCTTGAAATTAAATGGTACACATCAGCTTCTGATTTATGCTAACGGTGTTAATATATTGGGAGGAAGCGTACATACTACATAAAGGAAAACACAGAAGTTTTGGTAGTGGCTTGTAAGGATATCGGACTAGATAATACAAAGTGCATGGTCATATCTCGAGATCAGAATGCAGAACGAAGTCACGATATAAAGATTAATAACAGTTCCTTTGAAATGTGAAGGAGATCTAATATTTGGGAACAACCTTAACAAATCAAAATTCTACTCAGGAAGAAATTTAGAGCAGATTGAATTCAGAGAATGCTTCCTATCATTCGGTGCAGAATTTTTTGTCTTCCGTTTTGCTATCCAAAAATTTAAAGATTAAGATACAAAGAACTATAACTTTGCCTCTTGTTTTGTATGGGTGTGAAAGTTGGTCGCTCATATTGAGAGATGAAGGTAGGCTTGCGGTGTTTGAGAATACGGTGTTGAGGAGAATATTTGGGCCTAAGAGGGACGAGGTAAAAAAGGAGTGGAGGAAACAACACAATGAAGAGCCTAATGATCTGTGTTCCTCACCCATAGTTGTTCGGGTGATCAAATCAAGAAGTTTGAGATGGACGGGGAATGCAGCGCGTATGGGGAGAGAATAAGCACAAACGGGGTTTTGGTGGGGAATCTGAGGGAAAGAGACCACTTGGGAGACCAAGTCGCAGATGGGAGAATGTTATTCAGATTAATCTTCAGGAAGTGGTATGTGGGGTATGGACTGGATCGAGCTGGCTTAGGATAGGGACAGGTGACGGGTACTTATGAATGAACCTTCGGGTTCCATAAAATGCTGGGAATTTCTTGACCAGCTGAAAACTGGTTAGCTTCTCAAGAAGGACTCTGCTCCGTGGAGAAAGTAAGTTAGGGTAAGAATTTTTATTTTACTGGGACCCTCTACGTTTAGAACAGCTGTGGGATAGAGGATATTTAATGCACCCGATGTTTAACCAGTTGTTTCTAGTGTCTTGAAGAGATTCGGTTTAATTTATATGCAATAAATTTGTACGCATGAAGGGAATATGAGTCCACACAGCCTTCTGAATTCTTTGCTTTTATCTTTTTTAAGAAGTAAGTGTATTTTAAAACTTCTGAAGATGCGTCACTGGCCAATGAGGCCCACGAGAGCGTCTTCGAAGCCTTAACACTGGGAAAGAATATTTGTCGCAAAGCTGGAAGGACTTTCAGTAGTGAGTCTGAGAACGTGCAATTTACAGCCACTGTGTATTTCTCAAAGCTTCGACATTGTTTTGTAAAGAACGTAACGTGAATTGCAACTGTACGTATTTCAGAACTGCCGTTTAATAATTTTATGTTTGTTTATGCAAAGAGTAATATGAACTGCATCCTATGGAATTTTCTGTACAGTTTCCTACCGTTAACTCTTTTGGCATTAGCGTGAAGATCGTGTAATTATTCAGGGCATCTTTGCTCCTCATCTGAATTCAGTTGCCCCATTGAAAAATGCGTAAAGATGCTCCTGGGTCATGTTAAGTTACTTGGTTGACTGTCACTCAGAAATCAAATTTATTAATTTTCATTGATATGTTAAACCAATGACAATAGAACTGTGACGTAACTACGAAATTATGTTTCTTTGTTCATGCAGTATGTTGCAGAAACCATTAAAGTGACAGGTATGTGTTTTTACATTTTTTAGAGGATCTTTTATTAAACATATTTATAAAATGTGAATACTTTATATGTACATGTGAATGACTACTTTAGATTTCAATTTGCTAAGAGGAAAGTACATCCGAAAAAAGAAATCTTCGGAAGGAAACTGTATTGAAGAATTTCTAAAGAAACCTGTAAATTCAGTTCGTAGTTTTTATGAATGAAACAAGTGCAGTACATGGGATGCCATTGAATACTCTATGTAGGTGTATTCTAGCATACCAAACTCGTAAAATAAACTGGGCTTGCCCTTTCGAAGCTCCGGATAAGAAAATGAGCTCTGCACATTGAAACACATGAAAATATTGGAAACATTTGGGTTAGGATCAATGAGTGTAGCTTTCACAGCATGGCTTATTCACTTACTGTAAAACTTGGAGGCATTTAATAAAGAAAAGAAAGTGGTAGTTTACAAGTCTTTTGGTTCTTTCACCTAGCGATATCCCGATTCAAGTTTCAGAAGAACCAAAACTGCTGTAGAGCACGTGCTCAAGCTGCAAATACAGAGAAAATCTTATAGTAATTTGGATTGTTCAAGGCCACCAGGATTGAAAATTGCTTCATTGATAAATGTGGGATAAATGTAGGTATGTGCACGCCGTGGAAGAAACATGGCTTCGAATAATAAATAACTTCGGAATGCTTATTATTATTATTCCGGCGATAGGGCTTAAGAAATTTTGAATTACTAACAGATATTAAAGTAGAAACAACGGAGATTCAAGAAGAATGGATTATGTCCCCTAAATTAGAATTGCATTTCTGAGTCCGCGTTTGCAGTGCTTGATGCCAGCGTGACTATATATATATTCGAAATTAACTTATATGAAGGCTGGAATTTCAACAGAAACATGCGATTCGCTTATGCTAACTTATTCTTTTACAGAACATCTACTTCGATCGTTCTGCCGCTGCCCTCGACGACTACCTCAACCACTTTGTGTCAGTCCCAATATCTGCCTTAGTCATTGTGCCTTTGTTTTCTGCGGTTCCATTTTTAAATAAGGTTTCGTGCTCCAAAAAAATTAAATGTTCTCCTTCATCCGCCCTACCATTAACACCCATCAAAGTTTCTCAAAAGACAGAAAATTCTTAGGGAGTTGTCTCCTCTACCAAGGCAAGTTGAAGAGCAGTAACCATAGAGAGCTCTATCTGGGTTCTTAACAAAACATCCAGAAGAAGAAACAAAAAATCTATACAAAATAATTTCCGGAAAATCGTTCACATTCGGAATTCGAGTTATTCTGCTCAAGATTACGTCGAGGACTGCTGTCAGGAATGTAGCGATTATTACAGTACAACGAAATGTAAGAAAGCTGTTGAATTAAGTACTCGGCGTGTGACAAACAGCTGCATTAAAACTGCACATTTTTTTTCCAAAACTCTTATTTATTTTGGAGGCTACAAACTTTTTCAGGCCTTAAAAAATGTAAGAATTATAAAGAAGTAAAAAAGAATACTCAGGCTATTACAGAACTTTAATTATTTCATAACAGTTTCATTTACTACACCTGTGTTACTTATTACTTTTCACGTCAGGAAATATGTGTTACTTGTACCACACACATCGGCGTAAAATGCTTTGTTGCACACTTTCATAAGTTTTACAAATGGAAGTAAAGAATTTAAATTTTTGTAATGGAACCCCCACTGTATTACAGTAGAAATTCTACCATAGACTATTTATTACAATTCAGGCAGACTTTTGTTGTTTTGTGTGTTTTTGTAAATGTAGGAGAATAACAGTTGCACGTGACTGCCCATTTTATCCTGGTATGGAGAAAGAATGTTCAACTTAAATTTGCTGTTTTGTGTGACCGATTTACCTTGATTTTTATTCTTGCACGTAAAATTTTAGTGTATGACGGAAACTTGAAAATGCAATTATTTTACACTTGTAGATCTATACTAATTTTCAAGATACAGCTAATCACAGAACTAGTAAGTTCATTCTTAATTGTATTTTATATTAGTCGTAATTCAGTACTTAAACGAGATGATTCGGAAAATATTCTAAAATACTTAAAGCATGCATTTCATATGAGTAAAAGAGACTCGACTTTCCTCCTCAGTCAGTTTTTAACAGTAACAAATTATAGCTTGTCTAGAGTTTCCTAGAAAGGACTTAGAAAGTTCGTCCTTCAAGTTCTATTTATTATTACACTCTCCTTCCATCTGATCTTTCTTTTATTCTATAAAGGCAGAACTGCCCCGAAGCAGATGTCGTTGATTTTCCTTATCGTGTTTTTTTTTCTAGAATTTTCAGGTCACTGCTTCCTGCTTCCTAATTCGTCTACTTTCTTTAATTAGAGAATCAGATTTCTTAGTCGTCACACTTTGTTTTCAAAATCACATTCGCCGTTCAAGTGTTTAATTTTCTGTTGCATTTCTGTTTCGTCCTTTACAGTGTTCCCAGTAGCAACGCCGCTTCATGTTGTCTTCATATTCAAAAATTTCTTACTGAAAGCATCTGATAATCTTACAAAACAAATTTCAAAATTTCTCTTCGCAGCCACTCATGTCCGTGGGATTGGCCTTCACGATTTACCCCAAGAAACAGCCCGGCCTGCCACAGACGACAGTGGCGAATAAACTCCCTTTGCTTATACCAACGTCACCTACACTTCCAGAGCTTCCACTTGCTACTGCCGTTAAATATCCTTTCGAATTATTGCCAACACCACAAGGACAGGTGCAGCTGCCAGCCACTTCAAGATTTCAACAGCCACCAGCATTACTTCCAACTCAACAAATTTCATCTTCCTCTAAGGTGAGCCGTCTGGCCCAACCACGTGCACAGGTTCCAGTATTTGCTGGTGTTCACAGCCAAACTTTGTTCTTGGCTGTACCACGCCCCCAAGGTCAGATTACTGCACCTACAGCTGTGAGGCCAGCCGTGCGAGCCCAGCATCCCAGTCTGACGGGACTTGTACCCGTGGATGCATCACACCAGTCAGCTCAAATTCCTGCATCTGCACAAGTGAGACCAGCCCTGCGGGCCGCGCTACTGCCGGGTGTTCAGCACCCCGGGCTGGTATCCTCGCATATACAAGTACCTGTCGCTGTCATTGATCAGAAGTACGCAGCTACTGGTAAGTTTCCTGTACAGCACTGTAGTTGGCACAATTAACTCGTTACAGCCTAGTGGTTAATACATGCACTGCCAGGTTTAATATTAAGACCGATATCAAACTTGAATGTTCTTGATCTTCCGTCAAACATTTTGGTACCAAGTGTAAACACAGTTTGGGGTAAACCAGTTCTTTATGGTCAGTACCTTGTACAGTTCCGATGGACAATCCCAACAAAGTTGACAAATCTTGAACTACAATAGAAGGTTTAAAAAACCAATTCATCACTAGATCTTCATTGACAACCGTCTTTGATGCGCTGAGCTGACTGATGCGATTAGGATCATTGGCGTCCATTATACCATTTTAAAAATCTCTGCACTAATTTATGAAGTGGCTCATTGCCAATAGGCCAAAATTGTACGGCTGTATCAATGAGTAGTAAATTTCGATGGAAGAAATATGTTTCGCCCATAAAAATCAGATTATTGTACGAATTTCTTCGCGGCCCATTTTCCATTGTCCCTACCTTTCCACACAAAAGTACCCCCTAAATAAAATCTGATTGAAACTTGCGTCATCTGTTGCATGTTACCCCTATAACCAGTGGTACCCTCTGTCGAAAAGTGAAATTCTTGTTAGCACAGCAGCCACACACACTCCTAGGGAACCTTCCATAATGCAACGTGTCTCACACACGTTGTTAGCCATATTCCTTCTTTGAGGGAGTCGCAGCATATCAATAAATCGGTCACAATAATTCAAAATGAGCTGAATACCAGAAACTAGGTGTAAATTCCGACCTACCAGACACGCTTTATATTTGCCTTGACTCTGGGAAGAGATTCGTTGTGGTCTAGGCACTAGAATGTGCTGGGAAGTATTGATGCACTTCGGTTGGAAAACCTCAATTTTAAAATCCGTCACTGAAGGGGAATTTCAAGTACAGATGTCCATAGCAGCTGAGTTAGTACAGATACTGCCTCTGAACAAATCGGCCGGAGCCTAGGCTTGTACCGTGAGTACAGCTTGGGTTGTTGCAAGATAATTTGGTGTATCTTGGTTACAATTTCCGTCTTTTTCTTTCTGTTTCCATTTTCGCTCTAATCATTGTCAAGTGGCCGTAAGGTCATAACGTGCCTTCGCGTTTCGTCGGAATCTACGAACGCTGAAAAGAAGCTATATTTTTCTTCTTTATTATCTGTGTGGAAAAGGATAGCAGCGAACTTGGACTAATGTACATGGCGGATCACGGTGGGTCGATTGGGGAACAGCTTGAAGCGACATTAGATGAATGGCATTAGATGTTCCAAACAGCAGTATTTCACAGATAAAATAAATGCATTTCAATTGTAGGTTATCTGAGTAACTGCGGAAAACCGCACAAAATATATTTTAGATAATGTGCCTGCAAAAATTTACTTAAATGCATCAACATACTATACCAGACCAAATAAGGTAAAGTAAAGTATTAAAATTTTCCCTGTTGACGCCATGAAGGCATTCAGCGGGGGGGGGGGGGGG
>Ga0123353_10016083_pt1 | contig 10914 bp, 7 predicted proteins | sample TergutLab28metaG_3_FD_92763 | JGI IMG/M metagenome (GOLD analysis project Ga0123353, IMG submission 92763) | Labiotermes labralis P3 segment gut microbial communities from Petit-Saut dam, French Guiana - Lab288 P3 | ecosystem: Host-associated > Arthropoda: Insects > Digestive system > Gut ... | reverse complement strand
GGAGTGGGGGGGGTGGCGTGGTGGGGGGGGGGGGGGGGGGGGGGGGGGGGGGGGGGGGGGGGGGGGGGGATAAAAACGGCCGGTGCGCAGGGCTGAAAAACTTGCCAACTTCATGTGCCGATTACCTAGAAATTCTGGGAGCCTCAACCTCGTGGAGACCTAAGGGCGTATTCAGGCCTGTAATGGAATAGCTTTACCTTTTTATCGGGCCAAGAGAACGGGTAACAGCTGAAAGGAAGTGCTTTTATGTGGCCGTATGTCATATCAGCTAACACCGATCGTAGTGCATCGCCAGTATTAATGTTTTCCTTATATTTTCAGTTTTTCTGGCATTAAACTGCAGACAAACTAATAAAGGGCCACGAGCTGAAGAATCTGCAGTAACGTTGTGCATTTTGTGCAAAGAGAACACACATGGGTTACACAAACTACCGTAACTTATGGTAGCATCTTCGATGGGATTCTTGTTGAAGACAGGCAATACTACTTATGTTACAGTAATTAAAGATCGTATTCCTAACACATTTCGATGTTTAATAACGTGACACGACCCCTGTAGTAACAGAACTGTCCTGGCCGGAAGCTGTCTGGAGCTAAAGAGAATGAACCAGAGCGACTGTTTAATTAAAGTCTGTTTAGTTACAACACAACTGCAAAACTGTGCGACAGAAATGCAGCTAACGTTTTAATTACAAAATAATTAAGTGCTAACAAGAATTCATATTGTGTTATGCTGGCGTAACTCCAGGAAGCTTTCCTTTTTTAAAATAATTCTGGATGGCGAGCAATTCAATTTCCGCTTCTCGCACATCAACTCTGCTGCAACATCCCACGCTGCTCTATCAGAGCGAATTCATTAGAATCCCTTTGATGGAGAATACATAACACTATTTTGGGAACAGGAGAGTTTCCGTATATTGCGTAAAATTGAAACGATAATCACAAGCATGTAATTTGATTGTCATTACAGCATTTACACCTATGATCTATGAATTTTTCATGCAAGGTTTTAGATACAAAATTGATGTAAGTAAATTACGTAGGGAAAGTTTCAGAATATTGGATTAACTCGTTAAAGAAAAATAATATAAGATTCGGGAAATGTATGCATACCTTAACAGTTCTGGCGTCTTGGCTGTATTGTGGCCAGTAGACAACACATTCGTGAACATTTAATTTTTAAGCTGTGTTGCAAATAACATAAATCTGTCGATTTGTAGCAGATCTTTGATAAGTGCGAGATTTTTAAATTTGTTTTTTCACATTTTTGCACAATGCACACTATACAATTTTCCAAGTATCCTTGCAACAGATTGACATTCATTTCTTATCAATTTTAGCGCTGGTGTTAAAATGCATAGAACACTTGCACGTGTGCCAGAAGTGTAGACCTAATCTACGAAGTCGTATTTTAATACATCACTGCACTAAACGAATAAAACATTTCCTTCATTGAAGCTTTAAGGCCATGAAGACGGTCATTTTGTAATCGACGTACAATTGTATTCTTAATCATAGCAATTGACCAACTTAATGCACAAATTCTTGTTTTATAATAAGTTTATTATATTCCTGTACATGTTTCGAGCACTGCTGTGCTCATCATCAGGAGGTCAAAATTGTATTATACAGCATCTGGTATCGTCACACTCTGTAGGTAGCCGTCCGGTGCACTGGTTGAGAGAGGACAATTGTAAGTAGGCCTATGTACGTGGAAAGTGTATGCATAAACGCGCACACTTCGTCATGTAAAGTGATATTTATAAGCCCAACTGACAGTTTCAAAGTTTTATCATGAAATTCCCTAATACGAAATTGATGAAGATGCGTTCCACAGTTCTTGAGTATGTATGCATATAGAGAAGGTAGGAAGGAAGGACTGAAGCACGGACGGACAGAGAGGTTTTGTAGGCGTTCCAGAGGAATGAAGACGAAACTGAAATTCTTACCATTCGGACACTTAAATCTATAAGCAAAGGAAACCTGTGGAAGTATCATTGTAGTATTCTGGTTTACGTTGGTAACTTAGCCATTTTGGAAGGACGTAGCTGCACAAAAAATATGACCAGTACCGGAGGCGGTAGTTACAGTTTTGTGTACTCCTGATGTTGGGTGTGGTTGACACCCGAAATATGTAGAGTGAACTCGCAGAATAATATATAGACTGCTTTGTGTTGCATCTCGTTTGACAATTATTAATATAAAATGGCTAAAATTATTTTTGTCGTTACAATTCTTAAGCAGTCCTGCAGATTTTATTATTATAAATATTATTATATTTATAAAGAAGTGGGTCATTAGAACTTCTTACACCTCAGAAGTTCTCAGTGTATCTATAATATTCGAAAGTTTTACTCTTAGACCGTATTTCTCGAAAAAAAGGGAGAACCTTTCTTCTTGCAGTAGATACCTACCTAAACTGAAGGAATCATCGTGACATTTGCACAATTTGTACTTTATATACTAAACATGTTCTCAAATTTGAACTGTCCTAATGAAGAGTCACAAATTACGCTACTTCTCGACTTACTATTGGTTGGTTTCGATGTGGTGCATCTGCATTTCTACCAGGTGTTTTTGTGTGGCGTTTCAAATTCTGTTCACGGCCCTGTAGTCTCAATAGCCAGACCAATATTTCAGTTTCATGCTACTTTATAATTGATAGTTTTGTATTTCGGCAGAGTGAATTTTATGTCACACACACACACACACTTATTTATGCAAACACATGCATTTCATTCTGGACTTTTCCTTCCTGTTCTTAGGTTGAGTCTTGAGTAAACTGACCACTCCGTGGACATTCATTGAACAGTCGGTTGTGCAAGAAGTAGACAGATTTTTCTCAGAGTATTCGCTTTTTTCCATCATTATTATTCCAACAGTGCTCGACATTATTCACTTGTCTGTCATCCGGTGAGAAGAAGCGGGCTGTTAGCTCTCACAGTACCACGGAGACAGTCTGCCTGCACAGCAAAATTAAAATTAATACTGTGTTGAAAGAAGTTGAATTTTTACCCTAAATGGAGGAGAAGGCTGACGGTAGTGCGCATTAATGCTACAGACATTTATACAGCAGGCGATTGCCTCAAATTTCAGCTGAGACACAGGTTACGTTGGTTTCTTTTCGTGGTGTTCTTCAGTTCCTCCAAGCCATCGCCGGATTCTTGGGCTCGTTACGCTATTAGAGCTTCTTCCCAATCCTTTTCGATTAATTGTCCGCTAACCGTCCTGTCATTTGAGCCATATAATTTAATGAACCATAAATAAATAAATAACTGTATTTTCTTGTGCATATTTTGTATTTTGGATGTTCAAGTACTCAGTTGGTGACATTACTTGGAGTATGTGTATCACTCTTATTTTTATTTCCATTATTATTATTATTATTTTTATTCACTACATATACGCAGAAAATGATGTGTCAAGCAGTCACGTCACCTTTATGATCTCCATTTTCACAAATACCGGTTAGTTTCTCAGCCAAGGCAAAGACTCTCCTGACAGAGAATTTTCGTCCGTTTGTTCCGTTCGTTCAGGCAGATTCCATGTCATTACTTTGATTAAGCCACGATCACTTGCTTTGAAATACTTCGTTGTCGTCTGTCATACATCCATTCATTTCTGCAATAATAAGATATCGACAAATTTTTAATATAAACCATAAATAAGTATACAACCTACGTTATACCGTCCTGAACCTTCCGTGTGATGAAATGTTCGAACTCTGCAAACGATACAACGTACAGAAGGAGAAGCATTATTATTATTATTAATTTATAAACTGATTAAATCGGATCAAACGATAGGGGGTTTTCCTTATATTAGGCGAGTGCCCCGTTCGTGTCTCAGCTCGGACATCAGTTATCCTCTCTAAGGTTCCTTGTGGTTTCTTAGGTACACTCAGCCTGCAGGGACAATAACTCAAATGAGGGCAGTATCGCTTCAATCCACATCCTTCCCAACTTACTGTTTAGCAAGCATATTAACATTCTACATGATCTAATGTGATATACAGTAAATAAAATAACAGTATATTTAAAAATGCTGCAGTATGATGCAGGGTAGTGTGGTAGAGGCATCCTGCGTCATACTCTAATAAAAAAAACAGTGCATGGTGTATGTGTGTGTGTGTATGATTATAATTATATGAGATAGTAAATCGGGATATTATATTCTGCTCGGAATTTCTTTTCTCCATTAATCTCTTTCTTCTGTTTCCTGACCTAGAAGTTTATTGGCATTGAAGAATGAAATAGAAGGTGTAGAAAAAAGGAAGGTTTTTTTCTTCTTAATTGGAAGATTGTATAAACTAGGCAGAGAAACTCACAGACGAAGTTCTTCCTGGGAAGCTAATAGTTTTTTAGTTAGCGAAAAAGTTTCCTACTTTTATGAAAGCCGAGGTTATATTGTGGTATTCAAAAGAGTCTATTCCTTCTCTTTATTCTGAGCCAGATCAATCCATTCGAGGCCCTTCTTTGAAGATACATTTTCATATTTATTCCCATAAATCTTATAAATTGGAAATAATAATATGGAATACACGTTACTGCAGAAGTTAAGAACGCATAAAATAGCAACATTCAGTCTGCTTGGAGATCAAGAATGATCACTCTGTCTAGCAGAATGAATGCAGCCGCTCTAGGGACAAACTTTTTCTTCACTTTTTGCTGTACTAAACCACTTTTCGAATGCAGATATTGCGTCATTGAAGTAATGTTGGTGTGATAATGCAAACATGTGTAACACGTAAACTTGAAAGCAAAACTGGGATGAGAGAGGAAAGAATATTTGTTCGCTTTATCCCACAAGTCTGGTTTACCTCTGTGATGATGAGTCTGTTAAAGAGTTCACCTTAAAAAACAGTGGAAACCGGGTGCCAGTAGAAATGTAGTTGCTGTAGCAAAGAATGTAGTGAATTGAAAGATGTAGAGGAATACTAGTAAATAGGAAACAAACAAGAGAGAATGCTTAATAAGTAGGAAAGACGAAAACAATTAGAAGGAATTCATGGAACGACATTTCGTACAGCGCCTGTTTCGTTACTTAAGATCCGTATAAAATGTGTAAAATTTGTTGATAATGCTAACAGTCGCATGTTTCTCTCATTCATTCACATCAACTTGTCCTTGTGTTGGTTTAACATTGGATGGATAAAATCCTTCACTCGCGATAATTCTATTGCATGTCATTAAATGAGCAACATATTTCCTCTTTTAATGTCACTTATTTCTTGTTGTCATGCTCTTCATGTCATGATGTTATATTAACAAATTTCCAACCTTTGTTTTATAAACGTGATCACTTTCCCCACAAAATCTGCATTAGAAATTTCTTTACAGCTATATTTCATTTCACTAGAGAAGCATAAAATTATCTTCCCGCATTGAAGTTTGGTTTCAGCGTTTAGAGCCGCAGCATGTCATGTTATTTATATTCCGAATTACAAGTAATTTCTGAACTCAGTAACAGAAAGACCCCATAATCATATTCTCTGTCCCGTTTCCTGTCTCGATTCCTCTCTCACGTCTCGTTCTCTCCTGCTTATGATTTTGGCCGAGGCGGTCTACGCATCTCGTGACCCCATGCAGTGTGGTTCTCGTGACTAGCGAATGTGGCAAAATGTTGTTTGAGCACGCTACGTCAGATCAATGACATTATGTGCACGTATGTTCCTAGGAATATGTTTTGTGTGAAGAACAACATTCTGCCAGTTTCAAATAAACCCACTCTTATGAAGACTTAGTGCATGTAATACTGAAGACTAAACGTTTTTATTTCTGCCTTGCCGTATTTTGAACTGAGAACTTAATACATAAGCAGATTAATGCGTTCCGTACAGCGTGACATTATGCATTCAAACAGCCCAACAAACTGTTTCTGTTAAGGAATCTCAATCTATATTCTGGTGTAGTTGCTTGTAACAATCATGTCATATCATCTGGGCAGTGAAATTTCCTCTGTTTAAGTATATATTTGGCATATTCAGTTTTCATCAGATTTAATCGCTTCAGTCCGAAATCTCTGAACGTTATAAATTTTCAGTAGAATTGAAGTGCATAAATAACATAAGAAATGACAAGTCATGTGTTCTTTGAACACGTTGACCTGTACACCGCTTGGTCTATGTTTGACCATGCTCCGGTCTTGCACAGACACGAGATCAGTCTCACTGTAGTTTTATAAGCCAGTCCATGCAGATTCTGAGAATTCCATGAAGACCGAGTACTGGCGTGTACGGATCCCTTTGGCTCCCTCGGGACTTTATCAGCTCCATAGAAACCGACTCAGGGTGTCTTACTCTAATGGGTTGAGGGAGAACATGTCTTCTCTTCTGTGCCGAGTTAGCAAATCAGAGACATGGCGGCACCTGCAGGCTCTTAACACGAGTTTCACGAACTGACTTAGTACTTGCTGTTTCTGCCTCGCGGCAAGCTAGAAGTCTGTCAATGAAATTACAGAAAAATTATTGTTCTTATTCTGAGAACTAGTCCATCGAAACTGCGACCGAAACCTTCAGATCATTAAATTTAAATTAACTGACGTATGTAAACACACCTTTAAGGGGGTTTTGGACTTTGTCCATCATCTGATTTTTAATTGAGATGCTGGACAAAATTTAAATAAAAAGAAGACAGTGTCAGTGAGTCATACACTGCCGTCAAAGCTCTATAGTGTTGCCTTAAAAGGGTTACATAGGAGTACCAATGGAACAGGAAAGCATGAGTAACTGCGAATGAGCTGTAAAGGTAACCGTCAATGTTGATTTATTAAAAATCCGAAATAAGTTATCATTCAGGTTATTATTGTAGTACTCGCCTGGAAAAACTGAAAAAGTGAACATTAAATTAAGTCAGTCGACATAAATATCTTGTGGGTTATTGAAATCCTCGGTCGTAACTGGTTTCAAACCTCCCTCTCTGTTGTAGGCAGTGAAGACAAGTGGCCATTCCAGTATCAATGAAGTGTCCTCCTGTCACTCAATCATTCTCGTGGAACACATAACATTGTGGATCAGAGCATTTGCATTCATGTCACACGCCTGTCACAGGCTGTCAAACTGAAATAGGGGGCATGCAACTGAAGATGGCACGCAGCACAAAGCGCATGGATTATGCTCCCTCTCCCGTCACTGCTAGACGATGGAGCCCACAGAATTTCATTTTCTTAAATTATAAAAAAATTGAGATTAATGCAGCAACCGCACTAGAAAATGCACTTGAAGTATGCATTTATTTATTATCCTTACGATATTGTGAGCAGAATAATTAATTGTTATATGTTCTTTATATTTGTGGCGGCTTAATGGTGACAGTACGTAACTCAGTTACCGCGAGTCCTGGATTCGAATTTTGTATCGATTCCTGACTAATCTTAGGGTTTACGTGAATCTCCTGAATGTATTAAGCCACATATTTGGATTGTAATCTGAAGAGAAAACGACAGCTTCTTTCCACGCCGTTTTGCAACGCTTTATTCATAGGTATAATTATCTTGGTATTTCAAATTATGCAAGAAAAAGAAACACCACTAAATTAACTTCCATCACGGCGCTATATTTGTGAATGCTATCTTAGGGAAAATATCTCATTCCGTCTGTACAAAATAAGTGTGATTGTTCCAGACTCGAATCTTGACAGCACACTGAACTGATCGTCACTTTTCTTGCGCCCCGTACACAATACTTTCAATATGAAAAGCACCAACTCCCACAAAGTCCCTTTGCCAGTCATCATAAATATGCGGTTGTAGGAAATGATAATTTAAAACTCGAAGATGAGCGTTAACTCTTGTCGAAGATTGCTATGAGAGGAGTGGTATGATATAAATGCGCAATGCAGTTCCTCGTATACCTCAGTGTGAAGCTCACTTTCAATTCTTCAGACACTTCTCTGGGAATCTCACCTTGGCGGAGGAACTATGTGTATTGTGACATAAACGTAACTGTTTTATTATTTTTTTTTACATTTTTACGATGAATCTTGGTACTATCAACGTTTATTATTCATCAACGAATGCACAAGTGACTGTCTTAAAAACAATATTAAAATTTACATTAAAATAGCTCCGACATGTTTAGGTGCAGTCACACCATCTTCAGGGAGCTTATTATCCGTGCTTGCTGATGATGAACCATAATTGACTGTTTTAACAAAGTGTAACTTTAACAAGCACGGATAATGGTCTCCCTAAAGATGGTGTGACAGCATCAAAACATATCAGAGCTATTTTAATGTAAATTATAATATTGGTTTTTAGACAATCACTTGTGCTTTCGTTGGTGAATAATAAAACTTTGATAGTTACTGTTTTACTCTGCACTTAGTACTAGTGGCAGTGTAGCTATTGTATGTGGCTTAAAGATTATGCCATTTCGTAGTTCCTAAAGGCAGAATCGTAGCAGCAGGACATTTTACATTTTGTGTAGTGGAAATGCCACTCCCTAATTCCCTAATACATAGTCATGTGTGTGTAACCCTTACATTTTGGTATGGAGGAAATACCACTGCGTAATTAAAGCACATACAGTCGTGGCCATTTACACAATAAAGCTGGTACAGCGAAAATGTTACTACCTAGTTTAAGTAGACCTACTCGTAACGGTATAACCTTTGCATCCAGTGAGCTCTAATGCCAGTAATTTATCGGAGAAGAACGGTCGTATTTGTGTAACCATCAAATCCGTAATCAATACATCAACCAATTAGTGCACTTAATAAAACACAGTTCATAACAAGTATCAGACTCCTAACTACATGTTTCAGCACCGGGGTGCCATTCTTAAGGGGTCTTCTAGAATGAAGGAATACAGACATGTTTTATTAGGCACATTTGTTGGTCGATTGCAAGAATATGCACGGTATGACTCATACAGAATATCACATCCATAGTCTGTAAGTGTGAAATTAATTATGTTTCTTTACGATTCTAATATACATTAGTAATCACAAATGAAGTTTAAAGTATTATAAAAAATTCCAATAAATGTTCTTTTCATTTAAAAGTCTTAGTTTAGTTTAGTTGAGTTTAGTTCATTTTAGTTGATTTTAGGGTAAGTGGTCCAACTGCTTTCTGGGAATCTTATTATACATGCCTGAAGCATTCTGCGCATTTAGTATAAAACTTTGTATGACCAGTGCGTTTATTGGTTTATTGTCGTTTTGTTAGCAGTGACGGACAGCAGTTTACATTCTGATCCACCCATCGTACCGAATATGATCCGGCTTAGTAATATTTAATTACTGGTTATGAAAAGGCTTCCACTTATACATTCCGTTGCGAATTAATACAATTTCAGTGTAAAAAAAGCTTATCAACTCTTAAACAGAGGGACATTTTGTACCCCATGCTTAGTGAAGTTGATATATGGTTTTGATTGTGAGTAAATAAATATTTCTTGTTGGTGCCCCTGCTGCTGTCCGCAGCATTATACGTCGACCGTAATATATATACATCATTTTGTGGTCTGCGATTCACTGCAGCACTGCGGTGCTTGTCATGTCGTATATCATTCACAGGTTCGGCAGGGAGGCTGACAGCATTATGTATAAATACGTTCCCTGCAAAAAGAAGCACTGTACCTGTTTTACCTACACTTAATAAGATTCTGACATTCGTATGCAATTAACTTCATGAAAGTTTTCCATATTACAATAGTGCAAAATCAGAAACAACTCCATGAAGTTTGTAAACCTAAAAACGTTACGCAGTTTAAAGGTGTTAAGAAGTTACTTCATGTATTGTTCACTCTATGTTGTTAAGGTTAGTTGATTTTCAGATTTTCGATGCAGCGTGCCTACAGAAACTAGGAATAAACACACAGTTTTGTTTAGCCCGAGTTGTGCTTTAGCCGACGAATACGAGTTTCTTGTATCTTGAGAATGGAGTGCTGAGAAGCGCATTCGGTAGAGGTAATTCGAAGTAAGGACCTACTGGAGACTGTGACACAATGTGGAGAGTCAACAAAGAATAAATTACTCCACATACAAGACGGGCTTAGTATGACTTCAAAGACATATTTGTGTTTTTATAAAAACTGGGTTTACTGAACACACAAAAGAATAATAGAAAACTTCCTGAAGGATTATTTCGCTCCATCGAGGCCTTTACCTGTTTAGTCTCTGAGAGAGTTATTTTGAAGGTAAATCAGTGAGTTTACACGAGGAAGTTTAAGGTAAATACGGGTTAATTTGAAGTAACAGGAATAACCAAAGCTTCTTCTCATTCATGGCCTGACAAATCTCTACTCCCAGCATGTGCCGAGAGGCGTCAATAGGGGACATTTCTAACAAACGGAAACTGTTTGTGTATAAACAGCTTCAAAAAATGGATGCCTCGGGTTGCCTCTTCGTTGTGATTTAACTGTCTAAGCAGTATTACGTAAGGATTATACTATACAGTTCGGTTCATAATATGCAGACAGCAGAGTACATGTTCATGATAAAGACCAGTCCTTTAATTCATTTTAGGAAAACAATGTGAGTTCGTCGTAAGAAACATGCAGAACGTATTATTACATTTTGTGGCAAAATTCTGTTTCTTCTCGTTCAAGTACGCGGTACTTGTTATAAATGTGCTTGAAACGTGTAATTTTATACTGGTCAGTGGAACGTAAGTATCACAGACTTTCAAGAAATATATTTCTGCAGATAAAAAAATAGTGTTTCATTTAATAAATACACATACATAAAAATGAAATTTAAAAGGAAAATGGTTACACCATTTGGACGTTTTGGGTGATACACCACTTAACTTTAAAATCGTTATACATCAAAGGGAAACAGAAATATAGGAAAGGGCCGAACTCTTAGTTTTTTGAGACCATGACGCTGCTTGTTGGTATATATATATATATATATATATATATATATATAGCATATATAAGTATTTGTACTCACACATTTATAGGTCTGCATC
>Ga0123353_10016081_pt1 | contig 10915 bp, 9 predicted proteins | sample TergutLab28metaG_3_FD_92763 | JGI IMG/M metagenome (GOLD analysis project Ga0123353, IMG submission 92763) | Labiotermes labralis P3 segment gut microbial communities from Petit-Saut dam, French Guiana - Lab288 P3 | ecosystem: Host-associated > Arthropoda: Insects > Digestive system > Gut ... | reverse complement strand
CTATTCCTTATCCGATCTACGCTATCAGTATAAAAAATACATCCACAAACGCCCTAAACACATTCTCCTCTAACGTCCACCTCCCATAGCAGTGTTTTTTCCTTGTTCTGTTTTTTCACTGTCGACCTATAAACACCTAACACGACAAACCCCTTCATATCACCCGCAAGACGAGACATAACTCATGTAAAATGGTGAATGGGAACATTTTGTTACTCTTGTATCCAGGTGTATCTCTGTACCACAAAATTCAGAGCAATAAACATTTTCAAAAAAAAAAAATCGAAATTCACTCGCCGATCCGAACAACCCCAAAGAGACTGGAGCGACCAACAATTTTTTATATACCAAGTTATTAAAAAATAGTGTATCGACTGTTCCGGCTATGTAACGTCGAATGAGATGTGATGGCTTGAAATAGACATGGAGGAAACAATTGTGGCGTATTTTAAGGCAGAACCCGTTATTCGGAATGGGTATATCCGAATGAGTCACGGGCATACCGCTAAGTTCACTCGCTTGATTTAATGATGATGTTTCAATTACAGAACATATAAGCAGTCTAATGAGCTGGGGAGATGATCATGAATGATGGGTAGACAAAAGGTAGAGTTATCCGTGTCCATGCCTTGAAAGCAGATAGGGGGAGTAGAGGTATAGCTCCAGTCATTATTAACATAGACATTAAATGGGAGTGAGCCATCAAGTTCACGCCCCGGCCGCTTTACTCCCGGGAAAGAACACCGGTACTCATTGAATAGGAAACAGAACGAGTCCCAAAAAAGGTTTTTACACTTTAGTGAATAGAAAAATCCCTTGTCTCTGCAGAAAATCGAACCAAGCTTCCTTCTCTGTCATCCAGTCACTATACTGACTACACTAATCCGGCTGACATTTATAATATTACGATCACTTTTCTAAAATATATCAGAAAATATTTTAATATTATAGGATCTAGAATTCAATTAAGACGTGTAATAAGATGTCTCAGATTCGGACATCTACCTTTCGAAAGCTCACTGTAGATTACACACAATCCCCGATATTAACATATACAGGGCTTAACAGAGTGGTGCAAAAGTCACTTGGCACTCCACGTTTAACATGTTACTTCCAGTATCAAGTGATATGTGCGACACTCTGTATATTCCATCAGCCGATTTCAAACGAGCAGTTTCATGTTCAAACGGCCTGGAATCTTGCAAACACGCCATCTCAATTCCATAAATGATTCGCATTTCATGGACGAAATGTTTCGAGTCTGCGGTTTTGATTTATATGGCTTTTAAGAGCAGTAAAAGAAACGTGTCAAAGCATCTTTCAACAGATAACAAAATAATCTGTGGCATTCCGAGAACATAAATTATTGACACTTTAATTACTGACAAAAGAAGATCTCCAAATACAGACAACAACAATGAAAACAGTAATGGGTGAGCCACACAATAACTTGAACCCCTGGCTTTTATCAATGCAGGATATAAAGAGAAGTCTGGCAAATAAAGTTTTCTGTAATCGTGTAGGAACGCAATTAAAGTTAACCAAAATGCAGGAAATTCTGTTTCGAACATTTGGCACAATCACATCCACCGCCAAATTTCGAACATTCCGAGAAAAACTGTCAGAAAGCCACCCATTCTTACACAATGCAGTAAAGCAGTGTACACCAATACTATACCCCAGCATTGCCAAATAATAATAACAAATGACACTCACCCAATTCCAGCTTTACAATTAACCACCTAAACCATCCGTTCTGACATTAAAAATTGTGCATTTTGCTCGCAAAATGTAAGCTACATACGTGTTTTGTATATTTATTAAAATAAACAGCGATTACTAACCTAGAAAGATCAACCGCCTGGTTTTTTATAACACAGTCTCAGTTTGTTATACATTATGGTATACTTTTGGTGAAATATACGGAAAGGTAGCGTGAGACGGGATAGCGAGGTCGGTATAGCGACTTGTTACGGACTGGACATTCCGGGGATCGAATCTCTGTGGGGGGCGAGATTTTCCGCTCCCGTCCAGAATCGCTCTGGGGCCCAACCAGCCTCCTACACAATGGGACCCGGATTATTCCCGGGGGTAAAGCGGCCGGTACGTGGCGTTGACCACCCATCTAGCGTCGAGGTTAAAGATAGAATAGTCATACCTCTCATCTCCCTCTGCGCTTTCATGGCATGTTACACGGTGAAATTTACCTTGTTACGTTTATGCGGAAGATTAAGACCCTGGAACAATTGAGCTGAAGACATTTACACTGCGATATCGACTGTGTGTTCTGAGGATGGTAGTGATCTTCCTTCTGGTCGCAGGGTGTAAGCCGCCATTCCACCCTTTCGCTTTATGGTTCAAGGAGTACCACTGTGACATCCGCAGTACGGTCACCGCACCAAGAACTCTTCATTGCGCTCCCCTCACACGACAACCGCACAACTGTCAATACACTCTACCCACACTGTCTCTGTGTTACATTACACCGCACCGAAGGTGAGCTCTTGTAATGTTTTCCGTTTCTGTTTTACCAGCACACTAGTCTCGAGAGCACTCAGTACTGAAGATCACAACAAGATGCTGCTTAATGTACGTGTCCGGTCTATGTATCTCACTGACGATGGCGTTCACTTTACTGAGCAAACGAATTATCCTAATGTTGACTCAGGACCAAACACATACACACCGTACACACATAAATTATTTACCTTTGTTTGCATTCAAACTGTGTGCCTCCACCATTAACAGAAGGGGGGGGGGGGTGGGACAGACCATCCAAATACACACAATTAGTAGCTTGTTTTGTTTTAGTATGTCTTCCACGTGTTTCGAGTTTTATCATTATCAACTGCAGGCCTGCAACTGACATCTATATTCACTAGCGGTTTCTCCCTGAAGATGATCCAGCAGAATCGCAACATGTAAAAGTGAGAACAAAAGAAAACAAAGAGCTGCTTCTGTGTAATTCTATGGTCTATTCTCCCCTTCCCCCTTCTTTGTATTTGCACTTTGTACTACACAAGCACATCAACAGAATTTGTAGCAAAAGACGCACGTGAATCTGTTCTTTGTATAAGAACGCACGCTACACTGTTTATACGCATACTGACTTAACAGATATGCGTCGCGAAACGACGTGGATACGTTCTTAGAAATGCGTCGTTAGGCGATTTCGTAGCTGTGCGAACGTGTACTTACACAAGCCTGGATAGTATAGCCTACAGCTCCTAGGCTACAAACCTGTACGGCATGCTAATGTACTGAATACTGTAGGCAATTGTAACAAAATGGTAAGTATTATAATATATTATAATATTATACAGGGTTATTAGAAATGATTGTCGAGGTTTTAACAACTTGTCATACACAATACACTTCAGATAGGAGTATATGTGGTTTTTTATTTAATAGAACAACACTCCAAGTTTTTGTTACATACCTTACAGGTGCTCTATATGTGCACTCTTTGTGATTCTACAAACATCAACACGATAATCGAGTTCGTTCCATGTTTGTAGCATGTCAACGGTGATGGATTCAATGGAGATTCTGATTCGTACCTTCAGTTCCGGGATACTAGCGGGAAGAAGACGAACATAAACCTGATCCTTGACGTAACCCCACAGAAAGAAATCACATGAGGTTGCATCTGCAGAACGCGGTTGTTAAAACCCCGACAATCATTTCGAATAACCCTGTATTACAATGTTATAATATAATGGGCCCACCGCCGTATATGCGGTCTGTCGTTGACCGAAACGTCGTTATACGGCGCATACCTGTATTTCTGCTGCGACATTCTCGGGTTGTATCTCACAGTGGAGAAACCAGCGTATATCCTGACGAATCGAGAACTAGAAGAGATGAGCAAAGGAGAAAATATAGTACAATGGATAAAAGGGCAAAGGATAAGCTGGTTAGGTCACCTAGAGAGAATGGAGGAGGATAGGATGCCCAAAAAGATCTTCACTCAAGAATTGGAAGGGATGAGAAGAAGGGGAAGACCCAGGAAAAGATGGAAAGAGGAAGTAGAAAGAGATCTTCGGGTGCTGGGAGTGAGAAGATGGAGAGAGTTGGTGGCAGATAGGAAAAAATGGAAGGACATTGTTCGACAGGCCAAAGCACACAGTGGGCTGTAGTGCCAATGGAAGACGAAGAAGAAGAAGAAAAAAAAAAGTCCGTTGCGTTACAGATAACCATAAGAAACATTTAGAGTCAAAAACTGTCATTTGATGTATATTCAATAAATTACGATTCAGGCAACAAAATTAATTAATTCAATACTAATTTACTAAACATTCATCATATGAATGTTGTGTTGACGGTATCATTTCTTCTAAAGATGCACTAATGTTGATTCCATCATGCAAATTTCCACGGCCATTATGGTGATATTAATGAATTAAGAATAATATATAATGGAAGAATGGCCTCCATGCGTGTAACAGTCGTCGATGTCACGTTCGGTAAAAATCCGTCCACTCGTTCTAAAGTTATCAAACGAGAGAGAAACGTGGATGATACCACCACCTTATCATTTGTAATAATTACAGAAAGCGCGCTAAAAAGATAACACAAACAAGGCCGTAAAGAAAAAACCGAAACGAAGAGAAACAGAAATCTTCCATGCTATCCATGATATCGGCTGATCGTGGGAATCTTTCGGACAGCGATGGGGCTGATGTGGCTGCTGCACTGCACAGAAGGGATCAATACACCTGCCCACATAGCAGCAAGGCATTTCGGCAGGCAGCTCTACATTCTCGTTATGACTGCAGCAGCACATATACGAGTATAATACAGCAACGGCAGGCATATGCTGTCTAACATTTGTGAGCTTGGATGAACGGAAAAACACTGTGTGACGTCATTAAAACTGTTACCCTCTTGTCTTGAAAATTTACAGTTTCAGCCACACACGAGCAACTACCTCCCTCGATAAGATAAGTTGGTTTTTTAATTACAAGATCTTAAGGAAATGAAAGTGATCATTTTTTTTAAAATTTTTATCAGTCTAAAGTTTCGAAGACCTTTTTTTTTCCGTCAACAAGGAATAAATAATCTTTCCCTCATGAACTTGGCTCCACCCGATGTTAGCGCTTTTCAGCCCACTTTGCTTTCTTGGGGAAACAGATTAACTTCGTGATACACTATGTTGGTCGTGTCTTCACTTTCAACTCTTGAGGCACTTCACCAATTTTCTGCGAAAAGCCGTATGAGCCCCAGACGCCATCTTAATTCCCTACTATGATCAGTAATAACATGGCAGATGCGCAAAATTTTGAGACACAACATCGCCACAACTTAATTTAGGGCCCTGAAACTGAGTACGAAAATAGTTAGAAATACGAAACTTTTGTATCTGTAATTTTGTGTATTATGTAAAAGAATATCACAGCGATCAGGTGAGATTATTCTTTAACTTCACTCTTCATGGCGATAACTAAAAACCGTTAAGAGCAATGGCTTATGGAATTTGTTATTACGTTAGATCATACGCCTGCATACATGTAAGGTAAATCAGTCCCATTACAGGCCTGGAGTGGCCCACAGGGTTCCAGGAAGTTAAGGTTCATAGATTTCATGACAACGGCACAGGATGGTGGTAAGGTTGTCATCCTTACGCACCGGCCGCCTTAACCCCCAGGAAATGCTCCTGGTACTCGTTTATGTTAGAAGCTGAGTCGACCCCAGAGCCATAGTGCGATCGGAAGGATTTTATGTCAATGAAAAATTCCAATGACACCAGCTGGGATCGAACCAGCGACCTTCCGATTTGTAGCACAGCACCTTAACCATTGTGCTATCGCGGTCCCCACCTGTATACACGTTAGGCGTTAAGTTTGTCAGTGGAAAATTTACACACATGGAAACTGCGCGAAATTTGAAGTTTACACTCGACAAACTAAAAGGAATATCTGTAAAAAGGCACAAATATTAAGTTCTTCGTAAAATAAAATGCAGTAATTCTAATATTAACAATACCAGATCTGCAATAATAGAAATCTCTCTTACAAAAGATCAGGCTTACGAGTTGCTCTCCGATATAATTAGTTGCTAACGAAATGAGCAGCTTCTATTTATTACGTCTGCAAGTTTCATTAGGCCGATTAGTAAGTTGTTTTGGAAAACGCATTAATTATGTTCTGGAGAAATGAATTATCTCTTTGGTAACAGAATCCGAAGGTTGGAAAGGTATAAAAGGCAGTAATGCGCATGATCCTGAGGCAATACATCTACTTTCAGTTCTCGAGACCCATTTACGTAACCAAACAAATACATGACACTGTCGTTCAAATGGTGAAGAAGTCCCTAATCTTTTAAGGAACCAGAGGATTATTTACCCTGCGCACAAAAAACAAAAAATTGGACCCTGTCCTAAGCCAATCGAAATCCGTAGCCGCGAAGATATTTAGTTTCGTAAGATTATTTTTAATATTATTCTCCCAAGCGGTAGAAAAATGGGGGTGACTATCCACCACCATCTGGTGCCGATGTTAAGAGTGTATGGAGCCTTATCTCGTCTACCCCACACGTCTTCATGTCGTGGAGCTAACGTGCATAACTGGAACTCTTTCTCCGACGCTCATTTTGGTAACTACTTGTTCTTTCGCGAGGTCTTATTCCACCAAACTTCTGCAAGTATTTATTGTCTTATCAATTTCATATTCAAATCCAACTTCTGTATAAATATGTGCAGTCCTGTGGGACGTCACCAACATTTGGCAGAAATACACTGCCTTTATTTTCGACCCCGATAAAGCCTGAAATCTTCGCCAGAAGTCAGTTAACCGTATTTTATTGTACATTTTACAAACAGGCCACCTGAATTTTGGACCATCTATATATCTGCATCTCCTTTAACCGATTACAGTAACAATACCTGGTAACGTGTAGCGGTAGAGCCGTCCCCGTGCACCACAATGAAGGCATGTGGGACATAAGGGCACAACTCCACTACTTAACATCAGCAGTAGATGGGGTGGACGGTCAGCTATAGACCCCAGCCGCTTGACCAGCCACAAAAGTGCCGCCAGTACCGACTGAAGAGAACGCAGTGTGAGGCCCAGAGCCAGGCAGAACACTTTGGAGAAACGAAAGACCTCTTCCTCCTGCCGGGAATCAAACACAATTCCTGGCATTCCAGCCCGTTGTCTGGCCAGCATACCTACTACAACAGGGCTGACTAACATGTGGCCCGCGGGCCGCACGCGGCCCTCTGTCACCTGAACAGTTTCAGTAATGCAATTTAACAAACATATTATAACAGGTCTGGGGACCACGGTAGCACAGTGGTTAAGGTGCTGTGCTACAAATCGGAAGGTCACTGGTTCGATCCCAGGTGGTGTCAATGGAATTTTTCATTGACATAATCCTTCCGATAGCGCTATGGCCCTGGGGTCGACTCAGCCTCTAACAGAAATGAGTACCAGGAGCATTTCCTGGGGCAAAGGCGGCCGGTGCGTAAGGCTGACCTTACCACCATCCTGTACCTTTGTCATGTAATCTAGGAACCTTAACTTCCTAGAACCCTCTGGGCCACTCCAAGCCTGTAATGGGACTGCTTTACCTGTTTTTTACCTTTATTATAATAGATCTGCAGAACATAATACGAGTATGACAAGCTTATTAGCATAGAAAATTTTCATAATGTGTAACTTAACTAAGTATAATTTACAGAGCCTTGTCATTCAACAGTAATTTTAGCAGACTTACTGTTTCTAAATAACGGCCTTATAGTTAATTCAACCCCCCCACCCCTCTTTTCGATATCGAAAAAGGCCGCACATCTGTACACACATGTGCGGCCCTAGGGCGAGTCCTCAACGAATTACGTGTATGTGAACCTCCTTTCGGTTGAAGAGTCCAGCCCTGGACTACAACATCCTGGTTCCTGTAGGCCCTATACAACACGACGTCTCTCGACGCGTCTTTCTCAGTTCCGAAGATCCGGGGTTTCCGTCAGGTGCTACTTACGGCTATGCGATCTGCATGACAAAGCAGCAACAGGCTAGGTTTTACTCGTGCCCCACAGTAACAACATCGGTAAGACCAAATTGGCTTATTAATGCGTTTACATATTTAACAACGCTGCCCAGCAGTTAAAACTGCGGCATATAGCATCGAATGTTGTGGTGATCAGTCGATAAAGAATGGTAAAGGATGTGGAAGGAAGAGGTCTGGCCTAATTTGAATATCCCGGTACATACCCGCAGGGACTGCCAAAGATCACAACTCAATCAGAACAGCTGGTCTTAGGGCTGAGATTCCACCCCCAGGCCTCCTGAACGCGACGCAGCAGTGCCTTCAAATCGACGCGACGATCGGCCCTGTCAATACACATCAACTTCCTTCCTTGTCTAGTATTACAAATAATCCATGCTCTATATGATGACGTCGATCACAATCGCCTGTGAAAGTGCCACTTGCGGCAAGGATATACGTCTGTGCGCGTGCATGTGTTGTCATGTGTCCAGCCGATTCCTTGTCCAAGGTATCCTATCGTATGCATAACTAGCCAACCAACCAACCAACCAACTTCTAAGTAACTAAAACTACAAGGCAGAATCCTTTTTGAAAAGCTAACCGTTACTCAGCTAGTTATAAAACCATCTGCATTTTACAGAACCATAAGGTTCCTTACTGTGATTAAAAGAGGTGGCCACTTGTCCTTATTCTGAACCAGAGCAATCCAATCCAAGATCTCCCATCCTAATCCTTTAAGACCAATTTTAATGCTATCACCCCACTCCCCCATCTACGCCTCATCGTTCCAAGTAGCCTTCATACTTCAAGTTTCCCCACCAAAACTCTGCAGGCATTTTTCTTCTCCTCCACACGTGCCACGTGCCACGTCCATCTTATCCTCCTCCAATTGGTCACTCTAGAATGCTTGGCGAGGAGCACAAATTATGAAGCTCTTGTATATGGAACTGTCTTCACCCTCCTGTCACTTCCCCTCTCTCGGAACCCCAACATCTTCCTCTGCACCTTACGCTTGAATACCGCCTGCCCATGATCTTCCATAAAAGCGACAGGCAACGTTTCACACCAGGTAAAGTTATAATCCTGTATATTTATCGAGCGTCTATAAATACAATTTAGAGACCGAAAGACGGCAGACCTTGGGAACTCACTCGCTTGTAGCGTCACAGAACAGATTGCATAACGACGACCTTGCACATACATACGTTAGGCAGTTACGTCAACAGTTCGATGCAGTCTACCGATGAAGGCACTGGCCGGACCACTAGCGGCATTTTGCGTAGGCCTAAGCGAATTGATTCCTTAGTCCAGCGTTTCCCAAACTATGTTCGGCGGAACATTGGTGTTCCGTGAAAAAAATCAATATAGAAAATCGTAATACATTTTAATTTAGCCTATTTGACCACAGTTGGAGATAGTGCTTATATAAGAATTTTTATAAGAACATTTAATTTGGCTAATAACAGATCTCGTTGCGCTGAATGTTGTTTGATAAATGAGGAAAAGTATGTGTTCTGTAAATATTTTCTAAGTTAAAAGTGTTTCGCGATCAAAAAAGTTGTGGGTAAACGCTGCCTTAGCCTATGTCGTCTATACTGCCATAATCAGTTATTTCGGACAGCAGTAAAAAAAGGCTCGCATCATGCAGCTATTGAAACTTGTATGGAAAGACATTGTACTTTTCCTCAATTACCGGTCACTCTAATAGTCAGCATTTTATTTTGGCGATTAAATTTCAAAAGTAAAAGTAAGGTACACATATTTTCTCATTAAATATATTAATACTTAAGAGACAATTAACGTTTTATAATTAAGCTACATTGGAGAATCTCGTCACATGATTTGCTTTTTCCTCGGTTGTAAGGCAAATGCCAGGGTAAAACCCGCAAAGACGGGGCACGGCCCGCACTCTTCCAAAATTTTTGTGTTGTTCTATGTATTGTTTGTTTTGTGTCGTTCTGTGTTGTGTGTGTGTGTGTGTAAATGTGTACTGTACTACTGCCACCGGGTGGCTACCCAATTGCAGTTAACAAATATACCGTATATTCTCGAATCTAATCCGCACTAGTTTTTGTCGATTTTTTAAGCGAAAAAAAAGTTAGTTCGCGGTTCTAATCCGCACCTATGGGAGGACGACGGTGAAATAAAGATGACAGTGACTGAGTGACAGATAACGATTCAGTTATGAGCGATGACGGCGTGTCTGATGAATAATAAATTATAAATATTGTATAATATATTATAGAATATTGTAAATAATAAATAAAATAATAAATTATTGTATTGTATTGTTCTTACGGCACGTACAGCGGCTCTATCATTTTTCCAAAATCCAGCTCACGACGGCGAATCTAATCCGCACGCGATTCTAATCCGCATCCGATTTTTTAGCCCTCTGAAACTGTAAAAATGGTGCGGATTAGATTCGAGAATATACGATATCATCATATCATAAGTCCATGACCAGCCTCTACATCGCAGTGTGATCAAGTTCCACGCAATCCTTTTGAAATCGGCAAGTAAAGTTAATAGAACAGTTATACAGAAGCATAATTTATGTACCTATAAAAGTTTTTTTTTTTCATGGCGCAAGAGCCCCTAATGGGCCAAGGCCTCCTCATTATCGAGGTTTCACGATCACACTCAGACACACCACACTCTGGACGAGTGATCGGGCCGCTGCTGAGACCTCTATCTGACAACACACAACACTCACAAGAGATAGAAATGCCGCCGGCGGGATTCGAACCCACAGAATCAGCATGTGAGCGGTGGCAGACCCACGCCTTGGAACGCGCGGTCACTGGGGTCGGCATATATACAAGGTTCGGGCAAATATGAATTATAATTCGAAAATAGAACAAAATCATGGATTTAATCTCCTAAACTGAAATTGTTACTTTTCAACATAATCTCCCTGGTATGCGAT
>Ga0123353_10016080_pt1 | contig 10915 bp, 3 predicted proteins | sample TergutLab28metaG_3_FD_92763 | JGI IMG/M metagenome (GOLD analysis project Ga0123353, IMG submission 92763) | Labiotermes labralis P3 segment gut microbial communities from Petit-Saut dam, French Guiana - Lab288 P3 | ecosystem: Host-associated > Arthropoda: Insects > Digestive system > Gut ... | reverse complement strand
GCTTTGCGCTTCCCTTTGTTGAAAAACTGAGCATTGCAAGACGAGGTTCTTTAAACCCTGCTATTGAACGCGCTGTGGACGCTGATGCTACCGCAATTTCAGCGAGTTCGCGGGCAGTTGGGTCAGGATGTACTGCACAATCGGCAAAAACCATCATTCCATCTTCACCAAACTCTTTGTCATTCAAAATCATAACAAAAGCTCCGGAAACTACGCTTATACCGGGTAATGTCTTAACAATCTGAAAAGCAGGGCGTAAAACATCGCCGGTAGCATTATTAGCGCCTGCAACTTCTCCATCAGCATCGCCGTTTTTAATCATTAAAACAGCAAGATACAGAGGGTCTTTAACTAATTTGCGGGCTTCTTCTACCGTCAATCCCTTACTTTTACGTATCTCAACCAAAAGATTGACGTATTCATCAAATTTTGGATGATTTTCGGGGTCAATAACAGTCGCTTTATCTATATTTTTGAGATTCAGACGATTGACTTCCGCTTTAATTTTATCAGTGTTGCCGATTAAAATAATATCTGCAAAACCTTCGCCAAGTATAATATCTGCAGCTGTTATTGTTCTCTCTTCCGTCCCTTCGGGCAATACAATTCGCTGCCTGTTTATTTTGGTTCTTTCTTTAAGTTGTATAATAAAATCCATAAATATTTGAGGTTTATTTAATTACAAAAATAATTTAAAATAAATGTTTCAACAAAAATACAAATTAAAGTTATATTTTTAAAAATTTAGAGGGAAAAAATTTATTACTCAATCACTCAATTAATAATTAAAGGCGGAGCATCCCTGCCCCGCCTTTACCACAATGAAAAATTTCTAATTCTTTTTTTATTTACTACGAGAAGTTATTTTTTTACTGTAATTAATTTACTAACAAAATTACCATTTCCATCATACATTTTAAAGATGTACTGTCCTTTTTTGTAATTTGAAACATCCATTGAATTTGTTGTACATTCCTGTAAATCAATAAGATAGCCTAAGGTATTGTAAACTTCAACTTTAATAATATCGCCACCTTCGATAATTACTGATGTTAAGGCAGGGATTGGATAAACTATCAAATTATTGAATAAATTTTTTATACCTACGTATTTAGTAGTAGCAGTTACCGTTCTTGGTTCTGAATATCCATACTCGCAAATGGTAATGATTTCCCAAGAGTAAGTTTTATCTGATTCAAAATCAAAATTATGCACATATTCAGTAGTTTGAATATTATCTTCTAAAATATCACCTTCAAACATAATCCGGTATGCCTGAGTATATTCACCTTCTGCTGCTGACCATGTAATTGTCGCTTTTGTACAGTCGTCATCAAATTCCGCTTTTGCATCAGTTCCTACTGTATTGCAAGGAAATTCGGGAGTTTCTTTAAATTCAACTGATACAATAAGATAGTTATCAACAGTAATTTCTATTGAGTTTTCATTTCCTCCAGTATATGATTGTCCGTTTATTTTCCATTCTTTAACTTCATAACCATCTACCGGAGATGCAATCATTATTATGTTTTCTCCATGATTAACATTATTGCCTGATGAAAAAGGTTCTTCATTAACAGTTACATCAACTGTACCATATTCGCTATTCAAGCATTTGAACTCAACAGTTGGCTGTTCGGTATCATCTCCGTTTGCAGCTTGAGTAACAACTCTGGTCTGCGTGTTTTGAATCCATGCAACAATAGTAAGATTTTCAAAACTCTCTACAGTATGTTCAATATTATGATTTATTGGAGATATAGCATTATTAGGACGGCGATACTCTCCTTTAAATTCCCATTCTTGAAGTATAGTATGTGGTACTTTTGCCTCCAAATTTACTATAGAAACCCCACTTGCATTAGGCATAAATTTTTTCATAACTTGATGATATTCCTCTTCACCAGCCCATTGATTAGGAATTGTGTATCTGTTTAAATACGTAATCTTTTCTACAACAGCAAGATACAGTCTTTGATTCGAACCTGAAAAATCATAACTCGAATTAATGGTAGCTTTTGCACGAACTGTTTTTCCTTCAACATAATAATCCACTTGTAAATCCACAAAACAGGGATTAGCTTGAGCATTTGTTAAAACAGTTTGTGTTACACTTCCAGAGTTGCCATGCCATGTCGGACCATCAATAAAACAGTATGGCACAGAATTAAGCCCGTAATAACTTCTTCTCGTTCCACCTTCTTCTGTATAGTATGGATCTCCATTTCCTGGCCAGCTCATCTGATATTTTATCAATGCATATTGCCCTTGATTTTCTGCTAATTGCGCTTTTAAATTTTTGTTTCCTTCAACGCAGGGCACGCAGGTTGAAGATGTAAATCCTTCAACTAAAATAGTACGAGTTACATAATCATCTATATCATAAACAATAAAATCAAATGTTATTGCGTCATTTGCAGGAACTTCGTCTTCTTGTCCGTTTGGCATAGAAGTCCAAACTTTTATTGTATGGCTCCCTATGACAGGCTCAATCGGTTCAGGATGCATAAATGTTCTTTCTCCGTTAGGAGCTAACGCTACTGAAAAAGTATGTTCAAAAATCTGTCCATTGTTAATCTGATAGTTTATTCTAAATGAAGTGATTGTTTGGGTTCCGTAGTTTTTAACACTCCCTGAAACAACAATATATTCAACTTCACTTGAATAATATTTTACCAAGTCAAGTCCGGAAACTCCTATATCTAATTCTGCAGCCTTAATATTTATAATAAATAAGGCTAAACAAAAGATTATTAAAAGCTTTTTCATTTTCAATATTTTTTAAAAATTAGTTAATTTTAAAAAAGGCTGCCATTTTTATTAACAGCCTTTTTTTTTAATTCAAATGTTTACTAAATTATTTTGTAACAGTAATTAGTTTAATAACAAAGTTGTTATTAACATCATACAGTTTAAAAATATACTGTCCCTGCCTGTAACCGGAAACATCAACCGATTTTATCCTACCTGTTTTTGTATCAATAGAATAACCTAACATATTGAATACTTCAACTTTTTCAATATCAGCGCCTTCGATTATTACCGATGTTGAAGCCGGATTAGGATAAACAATCAAATTGTATATTAATTTGTTTATACCCACACAGTTAGCTGTTGCGGTTATCGTTCTTGGCTCTGAAATTCCAAAATCACAAATAGTTATTATTTCCCAAGAGTAAGTTTCACCTGATTCAAAATCAAAAATATGTTCGTACTCTGTAGTTAGAATATTGTCTTCTAAAATATTTCCATCAAACATGATGCGATAAGCTTTGGCATTTTCAGTTACAGACCATGTAATTGTTGCTTTAGCACAAGCATCATTAATTTCTGCGCTTGCGTCTTCTCCAACTGTTTCGCAAACTAATACACTACAATCTGCATTAGCAGTTACCGTTCTTGATTCTGAATATCCAAATTCACAAATTGTAATGATTTCCCAAGAGTAAGTTTCACCATATTCAAAATCAAATACATGTTCATATTCAGTATTTTGAATATTGTCTTGTAAAATATTTCCTTCAAACATGATACGGTATGCTTGAGCATGTATTCCTGCAGCAACAGTCCATGTAATTGTTGCTTTAGTACAGTCGTCATTAAAATCTGCACTTGCGTCTTCACCTACTGTGTTACAAACAAATACAGCCGTAGCAGATACAGTTCTTGGGTCTGAATATGCCAATCCACAAAGAGTATATATTTCCCATGAGTAGGTCTCGCCATTTTCGAAATCAAACGTATGTACATATCTTCTATCAGCAGCAGTATTTGGAATATTGTCTGCTAAAATCTGGTCATTAAATACGATACGATAAGATAAAGTATTTTCTCCTACAGCAGCAGGCCAAGTAATTGTGGCTTCTGTACAATCTTCATCAAATACTACTCGGGCGGTTGATCCTACAGTATTGCAAAGATAAAAGTCAGTAGAAACACAAATATCTTCTCCTTCAACACCATTTTCATCAACAACCCTAACACAGAAAAGATGGTCTTGTGAAATATCAATGCCATCAACAAAAAGCGAAGTTTCTTCAATTTCATCACCTATTTTGACTCCATCCATATATACATTATATTTAACATTTGGTGTTTTTTCAATAGCAAACTGTATTGATGTTTGAGTAAGACCTGATACTAATGATATATAAGGAGTCCAATTTACTGTTTGAGGATAATTACTATATGCAAATTGATTTTCATCTATAACACAAAAATTATATCCCATTCTCGCAGCAGATCCCATATATATATTAAAACGATATGGAGTAGATTGAGATGGAGTATTTACTTCTACATCGTATGATGGCGCTATTGAAACCCAATATATTCCTCCTTCCGATAATTCAAAAGGTTCAGGAAGTTTAATTAAATATGATATCGAAGCGCTTGTACCATTATTAGTTGAATCAAGCATCGCAAACTTAGAGATATTTTCATTAAAGTAAACCTGCTCTCCCGGAACATTATAACCATTAAATTCACTAACAGTATTTTTATAAATTGCAATTGCCCATTTTTCAGGATTTGCAGTTTCTGCTACATTATTCATAATGAATATTCTGGTTCGAATATAACTGATATTCCATGAGCCGCTTGCATAAAAATCGTCTGCAGCATAAATCCCATTTTCGCTTATCGTCCAATATCCAATGGTAGTACCGGTTGCCGTGGGGTTACAATTCATATTATCCCAAAGCTTTAAAGTTGGATCAAACCATGAAAGCGACACTTCTCTTGAACTGTAATCTATATCAACTGATAGATTTGAGACTGTATAGTTATTGACTGCATCGCAAGTAACTGATACTGTTCTGTTTATTTTAACTGATGAAATATCGTTACTATAGTTTGCTGCAATTGAAAACTTGTAATTTCCAGCTTCAGAAGCCATATAACTATATACATAATAAACATTTGGAATCGTTGCAAGCAATACGTCATCACAATATAATGAATAAGATACAAGCGTAGCAGAAGACCCAGCTGGAGGTGCAAGTGGTGGTAACCATGTTAGTTTTACGCTACAACTTTCATTTTGTACAACTTCAAAATTAAATGGGGGGTTATTGATTTTTGAAGCAAGGGTTACATTAATATATTCTGTGTATGTGTTGCAATCATTGTCATATTTTGCTGCAACTCCGTATAAATGACTGCCTGGGGCTTGAACTTCAAGTAAAATTTCTGTTTCCGTAACAGTTGCTAACTCCTCTAACCCGTCATAAACAATATAGCCAATCGGATTTCCTTGCGACGCTGTCCATGTAAGAAAAACATCGTCAGAAGTTTCCGTGTCGTTTTCTGTTACTTCTGCTGAAAGGTTAGTAACTCCGGGGCATGCATCAGAATCAAAATAATAAAAATGCAGACCAGTGACCTGATTTCCGGTGTTATAAATTAATTCAGCTGCACCTGTTTCTATATTTATTTTCATAAAATTCCGTGACTCAGGATTAGCTGCTGCAGCGGTTGCGGCTTGAGCCCAATAAAGTGTCCCTGTATTATGGTCAAAAGCCATAGAATGAACGGCGTACGTATAGAAACCTGTATATCCAATAAATTCCGTATCACCAGTTGTTTTATCTATCTTCAATAATCTTGCTGTTGCTCCTGTTCCTGAAGGTGTACTTTCTATTGCATACATTTCTCCTTGTAAATTAATTGCAAATGTTTGTAATGCAGTTCCTGAAGTTACTCCATTAATGGGTTTTACTAAAGTAGGTATTCCTGTATTCAAATCAATTGTATATAACGAGTTTGAAAAAATACCATACATTACATTCTCAGTATAATCATAAGACATATCCTGAATAATTGTCAAATACAATGCTGTTTGAATTTCTTTTAGAAGAGCTCCTGTCCTTGCATCTATTATTACAAAATTGCTCATGAATGTAGAGAGGCTAAAAGTATAACCATATATTAAACCGTTATAAAAAGTATTGCCGTATAAGTCAGCTCTGCCTGGACCAATCGGTTCTATATATGAAGGTTCTTCAACATCCCAACGACCATAGTTAAGAGGAGTTCCTAAAATGATATTACCGTATGCTAAAGTTTCAGTACCCAAAAATGGAACTGTAACAGTAGGCAGATTGGTTTTAACAGGCTCACATTCTGAATCATAAACTGCCGCTACACTATAACTGTAAATACCTGGTTTTTGATTCTCAAGCAAACATTCAGTTTCAGTAACAGTTGCAATTTCGTCCAAATAATTATAAATTTTGTACTCAATAGGATTGCCGATAGCAGTCCATGTTAGTAAAACATCGTTGTTTTCCTGTAATTCATATTCTAAATTGGTAACTGGAGGACAACCTCCTTGATAATAAGGAATATGAAAACAAGTTGCTGCTACACCGGGTGATATAGATGCAATTTGAGTTGCTACACCTGTTTCCGGATCAATTGATTTAAAGTTTGAGTTTGTGAAATTAAGAGCAGCTGAATTATGCATCCAGTAAAGTATTCCTGTATTGTAGTCAAATCCCATAGATTGATTTCCGCCTGCTGCTACACCTGTTAAACCAACTAATGTACATTCTCCTGTTTCTTTGTTAATTGAATAAAAAGGTGCATTTGAAGCGTCCTGTTGAATTGCGAACATATTCCCTTCAAGATCAATTGCAAGAGTTTGCACAGCGAACATTCCTGACACGGTTAATGGTCCTATTAAAACCTGCATTCCCGTTTCTATATCAATAGTGAACAAATTGCGCGTTGCCGAAATTCCATACAAAATTTCCTGGCTGTAGTCATAAGACATAGCCGACATAGCAATTGCTCCTTCAGCAGGAATAGTTTCAATAAGCGTTCCCGTGGGACTGTCATATTTACGTAATCCTCCTGCTGCTGCAACATACAGAATTCCCTTGTAAAATGCGCCGCCGCTCACACTTGCCAAATTTGGTCCTATTCTATTGAAGTTTGTAGGATCGTCTATATCAAACGACACATAATTCGTAGGATTAGTCATACTGCTTTCCATCATTAAATTAGCATAAGCGATAGTCCCACTTCTTAATTTAATATTCCTCCAAGGATTAATTTGCTCTTCCTGTGTATAAGGCTTAATTTGTTCCTCAGGAATAATACCGATAACCGGAAGATTTCCATCTTCAATACCTTGAGCAGATTGAAGTTCTAACTCCCCGATACCTAAAACTTGTTGAAGTTTTTCAATTTCAACATTTTGCATGTTCTGAGCATTTAAAGCTCCAAAGCATAACGTTATAACAAACATTATGCAAATTGTTTTTGTTAATTTACTTACCATAACGATAAAATTTAAGTTAAAATAAAATAGATATTATACTTTTAGTTAATTTATTAAGGAGAATTACCTCCATTTTAGAAGTGCAAAGATAGATGGTAAAAACATAAAAAAAAATTTTAACTAAAAATTGATGTCCGATTTTTCCAAAATCGGACATCAATTTTTTTTGAATAATGAAATATCCTGATTTATTTTAAATTAACAGGGGTTTCTTCTTGCAAAGATTTTAAATAATATGTTGGACTCACGCCTGTTATTTCTTTAAAAGCATCGTAAAAACCGCTACGAGATTTAAACCCAACTTTTTCAACAACTGAATCTATGGTAAATTGTTTTGTATCTAATTCCATGATAATACGTTGCGCTTCTTTTATTCTGTAGCTGTTTAAAAATGCTTTAAAGTTTTTATTAAAAGAATTTTTGATTGCAGTAGAAACATAATTATGGTTTGACTGTGTTATTGAGGCAAGTTTATCAACAGAAAAAGTGGGATCACAATAAGTTACAGGGTCCTTCATAACTGTTAAAATTTTATCTAACAGTTCTTTTATGAATTGATCAGCTAAAATATTGTTTTTGGGTTTTGTTTCTGAATTAATTTTCGTTTTGGTTTCAATGTTTACCGTTTCACTTTCAACATTTATAGTTTCAGATTCGATCTTTACAAGTTCAGGTTCAGTATTTACAGGTTCAGTATTTACAGGTTCAGGTTCAATATTTACAGGTACAGGTTCAATATTTAACGTTTCGTTCTCGAGTTTAATGATTTCAACATTCTTGTCAACCAATATATTATAAGCCTTTTTTAATTTTTTGTTTTGAAAAATTATAAAAAAAAGTATTATACCCATGAAAAATGAAAAAGTAATAATGATTTGTAGAATTATTTTTTGATAAAGAATTGTGTTTTCTTTAATTTGTCTGTCTATTACAAGTTCCTCAATTTCATGGTTTGTTTTTGAAACTTCATACTGTCTTTGATGAAGGTTTACTCTACTATAAACTTCTGCATTATAGATAGAATCTTTCAAAGTCGTATAAATTATGTGGTTATTTAAAGCATCTTCAAATCTTCCTTTGGATTTATCAATTTCTGATAAAGTAAGATAATTATCTGATAAAATTTTTATAAAATTATTCTTTAACGATAACTTATTTGACAAGTCAATGTAGTATAGAGCAGAATCAGGATTATTTAGTTCAAAGAACATTTTTCCAAGTTCTGATAAGTTTGTTGCTTCTGTTTTTATATTATTAGCTATTTTTGAATAATATAATGATAATCTGAAATAAAAAAATGCCGAATCATACTGTTTTTTATTTTGATAAAATGAAGCAAGGTTATTATATATGGAATTTAAATGAACATCTTCGTGGCGTTTACTTAATTTAATAGACTTACCAAGATAATAATAAGCGCTGTCCATTTTACCTCTTAAAATTGCATTACTTCCTATATTATTTAACATAAGCACCATACTAACAGTATCTTCACTTAAATCCAATGCTCTTAAAAAATACTGATTTGCAATTTCGTGCTGATTTAGATTATTATAAACAACTCCCAAATTAGCATAAAGCCTTGATTTAATATCTGTTAAATTATATTTTTCACTGATCAGCAATGCTTTTATAAAATAATCGTATGCAATATGGTATTCAGATACAGTTACATACATAATGGCCATAGCGCTATAAGTTCTTAACAGCATTATTTGTTGTTCGTATTCAGCGCTTTTGTGAATAGTATTGATTAACATATTATAACAAATTAGTGCAGTATCATAACTGTTTCTACCGGAATAATAATTTGCAGTATCGAAAAGTTGCTGCGTTGAAAGCCGCATAAAACTTGCAATAACATCATCATTTTTATCTGTTTTATTTTCAAAATCTTGTCCAAAAAGAAAAAATGGGTGTAATAAACTGATAATTAGAATATACTTTTTCATCATAAATAAATTATTTAACAAACAAAAAAAATTTTTTATTTCAACGTAAAAGTAATGATATTGTTTTAAAATACCAAAATTAATTATTTCAGATCTTTCTTTCAGGTCAATCACAGCTCCGCGAACCTTATTATCAGCGGTTAAGCCTTCTTTTATTTCAATTTTTATCCCATCTCTCAATCCTAATTTAATCGGATGTTTTTTCAAAGATTTGCTTTGGGGTTTCTTGTTTCATTATCTGAACAAAGGCGGAATCGCCGCTTTTTTATTCATATTTTTAATCTGTTTATTATTATTTTTTTTACCACAAGGTACACAAAAGTTTTTCACCGCTCGGCTTTACCGCTTGGTTTACCAAAAAAGTTTACAAAAATCTTGATTTTTTAGTGTAATTTCTTCGTGCCCTTTGTGGTTAAAACGTTAGTTGTTATAGTTTTTTTTTATTTTCGCCTTTTATTTCTAAACATTTTAATTATGGAAGAAAACAACGAAAAAATAGCCTTATTATCTAACCATTTGAGAGATATATCTGCTCAACATTCAAAAATTTCTCAAGAAATTATCGTTTTACAAAATGAAATATATACTCTTAAAAATGTTGATAATAAACCTGTTGCAATAGAAAAATCAGAAATTATTACAACAGAAGAAATTAAAAATGACGAAATTATTGTTAAAAAGCCTGTTATTCAGAATTTTCCTCTCCAATCAGAAACAAAAAAGTCAAATATTGAAAAATATATAGGCGAAAATCTTATAGGAAAAATCGGGATAATAATTACAGTAATAGGCGTAGGAATTGGTGTTAAGTATGCAATAGATTATCATCTAATTACACCATTAATGCGAATAATTTTCGGTTATTTATTCGGTATCGGTTTGATGATTTTTACATATCGTTTGAAGAAAAAATATAAAAATTTCAGCGCTGTGTTGCTAAGTGGCTCAATGGCAATTATGTACTTTATAACATATATTGCTAATGATTTTTATAATTTTATTCCACAGATTCCGGCTTTTGCTTTGATGGTTTTATTTACTGTTTATACAGTTTTTGAATCAATGAAGTTCAATAAGCAAATTATTGCATGTCTTGGACTTGTTGGGGCTTATGCGGTACCGTTTCTGTTAAGTAAAGGTTCGGAGCAAAGTACCATGCTTTTGAGTTATGTTGCTGTCATTAATATTGGAATACTTTTTATTTCTTTCAGAAAATACTGGAAATCATTTTATTATCTGTCATTTGGATTTACATGGTTAATTTACTCATCTTGGTATCTGTTTAAACATGATTCCAATTCAACGGCTATTGCAGTTTTGTTTGCAACTCTTTATTTTATAATATTTTACGTTACATTTTTAAGTTATAAACTATTACGAAAAGGAAAATATAATGCCGGTGATATTATTCTTTTGATTATCAATTCATTCCTTTTTTATGGTTATTGCTATGCAATTACGCGAAATATTCAAAACGGGGAAAAATTTTTAGGTTTAATCACTTTGTTAAACGCTATAATTCACGGAATTATCGCATATATTATCTTAAAGCAAAAAAAATCGGACAAAAATCTGCTACGTTTCATCACAGGATTGGCATTAATTTTTGTTACAATTGCAATCCCTGTGCAATTTGACGGAAGTTGGGTAACTCTTTTATGGGCAGGTGAAGCCGTAT
>Ga0123353_10016077_pt1 | contig 10916 bp, 8 predicted proteins | sample TergutLab28metaG_3_FD_92763 | JGI IMG/M metagenome (GOLD analysis project Ga0123353, IMG submission 92763) | Labiotermes labralis P3 segment gut microbial communities from Petit-Saut dam, French Guiana - Lab288 P3 | ecosystem: Host-associated > Arthropoda: Insects > Digestive system > Gut ... | reverse complement strand
TATATAATTGGAACACCAGACAATCTGACCGCTATGGGATGTTTGAAGCTATTCCTGTTAACAATATTCCATCCAAAGTTCTGGAACCAGCTATAAAGGCTTCATCTCTCATCGGAAACGGTCTTTACGGAGTTGACTTGAAAGTCATAGGAAATAAAGTTTATTTAATAGAAATTAATGATAATCCTAACATAGATTCTGGAATAGAGGATTCCATTCTGAAAGAGAACCTTTATTTGCAAATAATGCGTTCCATCCTTAACAGGATTGAAGTCAGCCGTGATATATCTCGTTTTGTTTCGACGGATCCGGCTTGAAAATGCCAAAAATCAAGGAATTATTCAGCATTGGAAAATAATCGCATTATATTTGAACCAATGGGGCAGATTTGTAATGCTCCGTCCGGACAATCAATTCTCAATACGGCCATTCGTCATAACATAGATATAAGGGCGGAATGCGGAGGGCTTGGAGTATGTAAAAAATGCATTATCAGAGCTGAGCCTTCTTCCGCCCTGCTTCCGCCCTATGATAATGAAATCTCAAAGGTCGGTCAAAAAAATATAAAAGCCGGCTGGCGTCTTGCATGTAAAAGCATAATTAATTCAGGCCCGCTTAGGGTGTTTATCCCGGAGTCTTTAAAAGGGGCCTCCAGCGTAATTGGAAAAACCGGAATACACGTTGAGGTAAAAAACTTTAATCCGGCGGTAAAATGCCATATTATTAATCCCTCCATACGCGGCGGAGAAGACCTGGATATAGTAAATATAATTATAAAACAGGTTCCTGCGCTTAAAAGCTCGTCTTTTTCTTTTTCTGTTTTACGAAAGCTTTCCGAAATAATCCCTTTCAAAGGCGAACTCACTATAACTGCCCATAAAGATCTAGGCATAACCAATATACTGCCGTCAAAAAAAACCGGTTCATATGGCTGTGCCATAGATATAGGGACAACATCTCTGGCTGTTTATCTGTTCTGTCTTGAAACAGGGAAGTTAATATCTTCTGCTTCTGCCGTCAATCCACAAAGAAAGGTAGGAGAAGATGTTATAACAAGAATTTCATACGCTTCCTCAAATGCAAACGGGACAAAATCCATGAGCGAGTCTGTAGTACAGGAACTTAACGGACTTATAGCGCAATGTATTAAAGGCAGCGAAAAGGCAAAGCAAGATATAGATGAAATTACTGTTGTAGGTAACACTACAATGACAGAACTTTTTGCAGGTATAAACCCTAGGGCTCTGGGTACTGCTCCTTTCTGTCCGGTTTTTAAAAAACCGCTTAATATTCCAGCGTTTGATATCGGTCTTGATATTTCACCCGATACAAATATACATATCTTTCCTCCCATATCAGGTTTTTTAGGCGGGGATACGGTTGCGGCTATCCTTGCGTCTGGGATGCATGAACGGGATGAACATGTTTTGCTTGTCGATATCGGCACTAACGGCGAGATTATAATAGGAAATAAGGATACAATGCTGGGAGCAAGCTGCGCTACAGGACCGGCATTTGAAGGCGCCCATATTGCCTGTGGCATGAGAGCTGTTCCAGGAGCTATCAGTCAAGTGGCGGTATGCCCAGAAACCTTCAAAATTTCCTGTAAAACTATCGGTAGCGATGAAAAACCAAAAGGAGTCTGCGGCTCAGGGCTTATAGACGCTGTAGCTGAGCTTTTGAATGCAGGCGCTATCCGCAGTAGCGGCCGTTTAGTAGAAGGCCATCCTCTTGTAAATGTTGATGAAACGGGAATAGGCAGGGAAGTTGTATTAGTTCCTGGCTCTGAATCTGCCGCTGGAGACAACATCGTTCTCACCTTGGCCGATATCCGCCAGGTACAGCTAGCCACCGCTGCCCTTAGAACAGGAATAAGCATACTCATAAAAGAAACCGGCCTTGAACAAATAGATAAACTTATACTTACCGGATCCCTCGGCGCCAGTTTCGATATAAAGAATGTGGTTCGGCTGGGTATAATTCCCGACCTTAAACTGTTTAATAGTGTTGAAAGTATTGTTAATGCTGCCGGGGTAGGTGCCGCTCTTGCCCTTTTGAATTATGACGCCAGAAGCGTTGCCGCTCGTATTGCGGAGCATGTAAGGGTTGTTCAACTGGCCAACCATCCTGATTTTATGCAACTCTTTACCTCAGCAATGACGTTTCCGGAAGCGTCAGCCGTCTGCTAAAGTTTATTTATATGATTGATAATTTTTTTCTAAAATATAAAAATTTATTAATATAAACTCATGCAAATTTTAAAAATTAAAAATTTTGCGAGAAATTTTTATTGCTGGCAGGCTCTTTACTGAATATATTGATATTTTTAAAAATTATTATTGCCTTTTTAAATGGTATAAAGTAAAAATATTGTTTGGTTTTACCATATGACCATGGAGTTTTTTGAAAAATTTGGTTTGACAGAGGATATCCGGTTATTTTGCTTCATGTTGTAACTGACGATCTACACTATGCCGGACGGCTGGTTGGAAGAGAAAATGATAGTGAATGGGAACCATTCCGACCATCCGGAAAAGGCCAGATCTTTTCTCAGTTGTTTGAAAAGATTTTTTCTGGTAGACCTGTTTTTCATGTTTATTTATCTGCTCATGAGGTATGGCAGGAGTTATGGCTTGTAAAGCATTCTCCTGAGAGTCAGTTTGATATACTTGTGGATGCGGTGCGGGCAGGAGCGGCTATTCCAGACTTCCTTGTAAGTGTTTCAGGCGGCGGAAGTTTATGCAGAGGGTTTAAAGGCAGAAGCTGGAGTGCTGTGGAAGGAAACCTTCATTTGGTTGTGCATTCCAGTCTGAATGAAAGTATTGAAGGTTTTGCTTCCGGATGTATGGCCCTTCCAGCTGTTGCGGTATCAGAAACTCTGGAACAATTTGAAATCCTTCGCAACAGAGTCGCCATAAAATGGGTAAATGACATTCTTGTGGATGGAGCCAAAATAAGCGGTGTTTTAGCTCATACCCATGCGATGGGGCAGCAGCTTAAGAGTTTAGTTTTGGGTGTCGGCGTCAATATTCTCGGTACGCCTGATATAGCAAGAGATCCTTTTGCTCCCAGAGTTGCCGCATTGAAAGATTTAGCCCCATTCTATAGTTGGAGTGAGAAAGAAATTTTTTTTGGTATATTAGACCGTCTTTCATTATGGCAAAATACATTAAAGGAATATGGAAGCAGCAGCCTCATTGAAGCTTATATCAAAAAATCAATTGTTATAGGCAAAAATGTGGCAATAGCTCTTGATAACCATGAAAAAAATTGGGTTGAGGGAAAGGTTCTGGGAATAGGAAAAAATCTTGAATTATTGCTTGATTCTTTTTCAAAACCCATAAATAGAGGCAGATTGCTTTTTTTGGATTAAAATAACACCGTTTTAATTCTTTTAACTGGAATTTTACGGTTTTTTATAGATTTATTAATTTTTTCAATACTTTTAAGACGAGGTATTTGCTTATGTATGATGAAATGAGTATTACTGCATGTCTAGCTTCTTTTAGCCTAACGTTTTTATCGCTCATATTCCTTGCTGTTATCATGCGATATATTACAGTGGTTTTTCCTCCTGCAAAAAAAGATGAGGAGTCGGCATGGCTGGCAGCTATTAATTCCGCTTATGCGGAAGCGTACCCTGGCACTAAAATAACAAAAATCCAAGCAAAGTAATTAAGGAGGTAAAAAAATGATTTTTACGAAAGATTCAAAAGAGATAAAAGTTCAGTTTATGGCATTTCGCGATGGCTTTCAGAGCGCTTTCGGCGCTAAGGTAAGACTTGGAGATTATTTAGATGCCATGATTGCTTCTGTAAAGGAACTCGGATGCAAACATTTGGAGTTCGGCGGCGGAGCCCGTTATCAGGCACCTTTCTTCTATCTTGGAGAAAATCCCTTCAATACAATGAAGGCTATGAAAGATGCGGTTGGACCTGGTATTGATCTGCAGATTCTTACAAGATCCATTTCAGGCGTTACTCTTACCACCCAAACCCTGGAAGTTCTTGAGCTTCAGGCAAAGCTCATGGCTAGGTATGGTACTACTATTGACCGTAATTTTGACTATATGAACGATGTTGACCTCCTTATCAAAACAGGTCGCCCCATAGTTAAAGCTGGAATGCATCATCAGGTATGTGTTTCCCTGATGGGTCTGCCTTTCCATTCCGATAAAGCTCATACTCCTGAATTCTACGCTAATGTGGCTAAAAAAATGCTTGAAGCCGATATCAAAGTTGACAGTATCTGTATGAAAGATGCCAGCGGAACTACAGATCCTCATACCGTTTATGAAACCGCAAAAGCCATTCGTAAAATTATGCCTCCGGAAATGACTCTAAGCATGCATACCCACGATACTGCAAGTATGGGTATAGCCTGTTATATGGCCGGTATTGCCGGTGGCGTTAACTCCATAGACTTATCCGTTCGTCCTTTGGCAAGCGGTACATGTCAGCCCGATATCCGCGCCATGGATCATGCTCTTAAAGGAACTGGCTATAAACTTAATGTCGATGCCAGTAAGTTCATACTTATTGAAAAAATGCTTGATGAAAGTTTAAAAGATTATGATTTTAATCCAGTAACCACAACTCCTGATGCGCGTGTGGTAGGCTTTCCTATGCCAGGCGGCGCCATAGGGCCTAATGTTCACATGATGGTAAAAGCTGGAATGATAGATCGTTATGGCGATGTTCTTGCCGAATTCCCTGAAGTAGTGAAAGCAGGCGGCGCTTGGACAAGTGTTACTCCCGGCAGCCAGCAGTACTGGGTGCAGGCAGTTAATAACGTTATGTACGGTCGTTGGGAAAAAATTGAATCAGGTTACGGCAGAGCTGTCCTTGGATATTTCGGCCGTACCCCATTGCCTCCAGATCCGGCTGTGGTAAAAAAGGCTTCCGAGCAGCTAGGCATTGAGCCTTTTACAGGGGATGATCCTTTTACTGCCGTTGCAAACCCAATTCCAGAAGCAAAAGCAGCCCTTAAGGAAAATAATCTTCCTGAAACTGAAGAAAACATATTCCTTGTTGTTTCTGCAATGGTTCCAGATAAAAAGATGGCGACCAATGAGGGGCTCAGACTCCTTCTTGGCAAAGGCAAAATAGATATCCCCTTGAAAAAGAAAGAAGCCAGCGCAGAGATATCTGCAGCTGCTCCTGCAGTTGCTAAAGGAATCACAGGCCCGGTTACAACCGTATGCAAAGTTAAGGAAGCCAATAAAACCAGAACGTTTGAAGTTACCATTGAGCCTACAGGCGGCAGCTCTGTTCCGGCGGCCCCTGCTCCGGCAGCGGCAGCAGCCCCTGTTTCAGGAGCCCCAGCTCCGGCAGCGGCTCCTGCTGGCGGTGTTGAGGAACAAATATTTTCCACATTTGCAGGTTCTGTAGAATTGGTTGATATTTTGGTAAAGGAAGGCGATGCGGTTTCTGAGGGACAGGCTATTGCTCAGGTTGAAGCCATGAAAGCCACCCATGATATTATATGCCAGATCAGCGGCGTTGTCGTAAAAGTTCATGCAAAGATTGGCCAGGAAGTTGATTCTTCAGCTCCTATAATAACCTTAAGAAAATAATAAAAGGTACACATTATGGATATTATTTCTAAACTTTATGCTGATTCAGGTTTTATACTATTTACCTGGGGCAATTTAGTCATGTATGCGGTTGGAGGGATACTGATATATCTTGCTATCAAAAAAGGTTTCGAGCCGCTTTTGCTTATCCCAATCGGCTTTGGAGCTATTCTTGCAAATATTCCCCAAGGCGGAATGGCTGCTAATGTGGATGGTGTAATGAACCTGATTTATGTCGGAGGCATTAAATCTGGCCTCATGCCTCCCGTTATCTTTCTGGGGGTAGGCGTTTTGACTGATTTCAGGCCTCTTCTTGCCCGTCCGACTACATTTCTTTTGGGCGCTGCCGCCCAGCTCGGTATCTTCATGGCAGCTCTCGGTGCATTCCATTTTTTTGGATTCACTGCTCAAGAGGCGGCATCCATAGGAATTATAGGCGGAGCTGACGGCCCCACATCCATATATTTAACGAGCAAGCTAGCTCCGCATTTACTCGGGGCTGTTGCTGTAGCGGCATATAGTTATATGGCTCTTGTGCCCGTAATTCAGCCGCCTATCATAAGGCTGCTGACCACTAAAAAAGAACGCGCTATTGACATGCCTCAGGCCCGTGAGGTTTCCAAGACGGCTGTTATCCTGTTTCCCATCATAGTGGGAGTTTTAGGGTCTCTGATCGTTCCTTCCGCAGCTCCTTTGCTGGCTATGCTCATGTTTGGAAACCTGCTGCGTGAGAGCGGCGTTACGGAACGTCTTAGTAAAACCGCCGGAACCGCACTTATTGATATAGTTACCACATTCCTTGGTCTTACCGTTGGGTCCACAATGAGTGCAGGGAATTTTCTCACCTGGCAGACCATTAGCATACTCCTGCTTGGCGCTGTGGCATTTGCTTTTGCAACGGCAGGCGGCGTTGGATTCGCTAAGCTTATCAATCTTGTCCTGCCTGAGGGCAAAAAGATGAATCCATGCATAGGAGCTGCCGGAGTTTCCGCTGTTCCTATGGCGGCCAGGGTTGTTCAAACTCTTGTATCAAAAGAGACAAGGGGCCGCGTAAATCCCCTTATGGCGGCTATGGGGCCTAATGTCGCCGGCGTTATTGGTTCTGCTGTCGTAGCCGGAGCATTTCTGGCGTTATTCGGCGGCTAAATCCTGCTGACCATCACAAGCCAAAACCGGTATTATCTTTCTTTGATAATACCGGTTTTCTGTTTTATAATTGCCAGCAGAAAAAAATTAATGTTCATTTTCCAGCCTTCTGAATATTTTTTCTCTACGGGGAAGAGTCGGAGCAGTCATTATGGATGTTCTCATTGTTTTGGGAGCATTGGTCTTTTTAATGGTAATGGCCTACCGCGGCTATAGTGTTATCCTGTTTTCTCCAATAGCTGCCATGGGAGCAGTGTTGCTGGTTGATCCAACCGCTGTAGCTCCCGCATTCAATGAGATTTTTATGGAGAAAATGGCAGGTTTTCTCAAACTTTATTTTCCTGCTTTCCTTCTGGGCGCTATTTTTGGAAAATTCATTGAGCTTTCCGGTTTTTCCAAATCAATCGTTAATGCCATATTAAAAATAATGGGCGCTGAAAAAGCTATCCTTGCTATAGTTATTGTCTGTGCCGTACTCACATATGGTGGAGTTTCCCTGTTTGTGGTAGTTTTTGCCGTTTATCCGTTTGCCGCTGAAATGTTCCGGCAAGGCAATATACCCAAAAGACTTATTCCAGGGGCCATTGCCCTTGGCGGTGTATCCTTCACCATGGATGCTCTTCCGGGTACTCCTCAGATCCAGAACATCATTCCTACTCCATTTTTCAACACAACCGCTTGGGCAGCCCCATGTTTGGGCATTGCCGGAAGTATTATAATTTTTTTTGCAGGTATGGCATACCTGGAGTGGGCACGCCGCAAAGCCGCCTCCAGAAATGAGGGATACGGGCAAAACCATCTTAATGAGCCCGAGACCATTTCCTCCAAAGTTCTGCCTTCTCCCTGGCTTGCTCTTACTCCTTTGGCGTTGGTTGGCGTTACTAACTTTCTGTTAACATCTTTCATTCCCATATGGTATGGCAGATTTTATTCTCTCGGTCTTCCAGGACTTGTTTCTCCTGTTCAGGCGGAAATTGATAAATTAACTGCGGTGTGGGCTGTTGAGGGAGCCATGTTAATTGGCATTGTTTTTGTATTAGTCACAGGTTTCAGGGATATTTACGGTCGTCTGGCCAGCGCTAGTAAGGCTGCGGCGGAAGGAGCTGTCCTGGCAGCCGTGAACACTGCTTCTCAATACGGGTTCGGTGCTGTCATAGCTTCACTGCCAGGCTTTTTGATAGTTGCCGATGCTCTCAAGGGAATAACCGATCCTTTATTCAATGCGGCGGTAATGGTAACCTCTCTTTCCGGCATTACAGGCTCTGCCTCCGGCGGTATGAGCATTGCCTTGGCAGCCATGTCCGACAGTTTTATTCTGGCCGCACAAAATAACGGCATTTCCCTGGAAGTTCTCCACCGTGTAGTAGCCATGGCCAGCGGCGGAATGGACACTCTCCCCCACAATGGAGTCATTATAACCCTGCTGGCGGTAACAGGACTCACCCACCGGCAGTCTTACAAAGATATTCTTGTCATAACCGTTATAAAAACTCTGGCAGCAGCCGCTGTTATTGTCATTTACCATCTGACCGGGCTGGTCTGATACCAGGTTACAATCAAAGATATGCTTTGTTTTGATAACCCCTGGCCTGACCGCCTCCAACAAGCCTCCGCCCTTTTCAAAAGGCAGTGGTAAGATAGCATTGCTTACATGATGATATTTGATTGTATTCACTATGTTTTTTTGATAAGCAGCAATGCAAAATTACCATTCCCCTCGCAAAGACGACTGATTTTTAAGATTATTCCGGTGCAAAAAGGTTAGTGCTTAGATATCTCTCCCCGCCATCTGGGAAAATAGCGACAATTTTTCCTTTTTTCAAAACAGGCGCAAGCTCCAGCGCAACAGCCATAGCCGCGCCAGAACTCATCCCCACAAATACACCTTCTTTTAGGGCAAGTTTTCTGGCCGCATCAAAAGCTGCTTCATCTTTGACGTTTACAATCATATGCGGAAGAGATTTATCAAAAATTTCTGGGACATATGACTCCTCCATATTTTTAAGGCCCTGAATTTTATGCTTAAGATTTGGCTCCACAGCTACTACTTTCACATGAGGGGCTATTTCCCGGAAACGTCTGGCAATGCCCATACATGTTCCTGTTGTGCCTAAAGTGGAAACAATCATATCCACGTCTCCCCCTGTTTGCTCCCAGATTTCCATGGCCGTATATTCATAATGAACCCGCCAGTTCGCGTTATTACCATATTGATCCGCAAGCCAGTATTTGTCAGGCTCTTTTTTTATAAGCTCCTGAGCATGGTCAACGGCACCATCGGTGCCTCGTTCGGCTGGAGTAAGAATTATTTCCGCACCTAGCGCCAAAAGAATCTTTCTGCGCTCAAGGCTTGCAGATTCACTCATAGTAAGCTTGACCCTGTAGCCTTTTTTTGCCGCCACAAACGCTAGTCCTATGCCAGTATTCCCGCTTGTAGCTTCAAGAATTATTTTATTTCTGCTCAAAAGTCCGGAGCGTTCGGCGTCTTCAATCATGGCAAGAGCGGTTCTGTCTTTAACTGAACCTCCGGGATTAAAGCATTCCAGCTTAGCAAAGATCTCAATTTCGGGAAAATTGGGGTTAAAACCGTTAACCGATACAAGAGGGGTATTGCCGATTAGATTCAAAATATTCATAGTCGCCATTATAAAAAATATTATAATAAAATGGTTATAGCATTTGAAATAATTTTAAAGTCATCTTATAAATAGATTATTTTATAAACAAACTACGTTTAGGTCAAGAATTTTGACTATTGCTTTGATTGTAAAGGTTGTATAATATCAAACAGTTAAGGCATGTGTTGTCATTTTATCTGCCGTATAATAAAAAATTTAACAGTTTTTTATTATATACCCTTGACATAACAGTCTCGGCTATTAAATTTACAAAGAAATGAGAGTAAGGGCTTGCTTTACACTTTTCTATCGTAAGTTTTGCTCAATATTCCTTTTTGTTGTAAGCATTCCAAGGCATATTTTATTTATTTTCTATAAGGAGGAAACAAAGAATGAACGTTAAACCATTGCATGACAGAGTTATTGTCAAAAGAATTGAAGAACTGGATAAAACAAAGGGTGGTATTATTATCCCTGACACAGCAAAAGAGAAGCCAGTTGAAGGTATCGTTGTGGCCGTAGGAGATGGCAAAGTTCTGGATGATGGAAAAAAACTTACTCCTGTTGTAAAAAAAGGAGACAGAGTTCTGTTCGGTAAATATGCTGGAACCGAAATAAAAATAGACGGCGAAGAGCATCTCATCATGAGAGAGGATGACCTTATAGGTATTATTAGTTAAATAATTAACATAACTACTTTGTAATGAAATTTTATATAAACGTAATTAAAATGCAATATTTTGGGAGGAATAATTAGAATGGCTAAAGATATCAAATACGATGTCAAGGCAAGGGAGTCTATTCTCCGTGGAGTTGATACCCTGGCTAATGCTGTAAAAGTAACCTTAGGACCTAAGGGCCGTAACGTAATAATAGATCGCTCATGGGGCTCGCCCAATATTACTAAAGACGGCGTAACGGTAGCCAAGGAAATTGAACTGGAAGATAAATTTGAGAATATGGGTGCGCAGATGGTAAAAGAAGTCGCCTCAAAGACATCCGATGTCGCCGGCGATGGAACTACTACAGCTACTCTTCTTGCCCAAGCCATATACCGTGAAGGTTCCAAACTGGTAGCTGCTGGCGTAAATCCCATGCCTCTTAAACGCGGTATTGATAAAGCGGTTGAAGTCGTTGTCTCTCAGTTGAAAGCAATATCCAAGCCCACTAAAAATCAGGAAGAAATTGCCCAGGTTGGCACTATCTCCGCTAACAGTGACAGCACAATCGGCACTATCATTGCCGAGGCGATGAATAAGGTCGGAAAAGAAGGCGTCATAACAGTAGAAGAAGCGAAAAGCATGGAAACCACGCTTGATGTCGTAGAAGGCATGCAGTTCGACCGCGGTTATATCTCTCCTTACTTTGTAACTAATCCTGACAAGATGGATATTACTCTAAATGAACCCTATATTCTTATTAATGAGAAGAAAATCAATACAATGAAAGACCTCATCCCCATACTAGAGCAGATCGCCAAGATGGGCAGACCGCTGGTTATCATTGCTGAAGATGTAGAAGGTGAAGCTCTTGCAACCCTAGTGGTTAACAAACTGCGTGGGACGCTGCATGTGGCT
>Ga0123353_10016075_pt1 | contig 10916 bp, 8 predicted proteins | sample TergutLab28metaG_3_FD_92763 | JGI IMG/M metagenome (GOLD analysis project Ga0123353, IMG submission 92763) | Labiotermes labralis P3 segment gut microbial communities from Petit-Saut dam, French Guiana - Lab288 P3 | ecosystem: Host-associated > Arthropoda: Insects > Digestive system > Gut ... | reverse complement strand
TGTTGGCGCAATAAAAAACTCTTGCGGCATGTAAGTAAAATGTGAAATTTTAAGGATATAATTTGCTTTTCTAACATTCCTGAACGCAAAATTTCCTTTCGAATCGGAGGTGGTAAAATTTACTAACGTAGAATCTTTGGCGCTTAACAACATCACCGTAGCCGACGGAACCGGCTCGTTTATACTGTCTTTAAGCATACCGGTGAGGGTGAATTGTGCTTGTACGGAAAAGGCGAGCAGGAAAAATGCTAAGAAGGGGAGGAGTTTTTTTGTGTTCATAATTAGAAGTAAAAATGTAAACCAACATCTATAAAATCTCTCTAATAACCCTTGAATACAATTGATGTTCAATACCATGTATTTTTTGTTCTATTTCTTCTAGGGTTTCTGTTCCTTCTGCTTTAAAACATTCTTGTGCAATAATTTTTCCAGTATCCATGCCTGAGTCCACGTAATGTACCGTTACGCCAAATACTTTTACGCCGTAATTATAGGCTTGTTGTATGCCGTTTTTCCCCGGAAATGCGGGCAACAAAGCAGGATGAATATTAATAATACGATGAGGAAATGCAGATAAGAGCACCTCCCCGACTAAACGCATATAGCCTGCCAATACAATGAGCGAAACACTTTTTTCAATGAGAAAAAAAGCGATTGCTTTCTCGTATTCTTCTTTTGTGGCGTAGTTTTTGGGGATGAACGAAAATACGGTAATGTTGTGGCAGCGTGCACGTTCCACTGCAAAACATCTGGGGTTGTCGGTAACTAAAACTGCAATTTCGGCAGGGAGAGCGCCTTTTTCAATTTCGTTAATGATGGCTTGGAAGTTTGAGCCGTTTCCGGATGCGAAGATTGCTATTTTTTTCATATCCATCATTTAATTACTACATCGTTTTTTCCTTCCACCACTTTTCCTATTTCAAATGCGTTTTCTCCACAATTTTTAAGAATTTCCATAGTTTCGGAGGCGTCTTCCGGTTTCACCACTAAAATCATTCCGATACCCATGTTGAAGATGTTGAACATTTCGCGGTGGGCGATGTTGCCCCACTTTTCTAAAAAGTTGAAAATGGGCGGTTTTTCCCAGCTGCTCTCATAAATTTCAACACCTTGGTTTTTTTGTAAAACACGAGGAATGTTTTCATCGAAACCACCGCCGGTAATGTGACAAATGGCATGCACTTCTATACTTTTCAACACTTCAAGTACGGGTTTTACATAAATTTTAGTGGGGGTGAGCAGCATGTCGCCTAATTTGCCATTCAATTCATCTACATATTGGTGTAAATCAAGCTGATGGTCTTTGATTACAATTTTACGCACTAAGGAAAAACCGTTAGAGTGTATGCCGGAAGATTGTATGCCGATGAGGATGTTGCCTGCGCTTACCTTCGAGCCGTCAATGAGTTTTGATTTTTCGACTGCGCCCACCGTGAATCCGGCAATGTCGTACTCTCCGTTTGCATACATATCGGGCATTTCAGCGGTTTCGCCACCGATGAGTGCGCAATTTGCCAGCACGCACCCATCGGCAACGCCTTTTACTATTTGTTCAATTTGCGCAGGGTCGTTTTTGCCCACCGCAATATAATCTAAAAAAAAGAGTGGCTGGGCGCCTTGTGCCAAAACATCGTTCACGCACATAGCTACAACATCTTGTCCAATAGTATCATGCTTGTTTAACAAAAATGCCAATTTCAGCTTGGTGCCCACGCCATCGGTGCCGCTCACCAATATGGGTTCTTTCAAGGCAAGCAACGACAGGTCGAACATGCCTCCAAAACCGCCAATGTTGCCCATCATACCCAATCGTTCTGTTTTAGCAATATGTTTTTTAATTCTGCGAACAGATTCATAACCTGCTTCTAATGAGACCCCCGATTGTTCGTAACTTTGCGCCATGATTATTGTTCTTTATTCTTTCACCACTTTCTTTGTTATCGTTCCTGTTTTCGTGGTTATTTGCACAAAGTACATTCCTGCAGACAGATGCGAAATGTTGATCACAATTTCCTCTTCGTGCTTTTGCGCATTCGTGCTGTCGTGCTTTTTGCCGTAAACATCAAAAATCTCAATACCCTTAATTCCTAATTCGCTGTCATTGCGGGCTTGATCCGCAATCCTAATTCGTAATTCTCCCGTAGTTGGATTGGGATAAATCACAATACCTTGGTCATTATCTTGATCATCAATTCCTAAGACAGATACTCCACGAAGTTTAATTTCTTTGTAAGCTTCTGTAGATTTTAATGTTATTTTACCATCAAATATTCCATCGTCTCCCCACCAGCGAGGATAGAACCGGACATACATTTTATATGGAAGTTGTGATCTTTGTATAATAAACGATGAATACCACTGATTTCCATTGTTAGAAATTTGAAAATAGACGGAAGTTGATGCTGCGCTTATATTAGCTATCACATCAGGAGAAGATATAATAACCTCTTGAATTTGAGATGGGATACCTGCGTATGTTTCGAAATAAAGGCTGTCCACAGAAGTGTTAATCGTATATTGTCCTCCCAATTTAAAAATTGCGCTTATGGTATGAGGTTCAAGAACATTTCTAAAAGTGTAAGAATTTATAATTCCCATATTTTCTCCATCTACTACAACTTTGTCTATACTACATCCATTTTCGGGCATTATTTCAAAGGATTGTATTCCTCCGGTATTTACCGAAACAATTCCTTCGGGCACAATCACTCCATTTGCACTTGCAGTAGCAGTAATTGGGAAAGAATTGAAAGCTAAGCCTTCAATTCTAACAATCTTATCTTCTTGAATACCAGAAATGGTATAAACATTTCCGGAGGGTGTCAGTTCAATATTATTAGCTGTAACCTTTAGGTCAGATTTATTATGAGAGGGAAGTAGGTCTACTTTGAAAGAGAAACTACCTCCGGCATTTACAGGCGATATTGAACCTGCCTGAGGCGTAACCATACATCCGTAATAAGCTGGAAGAAACACATGGAAATTTGATTTGGGGCCACCGCCCATAAAATCAAAAGTAATATAATCACCATGTACTACAATATTTGTAATAGGCTTGTTTACAGGTTGATTAGCCCAAGTGATCATTGCTGGAATACTGGTATTACTAAAAGAGGTCTTTTTCAATGATCCGGGCCAGGAAGCAGAGGCTGCATTAATGGATCCATATTGGCTTTGGCTATTTGAGCCTGATGTTGGCACCGCTACGGGGGCATTAGCGGAAACAGGGTAAAAACGTTGTGGGCTGGTAGTATTTCCATTAGCGCTGTAAGGTTCCGTACATCTATATATTAATAGATTATCTCCGGGAATGTGAATGTCGGAACCCTCTCTCATTTTGTTTTCTATAATAAAATATTCTCCTGATACAGAGGTGTTAATTTTAAAATAAGCGTTTTCATAAATTCTTCCAATAGGAACGGTAACTTTTTGCGGTGTATTTAATTCGATAGCTGTAGCCCATTTGTAGGTTTCTACTTTTGTGCGCGGATTATGGGTTGCCGGCGTGTTCCCACCATTATTATGGGTTCCAGATGCCATGATATCCCAATATCCGGTTCCTTCATATTGACCACCTATTTCATAATTAGTATCATAATAGTCAGGAGCGCCTAAAGCGTGTCCAAATTCGTGACAAATTGTACCAATACCGGCCATGGTCGTTCCGGCAGTACCTTCTAATTCTGAAGAACAAGCGTATGCTTGAAAGATAAACCCTCCATAGTTGTAATTAAATTGTTGTTGTGCATGCGCCCATATACAAGATGCACATCCGTTAGATTTATCAAATCCTGCATAAATAATATAAACGCTGGGTATTCTATTCCCTGTGGTAACAAATTGAGAGAAATCTACTCCGTCTTCGAAAGCAGCTGCAATGGAGTGCCGCGCAAATGTATTATAAAAAGGGTTGCTCCCATTAGGAGCAGTATACGCATAATACTGAGCACAATTTTGAAGTGTATAGGGTCCAACAATTGAACATTGTACGTCCAATTTGTTGTAAGATGTTTCTAAGTAATAATCTTTCATACTTCCGGTAATTTTTCCTGTGGTATAAGCGATTTGATTCAATAACAGATTAAAATCATCCTGTGTTTTTGTCATGGACCTTTTGGGAGTTTGGCTGGTACACTGATTGGTTTGTCCATCACCTTCTGGAAACTGTGCAAGAATGACCAATAATTTGTATTCTCCTGTTGCTTTAGTAAAATCTCCTTTTTCAGTCTCTGTTTCTATAATTTCTCGGAGTTGCATATAGTGATAAACTTGTTCTTCGCTATAAAACAAACCTTTATTAATAGTTTGTAACCATGCGATAACTTCGGGAGAACGAGTCTCAATCTCTGTAGCAGTAAATGTAGAGGGCTTCAAATCTCCGAAAACATCAAGTTGAGCATAACTCCAATAAAAATCTGAATTAACAAGTAAGGTGTAGCCGTCTAATGTGACAGCCCAATTGATAAACTCATCTCCTTGCATAATGAGGGTTACTTCTTCTCCGTTGGGTTGTGGAACAGTAACAGGGTTAGGATTTGCCGGTACGGCAAAGATTTGTAAACAAACCATTGAAACAATTAATAAAGATAATAGTCTTTTCATTTTTTGTAATTTTTTTTGTAAGTATTAATGTTTGATTATTTTTTCATAAAACAAATGAGATGATGTTTGAATAGCTATCAGATAGATACCGGTCGGCAGATGTGAAATATCAATTGAATTGAAAGTTGAAGGTTGAGGGTTGAAAATTATTTTTTGTTTTCTTCCGTAAACATCAAAAATCTCAACATTTTCAATTTTCAATTCTCCATTCTCCACTCTCAATTCGCCAGTTGTTGGGTTCGGATAAATTCTACAAGCCGTATATAGAGTTTCCGGTATTTTCAAAATAAGATTCCCTATGAGCACAATTTCGGCATAGGCTTCAATAGAACGTAAGATAATTTTCCCTAATGCATGTTCTCTATCCTCTTCCTCAGGATAGTATCTAATATGCAGTTCATAAGGGAGCTGTGTTTTGCCTATAATAAAAGATTTGTACCATCTGTTTCCATTATTTGATATTTCGAACTTTTCGGGAGCAGTTACCAAAATGCCACCTGCCAATTCCGGTGAGGTAATCGTAACAATACCTACATCTGATGGGGTGCCAGGACGAGTAGAAAACCTTAATAGATCTGAGGATGGGTTAATAAAATATTTATCTCCATATTTAAAGCGAGCAGAAATGGTATGAGCAGTTGTTACATTTTTGAACACATAATTCTTTACAGGACCTACAGGATTTCCGTCAACAAAAACATTTTCAACACTAAATCCGATATCGGGTAAAATCTCAAAATGTTGTATGTTTTCCACGGGCACAATTACCGTTCCTTCCGGAGAGATCACTCCGTTTACTCCTGCACTTGCCGTAATGGTTACGGTGTTAAATTGCAATCCTTCTACCGTTACTATTTGATCCGATTGAATATCAGTGAGCGTGTAAATACCACCGGAGGGCGTAATTACTTCCCCATTAGATTTAACTATTATAATAGACTGACTGTGTGTGGAAGCCAATGTGAGAATAAAATCAAAACTTCCACCGGTAGGTACAGGAGATGAAGATCCGATTGACGGTGTAATGGTACAGCCATAATAATTAGGTAGAAAAACAATATGGCTGCTTTTTGGTTCGCCGCCAAGTATATCAAAGGTAATATAATTACCATGAACAGTAATGTTGGTAATGGGTTTATTGGTAGGCTGTCTGTCCCATGAGATCATAGCAGGAATAGTAGTATCAGTAAAGTCTGTTTTACCGAATTGTTCGGGCCAGGGACATGAGGAGGAGTTTATAAATCCATAATCTGCTTGACAATTTGAGCCGGAGCCGGGAAGATCTACCGGCGCGTTTGCAGCTACCGGATAAAACTTTTGAGGGCTGGTGGTATTCATGCCGTTCATGTTGGCGGCGCAGTGATAAATCAACATATTAACACCCGGAATATAGTCGTCGAAACCGCCTCTTATTTTATTTTCGAGAATATAATATTCATTTGGTGTTTGTGTGTTAATGCGAAAATAAGCATTATCGTAAATGCGTGCCGAAGGGATAGTAACTGTTTGTGGGTTATCCAATTCAATGGCGGTTGCCCAACCATAGGTTGTTACTTTTGAGCGAGGATTTGGGGGCGCCGGCGTTCTTCCGTTATCATTCCAGCTGCCGCTTGCCTGCAAGTCCCAGGTTCCGGTGCCAACATATTGACCACCGGTTGCATAATCTGTATCATAATAATCTGGGGCACCTAAAGAGTGTCCAAACTCATGACAAATCACGCCGATATAGGTAATATCTTTGCCACCGCCGCCCCGAAGCTCCGGTGAGCAAGCATAAGAAGAGACTCGTACGCCATTCAAATAAACTGGATCAATAGACCAGGCATGCGACCAGATACAGTTCGCACCGCCGCCGGCCTCTTCTCCATGCCCTGCAAAAATCATATAAAAACTGAGTACTTCTCCGCCTACGGCAAAATCAGAAAAATTAACACCGGCGGCGAAGGCAGCATGAACGGCTTCAGTGGCCAATTCCCGAGCTTCCCAAAAATCTTGCCCATAGTAGGCGTGATTGTTTTTAGCCATGAAGGGACCCACTACGGTGGTCTGCACATCTAACTTATTATAAGAAGATTCAAGAAAAAAATCTCTCACACTGCCATTTGCTCCATATTCGGTATATTTAATCTGATTGAACATGTTATGAAAGTCCTCTTGTGTTTTAATAAAAGGTTTGTCAGGATATTGCATCAATATCGTTAACAATTTTCTCACTCCTGTAGTATTGCGGTTATCACTTTCGTTTGTGCTTTCTACCATATTGCGAATTTGTTGATACATAGAAAGCTGACTTCTGCCAAACCGTAACTCTTTGGGCGTTTTTATTAACATTTCGTTCACAGTCACAGTTCTATTTGAGATATCTTCCGCGTAAAAAGCAGAGGGCTCTAGATTCCCCTGTGTATTTTGTTGTGCATAACAAAAATATCCTTCGGCATTATACAAAAGCGTATATCCATCTAATGTTTGTGCAAATTTAACAAACTCATCCCCTTTCATAATGAGCGTAACCTGTTCGCCATTAGGTTGTGTAAAAACAACAGGATAAGGATAAGCCGGTACGGCAAATAATTGTGCAAAGGTGCTAATAATTAAGATTGCAAATAAAAAAAGTTTCATTACAATGAAATATAAGGGGGCAAAAATAATATAATTATTCAAAATGAGAAAAAAACTTTAACCAAAAATCATTTTAACCAAATTTTATTGAAGATCAACTTTTAATGTATTTTTTAAAATTGTTGAATAAAATAATTTCTATTTTTGTACCGATCTTTTTGAGAACCTTTAAAAAGTTAATAATGGGGCTCATATTTTTTTTATTAACCAAAAATTAATCATCATGGCAAAAAATTACGAACAAGAAGAAATCGGCGGAATCAACTTGATAGCTGCAGGGACTACGCTTACTGGAGACATAGTTGCTGCCGGCGATTGCAGAATTGACGGAGCTTTAAAAGGAAACATTACGTCCAATTCAAAAATTTATATTGGCAAAAGCGGAATGATTGAGGGCAAAATTCAATGCCACTCTATTGAGATAGAAGGGCAAGCCAAAGCAGATATTACAGCTACAGAACTTCTTTCTTTAAAGGCATCTGCATTTTTATCTGGAAATATCCGTATCTGTAAAATTGCTATTGAACCCGGCGCCAATTTTGTGGGGAATTGTGTAATGCAGAATCCGACACCGGTGCCAACGCCTGAGATTGAAAATGAATAATGAACAATGAATAATGAATAGTGTGTATCCTGTATTCCATATTCATTATTCCATATTCCATAAAAATTCAAATAATGAGTCAAAAAAAAGGAAAACAAAATTCCACAGGAGCCAATTATTTAGGACTATCTTTCCAGATGGGCATCTTGATTTTTTTGGCCGCTTACGGAGGCATGAAATTAGATCGGGCAGTTGGGGTAAAAGCCCTTTTTACCATTCTGTTTTCCTTGATTGCCATTGCTCTTTCTATGTACTATATCATTCGTCAAGGAACACCTAAAAAGAAAAAAGATGAGTAAAAAATATATTTACCGGCTGATCATTTTCTCGGTGGTTATCGCCGCTATCGGCGTGCTGCTTCAGTTTACGTTGCCGCAATACATTTCGCCGGCAATTCCTTTCATTATCATTTTCTTCTTTTTAATAACACTATTTACGCTGTATGTCGTTTTACGAGCGCCGCATCAGGTTTCGGAAAAAAAATTTGTGGCCGGCTACGTGCTATCTCGCTTTGTTAAAATGATTTCCATCTTTCTTTTTATCATTTTATATATGACTTTTAATAAAGAAGACCGCTGGAATTTTGCCGGAGCTTTCCTCGTCATCTATTTTTCTTACTCTATTTTTGAAATTATCGCACTTAAAAAACAATGAAACATCTCTTCGATAATATTCGCCCCTACACGGAACAAGAAACTATGCAGGCAGTGAAAAAGCTGTTTACCGACCATAAATTTATACAACAACTATCTATTTTTGAAGATAAAATTAATGTGGATGAATGGGTAAAAAAAGTGTTAGCTTGTAACACGCGGTTTGAATTTCATTTGACTTTTGCCGATGCCATTTTTCACTACTTCGTTGAGAAAACCTGTACAAAAGTTCATTATTCGGGAATTGAAAACATTGACCCTAAAAATCCATGTTTATTTATTGGTAACCACCGAGATATAATATTAGATTCGGCGTTTTTACAAATCTATAATTTTGCAAACGGCTACGAAGCCTCTCGCTCTGCCATTGGCGACAACCTCATTGCAAATTCCCTTTTTGTAGAACTTGCGCGCGTGCACCAAATGTTTTTAGTGTTACGTTCCGGCACCCTGAAAGAAAAAATTGCCAACACGCAACTCTTGTCTACTTACATTCATCATTCTATTTTTGAAGAAAAAGAATCGGTGTGGACGGCTCAGGGCAACGGCAGAACAAAAAACGGAGACGATAAAACGCAACCCGGACTTTTAAAGATGCTCACGTTGGCTGATCTGAAAAATCCGTTGCAGCTATTGAAACAAATGCAGATTACGCCGGTTGCCATTTCGTATCAATATGAACCCTGTGCGCAGTTGAAGGCGCGCGAGTTGGCGCTCTCCGAAAACGCGCCTTATGTGAAACAGCCCGGCGAAGATGCCCACAGTATCATCGAAGGAATTACCGGCTTTAAAGGCGAAGTGTACTTTGTGATAGGGAAACCGCTGCAACAGGAATTTGAGAATATTCCTCAGGAACTCTCTTTAAATGACAAACTTGCTTTGCTTTGCGATCAGATTGATAAACAGATTTATGAGAATTATTTTTTGCATCCTCAAAATTATATGGCGATAGATATTCAGGAAAATTCTAATAAATTTTCTGAACGATATACGAATAAAGAGAAAATAGATTTTATGAAATATTTAGATGAACAAGCTGTGGTTTCGGATGTTCCGAAGGAGAAGATGATGGGGTATCTGTTGGATATTTATGCGAATCCGGTGAAGAATAAGCACTTATGAAAAACCCAATCCTTATCCCCACAATCCTCCTCTTCCTCCTCCCCAACATCCTTTTTTGCCAAAGCAACCGATTAACCAACGACAAGGGCCAACTCCTGTGGCAATACAACCAAACCGTTACTATTGATGAAAAAAATCCGAATACGCTGTTCGTAACTTTTGTTTTTATCAACGGCATTAACCAAACTGCCATCTCTTTGCGGCAAGAGCTTTTCAACTCTCAAATTGAATGGTTAAATACCGATAGCATTCAGATAGAAAAAAAAGAGCGGGTGGAATTTTTAACTGCCAACTTAGCCCCGCACCAAGCCGTAGTTTGGAAATATGCTTTAAAAACCAAATTGGTTGATGGCGAATTGATTTTGGAAAGATCGGCGGTTCTTATTATGAATGAAGATTTTGAGGTACGGAAAGAGGTTCTTCCAGAGTTAAGAATGGTAAAATAGCACTTTCGTGCTATTTTAATAATTCAGCATTACCGGCATAATCAACATCAACAAATCCTCTTCCGGCGAGTCTTGCTCTGTGGGGATCAGCAATGCGGCACGGCTGGGTTGCGACATTTCGAGGGTTATTTCTTCCGAATCTAAGTTTTCTAACATCTCCCGCAAGAATTTGGAGTTGAAACCAATATCCATCGGATCGCCTGTATAAGCGCCGGTGATATTTTCTTCTGCCTTATTCGAGAAATCCAAATCTTCTGCCGTAATTACTGTTTTTTCATCCGACAGAGAAATCCTTACCTGATAGGTGGATTGATTGGAGTAAATACCCACACGGCAAATAGATTTGTGAAAATCTTTGCGCACTACCACAAACTTATTAGGATTCTCTTTCGGAATAACTGCCTGATAAGCAGGAAATTTTCCTTCTTTTAAAGAAGAAAATAACACAATGTTTTCAAACGAAAAACGAATATGGTGGGTGTTGGAAGTATATTCTACTTTTACTTTTTCACTTACTCCGGATAAAATAGATTTAAGTTGCGTAATCGGCTTTTTAGGCAATATGAACGAGGCAGCGTCCTCCACCTTTACTGCGGTGTTTTTGTAGCGCACCAACTTGTGGGCATCCGTAGCCACAAACGTGATGTGCTCATTGGAGAGCTCGCACAAAACGCCCATCATATTAGGGCGAAGTTCGTCGTTTCCGGTAGCAAACAATGTTTTGCTGATGGCGCGTTGTAAGATAGACGCTTCTATCTCAAACGATTGCGGATCTTCCATGTTTTTCATTGCCGGATATTCTTCGCCGGGGAAGCAGGAAGAGTCGTATTCGCCGTTTGCCGCCGAAAATTTCAGCGTATGGTTTTCGAG
>Ga0123353_10016074_pt1 | contig 10917 bp, 12 predicted proteins | sample TergutLab28metaG_3_FD_92763 | JGI IMG/M metagenome (GOLD analysis project Ga0123353, IMG submission 92763) | Labiotermes labralis P3 segment gut microbial communities from Petit-Saut dam, French Guiana - Lab288 P3 | ecosystem: Host-associated > Arthropoda: Insects > Digestive system > Gut ... | reverse complement strand
TCTTTTTGCCGTAATGCTGCGTCAGGCTTGACCTTACGTACCGCTACGAGTACGCGGCGGTCAATCCTTCCTTGCCTTACGGCAATAATCCTCGCGCATACACAGAAAATGTTTTCGTTCGCGAGTATAGTTTCTGCCGCTCGTACGACGACCAGAGTAAAAATGCTCCGGATGCAAAATTTTGTTGCCTTCCGGGACAAAAACCATATCATAAATAGGTTTTTATGCTTGCGTGAATCGTCGGTTGAATGATTACGTACGCTGATATTATTGACAAGGAAACCCTGATTAATTGTCTGCGCGGGATGAAGAGCAAGGCGCACGGAGCGCAGAAACCTGGACATATCAAAAGGATAGTCGAGGCTGCGAACGCCGCGCAACGCGGCGATTCGACCACACAGGCGATTAATCAGGGTATCCGCAAAGGAAGCGTTGAGAGAAATGAGAACACGTCTTGCTGTTTCTGTTGTTTCCATTCTGATTGCATTACTAGCTTCGGCGCCGGGATTTGCCGAGCAGCAAACTTACAAGGTACTCAAAGGCGATACCCTTTACGGAATCGGAAGAAAGTTTAATACGACCCCGGAAGCGCTGAAAAACCTTAACGGTTTAACAAGTAACAATATCAATGTCGGCCAGGTGCTCAAAGTCTCGGCGGAACCGCCCGCGGCGTCAAAAGCGGTTCAAACGCCTGAAATTCAGTCTTCGGTGCAGCCCGTCGCCAATACGAATAACCAGGAACGGCAGCAGGCCGTGAACGAAACGCAAACCTACAGGATCCGCAGCGGAGACACTCTTTCCACCATTGCAAGATCATTTAATATCAGCCTCAGGGATCTTACCGCCGCAAACAATCTCATCAATAATAACGTGCTAAAAATAGGGCAGACTATTACAATTCCCGGCGGGAATAAAACCGCCGTTGAAACGCCGCAGGCCGCGAAAACCGCGGAAGTGACTTCGGCGCCCGCGGCTGCCATCCAGCGAGTGGCTAATCTGCCGGATTTAAAACAGGCGGCAAACGATGACGAACCCAGCACAAGAGATCGTCTTGTGGAAGCCGGATTTAATCTGCTGGGCGTGCGTTACCGTTTCGGCGGCACGTCGGAAAAAACCGGGTTTGACTGTTCCGGGCTGGTTAGAACTCTTTTCGAGAAATTTAATCTTACACTCCCCCGCTCCTCCCGTGAACAGTACACACAGGGAGAAAAGGTGGCAAAGGAAGATCTGCAGAAGGGCGACCTCGTATTTTTCTCTTCCGGCGGTAAAACGCCGACTCATGTTGGCATTTACATCGGCGACAATCAGTTTCTCCACGCAGCCAGCAGAGCAAAAAAAGTTACAGTCAGCGATCTGGGGAAAACCTGGTATGATCTTCGATACCTGGGCGCGCGACGAATTATGGAACTATGGTGGGAGGAACCCAAAAGATCGCTGGACAATGCGTCCTTTGAATGGGCGCACCGGTTGCTGGACTCATTGGAAGACTCTCAAATACCGTTGAACGACACATCATCCGCAGAATTTACCGTGTCCATTCAGAAACACGATGCGCCGAATGAAGAATTTGCCACAGCCATCGCTCCCGATTAATCTGACCTATGGATAAAAAAAACCGGAAGCAGGCTGTTCTTGGCGTGGATATAGGCGCGACTGCCGCCAAGATATGCTATGTTGACCGCGATGGAAAGTGTCTGTCCGCCGGCGCTTCGGTCTCAACGGGCACGCGACAGGCCGCGGATGTTTTTTTTAAAAGACTGCATGAATCCGCTGAAACGCTCCGCGCGGAACTTCCTCCGGAATACGATCCGGCCGGCATCGGCATCGGCGCGGCTAACGGCAATTATTACAATGGTACGATCGAATGTTCGCCGAACCTGGGCTGGGACTATGTGGATGTTCGCGCTGAACTCGGAAAATACTACAGCGTTCCGGTAGCCGTTACGAACGACGCCAACGCCGCAGCGATCGGCGAGATGATTTTCGGCGCGGCCAAAGGAATGAAGGATTTTATTTCCATCACGTTGGGAACGGGTCTCGGCAGCGGCATCGTGGCTAATGGAGAAATGATTTACGGCGCGGACGGCTTTGCCGGCGAACTCGGGCATACGATTGTCGATCCAAACGGGCGGGAATGCGCCTGTGGGCGGCGGGGATGCCTTGAAACCTATTGCTCCGCAACCGGCCTTTGCCGCACGATAGAGGAACTGATTTGCAACACCACCGTTTCGAGCATACTGCGCGGCGTCAGCTATAACGAGCTTACGTCCGCGAAAATTTACGCCGCCGCCCGCAGCGGCGACGTTCTTGCGCTTGCGGCGTTTGAAACCTGCGGTGAAACGCTCGGACGTAAACTCTCCGATTCGGTCGCACACCTGAGTCCTGAAGCAATATTCATATGCGGCGGCATGGCGGCGGCGGGCGAACTGATCCTGTCTCCGACGCGGCGCGCGCTGGAAAAATATGTTTTACCGATTTATCGCGGTAAAGTAAAAATCCTGCCGTCCGGTCTGGCCGAAGGAAATGTCGCCGTTTTGGGAGCGGCCGCGCTCGTCTGGAGCGTTCTCGACAAGGCCGGTAAATGCTGATCAGCTACCATAACCATACCGCCTGGAGCGACGGTCGTCCCACGATTCCGGAACTCGTCGCTGACGCGCGCCTCGCAGGCGTGACCGAGCTCGGCATTTCGGATCATTTTGCCGTCACTCCTGACGGATTGTCGCCGGACTGGTCAATACAGCCCGAAAAACTGGACGCTTATGTGGACGATGTTTTACGGGCGGCGCGAAATGCGGACGATCTGGCAATACGGCTCGGCGTGGAAGTTGATTTCTTTCCGGAAACGCTGGAAGAGTCGATAAACCTTCTAAGGCCCTATCCATTCGATTTTATCATCGGATCCGTGCATTTTATTAACGAGTTCACCATTGATCTGAACTCCGGCACATGGGAAGAAGTTTCGCAAAAAGAAAGAAACCAGATATGGCAAACCTACTGGAATCATATCGCCGCCGCCGCGAAAAGCGGATATTTCGATTTCATCGGGCATTTCGACCTGCCCAAGAAATATAAATTCTATCCGGACGTTGATCTGACGCCGGACGCGCTCGCGGCGCTCGACGCTATTGCCGACGCCGGCGCAGCTTTAGAAATCAACACATCCGGCTGGTACAAGCCCGTAAAGGAAGCATATCCCCTGCTGTTTTATCTTGTACAGGCCTGCCGCAGAAACATACCGATTCTTATCAACACCGATTCTCATTTTTCCAACCATGTGGCGCGCGATATTGAACGGGCGCGAAAGCTGGCTGCGGCAGCGGGATATACCGAACTGACCCGCTATGAAAAGCGAAAACGGTTTTCATATCCGCTATATTAAACCCGGATATTTCCATGAAACATTCTGGGCAATCCGTGTATTATTTACAGGATAATGAAACCCTGTCAGGAGGCTGAAATGAAAAAATTTTCCGTTGCCATCCTGTTCGGTTTATTGCTGGTGGTTTTTTCCGGTTGTGCTTCGCCCCCCGAAGGTACGGTTGCGATCAAGGATCTTCAGCAGACTATCGAACAGCGAATCGGTCAAAAAGTTGTTGTAGTGGGCGCCGTAGATACCAGCGCGGGTGTGTCACTAACCAGGCAGTTCCGGCTTTATAGAGGAAAAGACGCCGTCTGGGCTTCCATCCCTGCCGGTGAGGAAGCGCCGCCGCAGGGAGTACGCGTAAGGGTTACCGGCGTAATTGCGGAAAATGACTTTCCCGGCGGTATCGGCAGGAGAGTTTATATCGAGTCCGAGTCCGTAAGGATGGAATAATATAAATTTTTGGTTTTTGATTATACTCGCGAGCGAAAACATTTTCAGCGCCTGCACGGTCTTTTTACCGTAATGCTGCGTCAGGCTTGACCTTACGTACCGCTACGAGTACGCGGCGGTCAATCCTTCCTTGCCTTACGGCAAAAATCCTCGCACATACACAGAAAATGTTTTCGTTCGCGAGTATAACACGTCGGATCAATCAAAAATCGAAAATTAAAAATTTTCAAGATGTGTTTCCCAAAATCGCCGCAACGCTTCGCGCGCGGCGGCTGCGCGAGTCTTCCATTTGCGTAGCGAACTTACAGGTCCGGCGCGCAGCAGCTTAAGCGCCCGGTCGGTCAGTTTTAAATCCGGGTTGCGTTCGAAAGGTTCCAGAAATGAATCATGCGCCGTGTCGCTGATTACACGCAGGGCGCTTACGGGAATTTTCCGTGCAGCCGCCTCTCGAACCAGAAAAGCGGTTTCCATGTCTACAGCGGAAGCGTGAAACCTGCGAAAAAGCAAATTCTTGTGTTCCGGGTTTCCTAAAACGTGCCGGGAAGAAAGAACGCTTCCCTTGATAATCGAAAGTCCGGCAGCTTTGACAGTCATCAGCGTGTCAACATGCGTTAGATTAATCGGCGTATCCGCTTCAACATTGTTCCAGTCCGGGCGCTTCTCATTCAGGCTGAACGCCGTTGCTCGGGTAACGGCGACAAGATCGCCGATTTTCAAGCCTGGATCGAGAGCGCCCGCGTAACCGGCAATCAGAATCAGGTCAGGGACGATCCAGTCAAGCGCCTTCCGTATTCGCGCCGTTGATTTTTCAGGTCCAATGCCCGTTCTGAGAAAAGCAAGCGGTGTTCCTTTGGCGGTTCCGGCCTGCCACATGGGAATATCCGCCCCCGGTATACGCCTGACGTCCTTGCAGAGTTCCATGCAGGTTTTCAGTTCTTCTTCCATCGCGGCAACGACAAACATCATGACGGCATAAGCATACGAAAGCCTCGCCGGCATGTAAAGAGCGGGTGTGCGTCATCCCCACCGTGTGATATAGTGAATTTATTATGATGATACTAGCCCGGATATTTCATAGGGTTTCTGTTTTACTTATGGCGCTGATGTTTATTCCGCAATTAACGGCCGCGTCAACGGAAAAACTGTCCGAAGCCATCAGCCTGTATGAAAAAGGTTCGTTCAGGCAGGCTGTCGAGCTTCTGCGGCAGGAAGTAAAAGTTTCACCGCGTGACGCGGAAGTCCGGTTCTGGCTGGGAAAGGCGCATCTGAAAGTTCAGGATTGGAAAGCCGCAGTAACCGAGCTGGAAAAAGCGGTCGAGATTGAGCCCGTGAACGCGCAATATCGTCAGTGGCTGGGCCGGGCTTCAGGAGAGCGGGCTTCACGCGCCTTTATCACCACGGCCTATTCGATGGCAAGGCAGGTGGTCAGGGAATTCGAAGCCGCGAGTCGGCTTTCGCCCCAAAATCTGTCCATTCGTTTCGACCTGCTCGAATACTATTTACAGGCGCCGGGAATGCTTGGCGGCGGCAAAGACAAGGCTGAAGCCGAGGCGCGGACCATCGCAGAAATCGACCGACAGAAGGGATACTCCGCACGGGCTAACATATATAAAAATGATAAACAGTGGGATAAGGCAAAAGCGGAACTGCTTGTCGCGACGGACGAATTTCCGGAAAGCGCCGCCGCCTGCGAGGATCTCGCGGATTATCTGTTCAGCCGACAGGATTATGAAGGAGCTTTGCAGTGGAGCCGGAAGGCGCTTGCGCTCAATCAGAAAATGAATTATTCACGCTTTTTAGCGGCGGCGGCGGCAACATTGCTGAACCGTGACCTGGAAGCGGCCGCGGACGAACTACAGGCGCTGGTAAACGGGACTCTTTCCGACGACGATCCGACGTTTGAGCAGATTTATTACCAACTCGGCCAAAATCATCTGGCGCGCGGAGATAAGGCGAAAGCAAAGGCGGCGTTTCAGTCCGCGCTTTCGTACAATCCTGATCATTCCAGATCAAAAGAAGCTCTCAAAAAACTTTGATATTTCCCTATGCCGTTTAAATGAGCCGAAAAATGTTAAACATCAGAGGTAATATGAACATATTTTGCCGTGCGTTTTTAATTTTATCCTTTATCGGCTTTTACTGCATCCGTCCGGCTTCCGCCGAGAACCGGACGCTGACGCTTGAAGAAGCGGTGCGCCTGGCTGTCGCGAATTCTTCCGACACACATATAGCCGGCGCGCAGGCAAGGCAGGCGGAAGAAGCGCTTCGTGAAACCCGTTCAATTAACCTGCCGCGGGCGGTCATCGGGTCCGGCGCGGCCTATAATAACGGTTTTCCGTTAAGCATCGAAGGTTCGGCGCCTTCTGTTATCAGATTTGAAGCCATACAGCCCCTTTTCAACGCGCAAAACAAAAATCTTATACGCGGGGCCGACGAATCGGTCAAGGCGGCCCGCATCGGCGGCGACATCGTCGGCAACGAACTGGCGGCGCTTACGGCGCTTGTTTATTACCGGCTCGATCAGGCGCGAAAAATCGCGGCGCTGGCTGAAAGCCGCCTCGCTGAAACGCAAAAGCAACAGGAATTGACGGAAATCGACCTGGATGCGGGCCGTGTGCGCCGGATAGACGCTATGATGGGAAAAACCGCGGTCAACGCCGCGAGACAGCAGGTTTTAGCAGCACAGGAACAAGCAATTGTAGCGGAAACGGAACTGCGGGAACTTACCGGGCTTGCTGACGGGATATCGATTCAGACAATCACGCCGACAATAGAAAGTCCCGTTTATGACATGGACGCCGCTGCGCTGCTTGAAAAGACCGTCGCGTCAAGTCCGGAGATCATGCAGGCTGAAGCGAAAATTCGCGCAAAGGAATTTAACGTGGCGGCCGACAAGGCGGAACGATACCCGCGGATAGCCGCTGTCGCGGAGTACGGCATGTTCAGCCGATCAAACAACTATGAGGATTATTACAACCGTTTTGACCGAAATAATTATCTTTTCGGCATTTCCGCGCAGTTTTCGCTTTTTGACGGATCCCGGTCAAGTGCGCGCGTTGCGCAAAGCCGCGAGGAACTTTCGGCGGAACAGATTAAACTGCGCCGGTTGAAATCGGACCTGAAAATTAACATTCAACGGGGGTTAAGCGACCTCCGCGTCGCGCGGGGCGCGGTAGATTTCGCCGTGAGCGACCTGGAAACGGCGAAGGAAATGGTCGGTGTCAACGAAATCCTGTTTGAAAGCGGGCGCATCGGCGAACGGGAAATGGCCGACGCGCGATTACAGGCGCAACAGAAGGAACTCGCGAAGCTTGAAGCCGAGTTTGAACTTTTCGAGCGCAAGGTGGCGTTGCTGCGCGTAACCGGTTCGGTTTTAACTATATTTTAACCCGGATATTTCATGGGGTTTCGTTGCGAGGGCGTATAAGAGGGCGTGGATGCAAGGCGCGCGCAGTGAGGGCGACGAAGGCATATTAATCAATATGTCACAAGCGCAACGCAGTAGACATGCCCTATTGCGCACCCGCAGTAGAAATCCCATGAAATATCCGGGTTAACGGGTAATTTTCGATGAATTTAAAGTCAGTGCCTGCGACACCGCTCCTGAGAATCTTGTTCCTGGCGGCGGCGGCAACGTTCATGGTTATTCTTAACCTTCTATTTATCATAAAGTTCAGGTACGTCGAGGTAATCGTTGACGATGCTCCGTCCCGTTTTTCCGCGGCACGGGCATTTGATACGACGCGGGAATTCGTAACGCAATTCCCGATGCGGCGTTTTGGAAGCCTCGAAGCCCGGCAGTCAACCGGCTATCTGTCGAACAGGCTCACGGCAATGGGCTATGAGGTTGAGTATGTCAATTACGACGGACGCATAGGCGGAGGACAGCAGGCGGGACGTAACGTACTGGCGTACAAACAGGGCGATACGGATGAAATCATCGTTGTAACGGCACACTTTGACACCGCGCGCCCCACGGTTCAGGGCGCAGCGAAAAACGGCGCGGCCGTCGGCGTTCTCATGGAACTGGCTGAACTGATCTCCGAAGAAAAAACCCGCCGAAGCCTGCTTTTCGCGTTTACCGACGGCGGCGAATGGGGATCAACGGGAGCAAGAGACCTGACCCTTAGCTATGAAAGAAAAGACCAGATTGTGGCTGCGCTGACGCTGGACTATGTCGCGCCGGGCGACCTGGCCGGATTCCGCCTGGATACAATCGGGCAATTGGGTGGAGCAACGCCTTACGGACTCAGGAAACTTGCCGAAGATGTTGCGGGAGCGCTATCGCCGCCTGTACCTGTCAAATCCTTGTGGCTGGAGTCGGAACTGCTGGAAAAAGCGTTTAGAATTTCAAGGTCGGATCAGGGACCGTTTCTGAAAGCGGGCATTCCGGCAATCAACCTGGGTAGTTTTTCTACGAACGCGAAACGCGAAAAAACCATCAGCCATTCATCTGAAGATACGATTGAAAACCTTAAAATTGATACTATCGACAAATACGGGCGCGTCGCTGAACAGATCGTCCGTTCGCTCGCAAAATCGCCTGAAATTCCGCCTTTTTCCGACAGACCTTCAAGGGTATCCGGAACGATCGGACAGATATTAAATCTATTTCTTATTACTGTAGGTATAATATTGCCTGTTGCTTATATAAGGGATTCCCGCAAAATTCTTAACCTTGCGCAGACGGGACGCGAATTGCTGGCTTTTCTCGCCACGTGGTTTCCCTTGCTGGTTCTCTATTTAGGTATACGGCTGGCTTACGCGGCGCGGCAGTTTCCTTTTTACGACCTGTATCCGGCGGTCGCTAAAGACCCCGTCATGCATACGCCCCCTTTGAAAGTAATCATTATTATCGTTGCCGGAGTATTGTTCGCCGCAGTCGCCGCATGGATAATCGCCCGATACTTTTTGAAGGAATGGACAAAACCTGATTACAGGAATTCCTGCGCCGCTCTATGGTGCATACTGGCCGTGACAGTATTATTAGCGGTCGCCTACAATCCATTCTGGGCGGCGATTGTATTTATTGCGCCGGGCATTTTGTGGCCGCTGCCGCAAAGCCGGAACAACGCCGAACCCGGCACAGGTAAAAGAATATTTAATATTGTGTGTATTGCCGCCGCCATGGTTCCGGCATGCCTCGCGCTATGTTGGCTGGCGGCGAAACTTGGTTTCGGATGGAATTTCCTGTGGTATCAGACGCTGGCGCTGACGACGGGGCTTTTTTCGCCTTTCGCGTATTTCGCGGGAACGGCGCTTATCGCCGTCGGAATCAGATTTATGGTAATCTCTTCCGGAATATCAAAAAATTGATAATAAACGGAGTTAAATGATGGAAGAAAGATACTGTCAAAGCTGCGCCATGCCGATGGGCGCAACAGATGAAATGTATGGAACAAATGCTGACGGCGGCAAAAGCGGCGATTATTGCAAATACTGTTTTGAAAACGGCGCGTTTACAACAAATAGCACGCTGGATGAAATGATTGAGCTTTGTGTCCCTCACATGGTTTCCGCAAATTCCGGCATGAGCGAGGAAGAAGCCCGAAAAATGATGAGCGCGTTTTTCCCGACGCTCAAACGCTGGCAGAAAAGCTAACCCGGATATTTCAGGTCGTACAGGAACGCCATCAGTGTCAAGTGTGTCATGGTGTCAGCCATCCGGAAAAAAGACAAGGAAGGTGTACAGGTTGACCATTTTTCCGATTGAACAATAATGGACAATTACTTTGGATTGACGGTTCCCCGGCTTCCGTTATTGACACATGGTCGGTAATGGGATTTATAGTGGAGGAACCACTCCGGATTTTCACCGGATTCCCTTTACGATAGAACAGATTTGGAATATTTTCGGAAATTGCCTGTGCCCGGACTACTTCAATTTCGCTGTGCGGTTCATTATAATTACTTTGCAGCAGGGAACACGCAGAAACGGAGGAACAATGAGTACTGCAACAATGTCCAGCAAAGGCCAGGTTACCATTCCAACTCTTGTGCGCGTCGCTCTGGGAATCGGAGCCGGCGATCGGGTCGAATTTGTTCAGGTTGAACCAGGACGGTTCGAGATTATCGCCGCCACTAGATCGGTCATTGCGCTGAAGGGAATGATTCGTAAGCCCGCTTTTCCCGTAACGATCAAAGCAATGAACGAGGCCATCGTCACCAAAGGGGCCAAGGCGCGATGATCGGACTTGATACCAATGTTCTGGTGCGCTTCATAGTACAGGACGATCCGAAACAATCTCCCAAGGCAACCCGCTTAATTGAATCGCTGACTTCGGAAACTCCGGGTTACGTTACGCTCGTCTCGATTGTTGAACTTGTGTGGGTATTGAACGGTTGCTACGGAAGTAGGAAGGGAGAGGTTTGCGAAGTCCTCGAAACCCTGTTGTGCTCCAGGGAATTGGTGGTGGCTGATGCCGATATTGTCTGGAAGGCACTTCGCCTTTACCGCGAAGGTAAGGCGGATTTCGCAGACAATCTCATCGAGCGACTCTCAAACGCAGCAGGTTGTAGCCATACGGTAACCTTTGACCGTGCCGCCGTCAGCGCAAGCGGTATGCATCTGATTGATTGATATGCATTCCGGCCGACAAAATACAGTTGAAGCAGGCTTGTTGCCAGCGGCAGGCAGATTTTGGACGGTTTCATACCTAAAAGTGATATAATAATTTTGTCAGAGTCTGGAGTAGCTGAAAGCGAGTCTGAAAATACAGGATATTTTTCTTATCCGTTTAGTGGTATGAGCTTATCATATAATATTTTTAAATTCGTATTTTATTAAGCAAAGGAGTGCTGCGAATGGAAACTATAAAAATATTTATTGCTTCTTCAAGTGAAGTCGAAGAAGAAAGAATGGCACTCGATAAATATATAAATGAGCTTAGTAATCAATATCATGATTTTGATTTACGTTTTCACCCAATTATGTGGGAATCCGAGTCAAAAGAATTTAATAAAGCAAGGAAATAAGATGAATATAATAAATTGCTTATTGCGTCGGATGCGGTAGTTTTCATGTTTGGCTCTCGTGTAGGGTTTTATACAAAAGAAGAATTTGATTTAGCTGTAAAAATCAAAAAGAAAAGAAGTCGCCAAGA
>Ga0123353_10016073_pt1 | contig 10917 bp, 5 predicted proteins | sample TergutLab28metaG_3_FD_92763 | JGI IMG/M metagenome (GOLD analysis project Ga0123353, IMG submission 92763) | Labiotermes labralis P3 segment gut microbial communities from Petit-Saut dam, French Guiana - Lab288 P3 | ecosystem: Host-associated > Arthropoda: Insects > Digestive system > Gut ... | reverse complement strand
GCCTGAATTCGAAGCCGGGGCTTCCGCGGTGCTCATCGAATCCGTACCCAACCACATGCCGCCGCCTCTGCCGACGCTGAAATACTTGTCATTGTTTGCGTCAATTATGCTGTTAAGTTTGTTTACACTGCCAAGACTTTTTGCCGAAAGTAAACTTGCGTTATTTGTGCCCCCACTGCAAGCCGTCAATACAAACACAGCGGTAACGCACATCACCAGCGCCGTCAGAACCGTTAATTTTTTTACCATGTAAAACCTCCTGCCCCCAAGTATATCACAGTGCAAAAAATATCAAAGCGATTTTGCACACTTCTTGTCTGCCTACATATCATGGAAATAGATACGACCCCACATACAAAAGACGGTTCCTGGGGCGTATCGGTACATATTTAAAGGCCTTTGTACAAAAATGAACCTAAAAGGAGAATTGGGAAAAATGTTTGGAGATTTGTTTGGATTTGGGCGCGGTGGCTGTGGCTGTGACGGTGAACGCCGCCACAACGAATGCCGCCTTTCAAGTTGCGATGTAATGTGGATTATTATCCTTCTTATGATTGTGTTCAGGGGCGGGTTGTTCGGTATTGATATCTGTACGCTTGTAATTCTGTTCATTGTGTTCGGGAAAGATTTCCTTTGCTGCAAGGGTGAACGCCGCGAGCAAAAGTGCTGCTGAGTCACTTTGAAATCCAGAGTTTACAAAAAGCCCCGGGTGGGGCTTTTTTTTGCCGGCAGGTTTAATTAATCTTTCTGCGCTTTTTAATTTTTTTAAGTATCTCGATTACCTCTTCGGGGGTGTTGGCGACGGTGAAAAGGTCGCGGGGGTCAATGGTGTACGGGGCGCCGCCTTTGCCGATTTTGGTAAAGCCGTTTTCGTTGATAAAGTCATAATGCGCAAGTTGGTGCTTGAAAAATCCGTTGTGGTTCAGCAGGATTATATCAATATCATACTCGGCCGCGCGTTTGCCTTCGATGGCCGTCCAAAATTCGTAAATGGTTCCGATACCGCCGGGTACAACAAGCACGATATTCGTCATCAGGAACATTTGGTGTGTACGCTCTACCACAAGTTCCGTTGCGACAACTTTGTCCGTGCGCATATGTTTAAGGTCGGACTCGTAAACGCGCGGCAATACAAGGGTATTGGGCTTGTGTTTGTCCATGTATTCCTTGTGTATGTGTGAAAGCACCCCGAAAGCGTTGCCTCCCCATACCATTTCAAAATCATTCTTGCAAAGAAGTCCGCCAAGGTGTTCGGCAAAACCAAGCCACTTTGGATTGGTGGCGGGATTCGTTCCGCCGCATACACATACTTTCACTTATTTTCCCCCAAATATTATTTTATCGCAAAACTCCAAATATTGTTCGGGTTTCTTGAACTTTGTTATTGCCGACTTGTGCTTGAAAAACTCTGGCACTTTGGTTTCCGAGTCCTTGCAATCTTCCACAAGTTGCACGAACCGTTCTTTTACTTTAGTAACGAAATCGGGATTAACATCAAATTTTTCAAGTCCCGATACAATCTTTTCCGCAAACAGTACTGTACTTGCGACCCGGCGCAGGTACCTGCCGATATAGTTAAGTGAACTGTCTTTGATGGCTGTTTGCTGGCGGTACTCTTCCAAAAGGATTTTTTGGACATCTTCCCATGCGGGGGTAAAGCCCACAAGTACGCTTTCATAAAAATCGCGTGACCCAAGAAGCTGTTCAAAATGGTCGGCAGCGACTTTTGCGTTGTGTTCTGCCCTGTCAAAAAGTCTTTGGTCCTCTGTTTCGTTGTTGCTTGGGTCACATGCGAAGGTCACATCCAAGGGTGTATGATAAAGGTTTTTATATTGCGCCAAATTATAGTAATAGAAATCCACGTATTCGGCGCGCTTTTCTTCTGCATGCTTGAAATCGCAACGCACAAAGAGTTCCAGTTCCTGTATGTACGGCAGTTTCCCCATGTGCGTAGTATCTCACTTTGAAAAAAAAACTGCAAACGTTTTTATATATGTTTTAAGTTTTTTTCAAAGCACGAAAAAGTAAACAGTCACCGCGACCGCCGCCATTACAGTCACAGCAGCAAAAATTGTAAGTGCGATTCTTGTCTTGATTCGCGGTTTTTCGGCCGTTACGGGCACGGTGTCAACGGCAGCCAGCTCTTCAACAACGATTGGCTGTTCCGCGGGGGGCAGTTCCCCTGCCACGGTGGGACCGAAAACAGGAATACCATGTTGGTCGCGCGGAATACCTTGTGTCGCGTCGACAAAAATAGGCTCGTTAGTCAATAAGAAGGAATTGTTCATTACACCAAGTTGATGCAGACGGGCATGTGCCTTCGCGGCGTCCGCCATTGCTTGAATCTTTTCCGCACGAAGGTACGGTGTGTCATCTATGCTTAGTACACTTGTCACTGCGTCACGCACATTGGGGCCTGCTTTGACGATAACGTTTGTTTGGGGTTCGCCATATGCCACAAGGGTGGTTGTCGTCGGACGGGGGGGATGATACACAGAGACAGGAGGAGAAACAGGCGCAGGTGCGGCGTGTACGGGGGCCGCAGCGGCATACGTTGGGGCCGGGGCGGGATTGTACGTTTGTACCGGTGTATCGGTCACGGGTGCCTCTGGCGCCTTGTACGCGGGTACCGGTGCCGTTGCCGTCATTGTTGGTGCGGGTTCTGTTGCTATCATTGTTGGCGTTGGGGCGGCGGCAGTTACCACGGTAGCAGTGGGCGAATACCCCATCGGGGTCAATACTATCGGTGCCGGAACGTCGCTTGACGGCGCGGTATCGTTAAGGAATGAATTAACTACTGACGCATTGGCGGGGTTTTGTTCGGGGAAACGCGGAGTGCGCCCGTTTTTTTTGTGTCGCACAAGAGTTACGGGAACGTTGCCTGTTTGTATGTTGTCTGTATTTGACATAAAGCCACTATATATTAATCGGTCGGATTAATCAAGCAATTTACGGCATATCTGTTGAAAACATAAGTTCCGATTTGGCTTGCATTTCAAGGAGGAACTCGCGCAAGCAGGTGAACCGTTGCTTGGTATAGGTGTTGTCCACCATCTTTTGAAGGTTTTCCGCACTGCCCACAAGCATCACAAGATGGCGCGCGCGTGTGACCGCAGTGTATAAAAGGTTGCGCGTCAGCACCATATAGGCACCGCTTGTGACGGGAATTACTACCGCATCAAATTCGCAACCTTGGCTTTTGTGCACCGTTATAGCGTAACTTAACACAAGATTGGCAAGGTCGCTGCGGGTATAGACACTTACGCGCCCGTCCTCGAAAGAGACGGTTACTTCCCCGTTTTGGCGGTTGACCGCGGTTATTACCCCGATGTCGCCGTTGAATATGCCGGTACCGGTTTCGCCCCCACTGCTCGCATTTTGCTCCAAAAATGGCTCTGCATATTTTTTCCGCAAAACGCTCACCGTGGGGGGGCGGGTCCACTCTTGGTTATAATTATTCAATGTTTGCATTACCCTGTCGCCCAGTCGAAATACGGTATCGCGGTATTCGTATTCCGGTTTTTTAAGTTCTGGGGGGTTTAGGGCCTCTTGCAAGGCAAGGTTAAGCGAAACCATGCCGGCTTCGCCAAGTTTCATGGGGCAAAGGACTTGGATTGCGCAGCCAGCAGAAAACCCCCGCCCCTTCGGGGCACCCCCTTTGAAAAAGGGGGAATTACTTAAATACTTGGGCAGGCGTTCCGTTACGAGGCTTATGACTTTGCGTTTGATGTCCGCCGGGCTTTGGGCGCTTTCAAAGAAAAAGTCGCTTGATTTGTTGCTTATGTCGGGCATATTGCCGTGGTTAATTGCGTGGGCGTTGGTGACGATTTTGGATAACTCGGTTTGGCGGTAAATCTCGGTCAATCGAACAACGGGTACCACGCCCGAACCTATTATGTCCGCCAGAACGTTGCCCGCCCCCACCGAGGGTAACTGGTCGATGTCCCCCACCAGAATAAGGCGGGTGCCGCGCAAACACTTTTGCAGCAGTTGTTTCATTAAAATGACATCACACATGGAGACTTCGTCCACAATTACCACGTCAGATTTAATGATGTTGTCGGGGTCATCATAACAACCTCGCCTCTGGCGAGAACGTTGCTCCTCGCTTCGCTCGTCGTAGTTCCATGCTTTTTGGTCAATTAAAAGTGCGCGGTGGATGGTGCTTGCCGCCATGCCGGTGGCCTCTTCAAGGCGTTTTGCCGCCCTGCCCGTGGGGGCAAGCAGCATTGTGCTTGCGTCCTGGGCATCGTTTATGTACAGGATTGCCCGGACGATTGTGGTTTTACCTGTACCGGGTCCGCCCGTGATGACACTTACGCCGCATGTCACGGCGGAAATGATGGCCTCTTTTTGTGTTGGGTGCAGTTCAATGTTGTTAAGTTTTTCATAATGCTTCAGCAGTTCCGTTAATTGCTTGTGAACCGACGACGGTTGCACCCCGGAGGCAAGGACGCACAATTTGGTTGCGACCGCACGTTCCGCATTGTAAAAAGAGGTTAACATTACTCCTTCGGTTGATTTGTTTTTGGCCTGGGTGAGGTATTTGTCAAGGCATAACTCTTTTACCACGTCGTCAAAAACGGGGCGCAATTGCTCCATCTTGATTTTCAATAATCGGCACGTTTCCGACAGCAGTTTGTCCATCGGGAGGCAGGTGTGACCCTCGGCTTCGCTTGCCTGTTTCAGTACATAAACTATGCCTGCCCGCACGCGGAACCGGCCGGCATAAGAAATACCAAGTTCTTTTGCAATTTTGTCTGCGGTTAAAAAGCCGATACCGTCAATGGTTTCGATAAGTTGGTATGGGTTAAGTTGTACCTTTTCGATGGTGGCGTCTTTGTAGTAGTTGAAAATCTTTATCGCCATATTAAGCGAGATGTCAAAGCGTTGCAGGAAACTGACGCTTTTTTGCATATCTTTGATTTCAGCCCAACGTTCCGCGATGATTTTGGCCTTGCGCAGGTTGATTCCTTTGATAACGATAAGTTCCTCCGGACGGTGTTCCATTACCGCCAGGCTGTCCTTGCCGAATGTTTTTACGATGTTTGCCGCGGTAACGGGGCCGATGCCTTCGATAAGGCCGGAACCGATAAATTGACGGATTTTCGAAGGGGTATCGGGCGGTTTGATTTCGTAACTTGTGACCTTGAATTGTTTGCCGTATTTTGCGTTGTCGATATACTCGCCGATGAATTCGAATTCTTGGCCGACACTTACGTATGGGAAAAAGCCCACCGCGGTTACGTTGCTTGCGGCAAGTTTCAAAACGCTGTAGCCGTTTTCTTCGTTGCGAAAAACGACATCCGCGACTTCATCGGTGAGGTGCATGTGGTCAGTATATATGAACCGGGGTATTAGGGCAATTGCAAGTTAAGAATATGTACATTTCCTATATGGGTGTCCCTGTGTTGGCCTGAATGCGAACTGTTGGCGAAATAGGGAATATCGTCAGTGCGCTTGGTTGTGAAAATCGAGGTGATAGTATTAGTGCTTCCATAAATCGTCGCCCCCCCTCTTATTGAGTTGTTATTGGCAGACACAATACTGTAAGCAAATTGGATTTTGCCGGTAGCTTTAACAAACACCAAGCCAATGTCTTTGCCGTGGCAATAGCAGTAAGTTTCATGTTCACATTCACAGTCGCCTTCCGGGTCGTAATCAAGAAGTGTGTAATGCCCCACAAGACCGCCCACATAGAACCCGCCGTTAAGGACGCCGCCGGTAGTTCCGCCGCGGGCGTCGCTGCCATAATGACAGTTGCTGATAATTCCGCCCATATTTTCGCCGACAAGACCGCCCAGTACATAGATGTTGACGTTACTTACGGTGACATTTGCAATAACGTTTTTGATTGAACCGGCGTTATAGCCTGCCGCGCCGCCTACGACAACGCCGCGCCTGTAACCCGAGCCGGCTGTGCCATAGGCAACCACATAGTCACCTGCGGTTCCTGTAGGTGCGTTAGTGCTTTGAGGAGCAATTGATAATGTTCCCCGTACCGATACCCCAGGCACGTTTTCGTTGTTGATTTCGCCAAGGTTAATGCCCACAAGCCCCCCGGCATAGTATTTGGCTCGAAGCGGACGAGTTGAATCCTGGATACTAACGCCCTGCAACACATTGGTCAAGCCGCTTGCCTTTACATCTTTGTCAAGCACCCCGACAAGACCGCCGACCACTTCACCACTTACGCCAAGGTATTCGTCCTTTCGATTGCCAATGTTTTTAAGTATTGTTTCGCCTGTTGCGTATCCGACAATACCGCCCGCGACACTGATACTGGGTTTGCCTTTGTCCAGACCAAGTATTAAGTAGTCTTGGACATATACAAAACTATCACGAATTCCTGCATTTCGGCCGGCAAAAGATTCAACAGAGATATCCGCGCGGACGCTTTCGATAAGTGTGTCCTCTGCATATCCCACAAGACCGCCAGTAATGTTGCCGCCAAAAATGTGAGCATTCCATCGTTCATAATTAGTAATTGCTCCACTTGTTATCTCGACATCAACGATTTTGCTGTTACTTGCCTTGCCCGCAAGACCACCCACGTATGTTGCATTGTCCGCACCTACCGAATACGCCTCACCCGCTTGGAAACGAACATATTGCAGTCTTACGTTTTTTACAACCGAATCGCGCAGTTCCGAAAACAGACCTATGCTATCAAGACCGTTTTCAACCATTGCTGTGTCAATAGCAAAAGAAATATTGCGAATCTCGAAACCGTTACCGTCAAGTTCGCTGTTTTGCATGTACGCTTTATAAGTGTGCACTTGACCGGTGTTCGCCCCGTCTTCTTCAAGAGCCTTGTTATCCAATGATATATGGTTTACAAGCCTTATATGCTGGCCGGGATAGGCGTAGTCGTAGCGCCCTCCTGTGTATTCACCGTATTTTGCGCCGGATTGTTCGTAAATCTCGGTGTTGAATTTATAGCCGCTTGCAATTACTATTGGATTACGTTTAGAGCCCGGGCTTATAACGGTACCGTCCTCAAGTGTTTCAACATAGTCAAGCGTAGGATTGTCGCCAAGGTCATAACCGTTTTCATAACGAATTTCATAACGAATACTTATTGCGATATTGTCGTCACCGGCGGGAACAAGACGCGGCCCTTCCAAGGTCATTTTCCAAGTGTTATAATCTTCCGCACCGATACTGAAACCCGTAAAGTTCGCATTGTCGGTAATAACCGCCTTTTCGGGTTGCAGAGAAGTCCATCCGGTGGAGACGGTGCTTGTGAAATGGTTAACAAATTTGTTGTTATCATATATGCCTTCGTTAGGCCATCTGTCTATTGCATTATAAGGAGTACCGTCAGCATTTGTACTTGGATTATTCACAAAACAGTTACGAATGGTACCATCTTGGAGGTTCTCAGATATGAAACCGGCTCGCGTTCCTTTCAGTATTACGCTTGTGTAACAGTCCTCGATAATGGCATTTTGACTGCCGCCGCTGCCATTGCTGAACACAAAACCCGCAACGCCATAGGACGATTCAATCTTGCCAATTGAAACGGAACCATCCAAATCATTAAGTTGTCTTTTAAGACCCATTGCATAGCAAGCCTTTATAAGACCGTCGCCTTGGTTACGCCCCACAAAGCCTGCCGTAGCATTGCCAGAGCGATGACCGCTTCCTCTGCCCTCATGAGTGCACGAGTTCATTACAGCGGCGTCACGGAAGAAACTTGAAACAATTGTTCCCCTGTTTATGCCCGCAAAGCCCGCTGCCGCCACTTGCTTGACATTTTCCACCGAAAGACTTGGATTGTTGTTACCGTCAAACTTGGGCAGCGGTTTTACTTGAACGTCGATAAGGACGCGACTGTTAGATATTGTGCCGATTGTATTATTGTTTGCCTCGTTAAATCCGACAAGGCCGCCTACGTTGAGTGTTAATCCCGCGTTGTCGGCCGTTACCACAAGTGCCCCGCGTGCATTACCCGAAGTGTTTGCGGTGCTGGTTGAATAGTTGGCGACCTGTGTGTTGAAAAATAGGTCTTCGGGAACATTACCGCTTATTATCTGGTTTTGCGGCAACACGGCACAGTTGGTTATTATACCCCAATTGACACCCGCAAGCATACCAACGTTTACCCGGTCAATTGATTTATCATACGCGGGTCTTCCCATATCAACATCAACAGAACGTGTTGGGCTTCCACGGCCATCCTGGATAACCAGGTTAAGGTTTTTGATGATACTGCCAGCCCCAATCTCGGAAAATACACCGATATTCGCGGGTTGCTTTGACAGGTTAAAGCTGTTGACAAAAAGGCATTGGTTATTACCGTCCAAGGATGCCGCGTCAAAGTAAAGCGGTTCCCAGTTATTAAGGTGGAAACTTCTCATAAGTATATAATGCTCGCCCGGAATCATGCTTTGAAGACCTCCATGTCCGGTTCCGGCATGAGTGATTGGGAAAGGGGTTCCTTCGTCACTTCGCAGGTATGACGAATATGACGAAACGGTGAACGTTTGCTTGACAGGTGGAAGTGCCGTTCCATTTGGTTGCCTGATTTGGACGTAACCGTCTGCACCATATCTGTAGAACAGTGAAATTTCGAGGTAACTTATTTTGTTTTCGAGGTTGGTGTTCTTTATATACTTGTGTCCTTCGGCGGCACGGCCAAGCACAAAGTTAATGGGTCGCCGCATTCTGTCGGTCGCGGTGTCAAGGGTGGTAAGGCCATCACGGTATATCATCGCTCCGTACGGGCCGTCTTGGTACAAGGCATAGTCGGGATGGTTTAGTATTCTTCCCTCTCCAGTAACGCCTGCCTTTCCCTCCCACTGCAAATTTTCATCTTCGTCGTTATTGAGTGCCTGATTAAGCAGCCTTATACCCTCGGCAATTTCTTTATTCAATATGTCCTCGGTCGAGTTCGGTATGGGGTTTGCAAATTCCGGGCAACGCTTTACAATGGCCTCCAGTCGCATTGATTGCGTGTTATGTCCCCGCAAAGTTATATTGTTTCCATGTACCCTGTCAACGCGGAAACCTTCAATTTTAAACAAAGCAATTTCGATAAGAAGTTCTTTGTAAATGGTGCCGCTTGATTTACCGAATTCCAGGGTCTGGTAACCATAGCGGATTCTTACCGTGTCACCTACAAGGTCATAATTTGCAGGTACCTCAAGCACCCAGCAGTCCCGGCCATTTCGGTCGGTACTTTCGTAAAGTTGGATATCAAGTGTCCCGGCGTCTTTGCCGTCCACTGTTATTCTTGGGGCTCCGACAAGTTCGGTTCCCTTGCCAAAAACGTTTGCGTAAAATTCGTGCGAGGTACCTACCGCCTGGACACCGCGGCTTGCATGACCATCATAATCAATGTGCAGGCCGGGGCGTTCAAGAACACGGAACTTCAGGTCGCCGATAAGGTTTTTGTGGGTAGTATTAGACACAATTTTCGATTCGGGAGCAACGTCAGGGAAACCCGGTTTTTGGCGAGTCGCAGCAAGGTCCAATGTTTCCAGCCTGACTGTTATATCAAACTCGGCACCGGTTTCAATCCTTTCACCAGAGTATTTTAAATCGCGCAGCCTTGTATAAAAATATGCCATCCCATCCCATTCGTAACTTGTAGTACCGCTTGAAGAATATTGTGTTGACACGGGCCAAAAGTTTTGTTGCGTCCAATCCAATGTTACAAATGTCGGAACGCCGTTTTCTTGGGTTTCATTGCTGTCAAGAACAAGTTGAAAGAAATCTATTTTAAACGCGGCAAGAATGTGTGAGTCTGTCCATGATTCGGTCGAGTACATAGGGCGATACTTATAGACGGGATTCCTTGGGGTCGATTTTTCGTCCTCTACCATGACCTGTACGGAAGATTCAAGTTGGATTCCTGTGACATATGCGGAAACGGGACTTGTATTAATACGCAGCAATCCGCCATTACTGTTGTCATCAAGCAAAGTGTCTATATAGATGTTATTATTTTGGAATTGCGAACCGAAATCAACCGCGTACTTTGGCTTGGCATCCGTTCCCAGTGTCTGGTCGTGTTCGATGTCTGTTTTTGAAAAGTGTTGGAAACTTACTGCCTGAAGTTCCTGGCCAAAGATTTCCACCGGAACACCGGGCTCCCATTTGCCGTTGATTGTGCGTCCGACTTCCAACGGTCTGTGCAAATACACATCGCCAAGGTTTTGCACTACAGTGTTTTCCTTCACAAATAATGTGCCAGTGAAACCGCGGTCAAGCATAGATTGCAAGATAGACGGCACATTTTGTGAAAACTCCGTCGAACCGGGTTTTACCCGGATGGTCATAAGCACATCGTACAAGTACCGCGTATACGGCGAGACGTTTTCCGGGTCAAAATCAGGGTCAAGCCTTACCTGTAATGTGAACACAACAATACATTTTTTGTCGGGAATCTCTATCTCCGTGATACTGCCGACCTCTCCGTCGAAAAGAGTATGCCTAGAGGTAGGTGGTTCATGGCCGAAATTGAATTGCATGTTGACAAGTTTTCTGAAGTATCGCTCTATCTCTTCCGGTTTATTTTTATCCGGCTTGGCGTTTGTTTCGCCTGTTGGCTTTGCATCCGATTTAAACGCGCCCGAGAACACCGCCGCATTTGACGCATCCGCCCCGGTTGCACTTTGGTGTACGTTCAATTCAACGGCACCGGAATAGAAATGTGCTTTGATTTTTGTTTTCAAGTCAGTGGCGACGTATTTATACGTTTCTTTGCCTGCACACTCCGTCGTGCAGGCATGTTCGGTCAAAGTACAGACTCTGCCGTCGCATACCCTTATGTACGGTGTAAATCCGAACTCGATGGCACCTGCGCCCTTATGAAGGTCTTCGTCATATGATGCCGGCTTACCGTTGTCCCAATGCAAATCAACAATATACGGTGCCTTGGCCGCACCTTGATAGTGGCTTACTGTGCTG
>Ga0123353_10016070_pt1 | contig 10919 bp, 10 predicted proteins | sample TergutLab28metaG_3_FD_92763 | JGI IMG/M metagenome (GOLD analysis project Ga0123353, IMG submission 92763) | Labiotermes labralis P3 segment gut microbial communities from Petit-Saut dam, French Guiana - Lab288 P3 | ecosystem: Host-associated > Arthropoda: Insects > Digestive system > Gut ... | reverse complement strand
TTCCTCGACCTCGACCCCAAAAAATGGTGGCCGGACTACGAAGGATAGCCCCGCAGGACAAAAAGGAACCCTATCACGGGGACGGAAAATCACGGGGACGGTACTGTTGATAAAATCACGGGGACGGTACTGTTGATAGGACAAAAGGGTAGGACAAAAGAGAACGGTTCATCTGTCTTGAAAAGACAGAAGGGTAAAAAATGACAGACAGCGCAAAAAAAATCGCAATAGGAATAAGCGGCGCTTCCGGCGCCGCTTACGGCATCAGACTGCTCGAAAGGCTGAAAGAAGCAGGCGCGGAAACGCACCTCGTCGTAAGCCATTGGGGCGAATACACCATCACGCAAGAGACCGGCCTTAACATGCACGAGGTCAAAGCCCTTGCGTCGGCATCATATAGGGCGGACGATATGGCGGCGCCACTTTCCTCCGGGTCATTCAGGATTGACGCCATGGCTATAGTCCCGTGCAGCATGAAAACGCTCGCAGGCATAGCAACCGGCTTCTCTGAAGACCTGCTCATGCGGGCCGCCGACGTCTGCCTGAAAGAAAGAAGGCCCCTCATACTCGCCGTGCGCGAAACCCCCCTGTCAAGAATACACCTTGACAACATGCTCAAAGCCACAGACGCGGGCACCATCATCATGCCCCCCATGCCCGCCCTCTACACCAACCCCACCACCGTCGACGAACTCATCGACCAGTCCGTCTTCCGTATCATGGAAAAACTCGGCGTGGATCCCGGCGACGGGCTGATACGATGGAGCGAGAGGTAAAAAAATTTAGTTTTTTCATTCGTGATACAATAAGTGCCTTATGGATATGAAAAAACTGAACTGGTACCCCGGCCATATGAAGAAAACGCGCGAGCTGATCGAGGCGCATCTTAAGCTCGTCGACGTGGTCGTGGAAGTCTGCGACGCGCGTATTCCCGCGTCGAGCCGCAACCCTGTCATCGATGAGATTGTGTCCGGCAAGACAAGAATAATAATTTTGAACAAGAAAGATCTTGCCGACGATGACGCCACGAAGGCATGGCTCGCGTTTTTCCGCTCGGGCGGGTTGCACGCGGTCGCCTTGAACGCCATGAGCGGCCAGGGGGTGGGCGCCCTGTACGGCAGGCTGGAGCGGATCGCCGCGGAAAAGGCCGGCTCCGGCACGAAGAAGTCGAAGCTGCCGCTGAGGTTCATGGTCGTCGGAATCCCGAATTCCGGCAAGTCGTCGCTGATCAACAGGCTATTCGGGCGGCGGGCGGCGCAGGTCGGCAACAGGCCGGGGGTGACGCGCGGCAAGCAGTGGCTGACGCTCGAAAACGGTATGCAGCTGCTTGACACGCCGGGAATACTCTGGCCGAAGTTCGAGGACCCGCAGGTGGGGCTGAACCTCGCGTTTTGCGGGTCGATTAAGGACGAGATAATGGACGCCTCCGAGCTCGCGCTTGAGCTGCTCGGGGTCTTGCTGAGGGATCACGCCGTACAGTTCGCTGAACGGTACGGGGTCGCCTGCGGGGTGGCCTCCGGTGGCGTCAGCGGCGGTGCGAAGGGTGGAGCGGCCGGCGGCGTGGACGAGCCTCTGGCTGTAATGGAGGAGATCGCGCGGAAGCGGGGCTACGTCCTGCAGGGCAAGCGCATCGACTACGAGCGTACAGCGCGGGCCCTGCTCGACGATTTCCGTTCAGGGAAGTTAGGGCGCGTCACTCTGGAGCGCCCCGCGACCCTATCACGGGGACGGTGCTTTTGATAGAACAGACGGGACAGTATATCACGGGGACGGTGCTTTTGATAGAACAGACGGGACAGCGCGGGCGCATCGAAGCAATCCACAAGGAAAAAACATAAGACATGAAAAAAACCGAACGAGAAGAGATGCTGAAACAAAAGCTGGAGACGATGCTCGCTTACGAGCGCGCCCTCTGGGACAAGGGCGTCCTCAACGTCGCCGGCGTGGACGAGGTCGGCCGCGGCCCTCTTGCCGGGCCGGTGTGCGCGGCTTGCGTCGTGCTGCCACAGGACTTCGACGTCATCGGCGTCGACGACTCGAAAAAGCTGAGCGAAAAACGGCGGGGCGTCCTGTACTCGGCCATTCTTGAGCAAGCTTTGGCCTACGGGATCGGGCTCGTCGGTAACGAGCGGATCGACGAGACAAACATCCTGGAGGCGACAAAGGAGGCGATGCTTATCGCGATCACGGACACCTCAGCTATGCTCGCGGCGAGAGGCGACAGCCGCGCCGGCACGGGCGCGATAGGCCACTTGTTGATCGACGCGGTGAAACTGCCCGAGGCCGGTATCCCCGGGACAGCGATCATCAAAGGCGACGAGAAAAGCGTGTCCATCGCGGCGGCGTCGATCATCGCGAAAGTGACGCGTGACCGCATCATGACAGAGTTCGACAGCATCTACCCCGGTTACGGGTTCGCGTCAAACAAAGGCTACGGCACCGAGGCGCACTACGTAGGCCTCAAAGCGCGCGGCCGCACCCCCATACACCGCCTCACATTCCTGCACTGAAGCGCAAAGTGTGATTTTGCAAGAATGCTCGCAAAAAAAACACCATAAAAATTGCGAAATCTCTGCAAAATTACACTTTAGGCCAAACATTAATGACTAATGCGTTTTTAAAGCAAAACGCTTTACATTTGCTTGACATATTAACATAAAACGATTATGATGGATTTGAGGAAAGGAATAAAGAGAATGAGCAATACAGCAAATGTTAATTTTCGTATAGATGCGGATATAAAAAAGAAAGCGGAAAAGCTTTTTTCGGAGTTAGGCCTTTCAATGTCAGCCGCATATAATTTGTTTCTGAGGCAAAGCATCAGGGAAGAGAGGCTCCCCTTTGAGATCGCTCTTCATGTTCCGAATAGAGAGACAGAGGCGGCGATTGAAGAAGCGGAAATGCTCCTTAGCGATCCAAACATGAAAGGCTATACAGTTGTAGAGGCGTTAAAAGAGCTTAAATCATGAATTTTATCCAAGAAGAATACGCAGTAATATGGACTACCGCTTTTAAAAGATTATAAAAACATCGAAAAGCAAGGTATGGACATGGCGCTGATCGATAAATGTATTGCCGACCTTGCGAGTGGGAATCCATTAGAGCCCAGTTTCCAAGATCATCATTTGGCCGGAAAGTGGAAAGGGTATCGGGAATGTCATATTTCGTTTGATTGGCTTTTGGTATATAAGAAAGAAAAGAAAAGCAAAAGATTGATTTTGGTGCTTGCGAGGACAGGGTCCCACAGCGTTTTGTTTGATTAGTGCACAAAACGCCCCAAATGTACGAGCAAGCATGGATATATGGGGCATTTAAAGAAAACTCTCAGACCCAAGTCGTACATTACGCGCAATTTGTGCACTGCAACCCCATAATTTTAGCAATCGCACTGTGCCTGATTGTGTTGCCTGCTTCTGCGGTGCGGTCAGGATGGCGCGGTGAGAACGGCTTAGTAGAGGGTGCGGTGAGGAGGCACGATGAGAACGGTTTGTTAGAGGGGCGCTGTCAGGAGGAGGCGGTCGCGGCCGCTCAGGTCTTTTGTGACTTCGAGGCTGGTGAAGCCGGCAGCGGCGAAGACGGCGGCGGCCTCATCGGCCTGGTCGAAGCCGATCTCGGCCATGATGCGGGCGCCGGGCCGCATGAAGGGGCGGGCGTCAGCGGCGATGCGACGGTAAAAATCGAGGCCGTCCTCGCCGCCGTCAAGCGCGAGGAGAGGCTCATGGTCTGTTATTTCGCGCGCGAGGCTCGCAAAATCTGCTGTTCTGATATAGGGCGGGTTCGTAACGATCAGGTCGAATTTCTTCCGTCCTCCTGCGCTCCGTCCGAAGGCGCCACGCCCTATGGAGGCGAACAGGTCACTCTGCAGGAATTCGATACGGCCCGAGACGTCGTGCGCGACGGCGTTCTTTTTCGCGACACCGAGGGCTTCGGCCGAGATGTCGGAGGCCGTGAGCTTCACGCGCTGACAGGCTATGGCTATGCTCACGGCGAGCGCCCCGCTGCCGGTGCAAAGGTCGAGCACGGAGCGTACGCCGGTGGCCCCGCCGGCGACAGAGGCCCTGCCTGCGCCGGTGGCCCCGTTCGCGACGCTCGTCCCGTTCGCGCCCTCCCCCCGAATGTACCCGATCGCCATGTCGGCGAGGATCTCGGTCTCGGGCCTGGGTATCAGGACGGCCGGGCCGACTGCAAACCTGTGCCCCATGAAGTATTGCTCGCCTGTGATGTACTGGAGCGGCTCGCCGGCCGCGCGACGGTTTATAAGGTCGAACCATGCCTCGCTGCGAGCGTCGCTCACCTCGTAAGTCCAGTTCATGAACATTTTCTTCTTGTCGAAACCGATCTCAAACCCGAGCAGGGCCTCGGCGTCGATGGCGTAGTCCTCCACCCCGGCGTCTCTGAGTATTATTTCCCCGATGGGGATGAGTTCCTTAATTGTCAGGCCCACTGCCGACCGTCAGGCCCAATGGCCTTCAAGAGCGCTTTCAAATTCGAGCGAGTCTTCGTCCGGAATCAGTCTGCCATCCGCGTCGCAGTAACCTTCGATAGGCGGCGTCTCGGGTGGCACGAGGACGGCGCTGAGCGCGGCGATGGCCACTTCGAGCTGCGCTTCGTCCGGAGTGCGCGTGGTGAGTTTTTGCAATAGCAGCCCGGGTACGCTGAGTATCCTTACTAGCGTCGTGTCCCTGCTGCCGGCAAAGCGCAGAAGCTCGAACGAGAGCCCGGCGATGAGCGGTATGAAGACCACGCGGGAAAGCATGCGCGGCAATAGGTCCGGCCAACCGAGAAGCGAGAACACAAGCAATGCGATGATCATGACGAACATCAGGAAGCTCGTGCCGCACCGTGGGTGCAGCGTCTCGAACTGTGCCGCCTCCTTCGGCGTCAGCGGCCTGCCGTTTTCAAAGCAGTGTATGGTCTGGTGCTCGGCTCCGTGGTATTCGAACGTCGTCTGTATCTCTTTCATGCGCGATATGACGATAATATACACGACGAAAAAGACTATGCGCACCACGCCTTCGACGATGTTTAATAGGACGGCGCTGTCGGTATATGCGCCCAAAAAGTTCACGATGACGGTCGGGACGATAATAAAAATGCCGACGACGAACGCGATCGCGATCGTTACGGACAGCGCTATCATGACGCCGAACGGCATGCCGGCCCCATTGTCCTGCTGCGCGCCCACGTCCGGCGTCTCGTCGGCCATTAGCTTTTCGAGGGCTTCGGCCGAATACATGAGCGTCTTCATGCCTGTCATGAGAGTGGTGACGAAAATATAGACGCCGCGCACGACCGGTATCTCCGCGGCCTTGCTCCGCTTCGCCAGTTTTTCTGTGTGGATGTAGAGGCGACCTTTATCGGCGCGAAGCGCGACGGCGGTACGGTCCTCGCCTTTCATCATGACGCCTTCGAGCACGGCCTGTCCGCCGATCTTCGTCGGGCACGCGTCTTTAATAAAGATCTTTTTGAAATCCATAAGGTTGCTTACTCAGATGTTTGCGCGTCAGTCGCCCGCGTTTTCAAGCTTTTTGCGGATGATCTGTATGAAGTCGTTGTTGCTGCGGGTCTTGGCAATCAAATCGATGATGATCTCGGTGACCTCCTGAGTGCCGAAGTTCGACATCGCGCGGCGCATGAGCCAGACGGCGTCGAGCTCGTCTTTTTCCATGAGCAGGTCTTCGCGGCGCGTGCCCGATTTGTTCAGGTTGAGCGCCGGGAATATTCTTTTCTCGGAAAGCTTTCGGTCGAGGTGGAGTTCCATATTGCCCGTGCCCTTGAACTCCTCGAAGATGACTTCGTCCATGCGGCTGCCGGTTTCGATAAGCGCCGTGGCGAGGATCGTGATGCTGCCGCCCTCCTCAATGTTTCGCGCCGCGCCGAAGAATTTTTTCGGTTTGTGCAGCGCGCCGGGGTCGAGGCCGCCCGAGAGGGTGCGCCCCGATGCGGGGACGACGAGGTTGTACGCCCTCGCGAGCCTCGTGATGCTGTCGAGAAGGACGACGACGTCCTTGCCGTGCTCGGCGAGCCTCTGGGCGCGGGCGAGGACCATTTCCGCGACCTTAACGTGGTTTTGCGGAAGCTCGTCGAACGTCGAGTATATGACTTCCCCCTTGATGGAACGCTGCATGTCGGTGACTTCCTCGGGGCGTTCGTCGACGAGCAGGACTATCATTTCACATTCGGGGTGCGTCTTCTCTATGGTGTTCGCGACATTTTTCAACAGCACTGTTTTGCCCGCTTTCGGTGGAGCTACGATGAGCCCGCGCTGGCCTTTGCCGATGGGGGAGATGACGTTGATAAGCCGCATCGAGAGGTTTTTCGTGTTCTCTTCGAGGTTGATGCGCTCGTTCGGGAATATAGGCGTGAGCCGCTCGAATCTCGGGCGGTGGATCGCGACCTTCAAATCGTCGCCGTTGACGTCGAAGACGTAAAGCAGCGCGCCGAATTTTTCGCCCTCATTGGGCTTTCGGGCGACTCCCTTGATCTTGTCGCCCGTCTTAAGGTTGAACCGCCTTATTTGGGCCGGCGCCACGTAGACGTCGTTCGGCCCCGAGAGGAAGTTTTCGAAGCGCAGGAACCCGAAGCCGCTTTCCGACAGCTCGAGGATCCCTTCGACCTCGTATCGGTTCTTTTCCCGTTCCGAGCCGCCCGAGCCGTCGCCCTCTTCGTCCAGATCTATGTCGGGGATATGCTGATCGTCATCGTGATCGTCGTCATGCCCCTCATCGCGCTCATGGCTTATCGGGGCCTCCATCTCGATCGGCTGGTGCGCGTAACCGCCCGATGACGCCGGCGCGCGCGCGGGCGCGTCATACTCGTTGTCATAATCGTTGTAGTCGGGCGCATCGTCATCGTCGTCGTAGTGGCGCTCCTCGCTCGGGGCGGCCGGCTTTACAGTCGAGGGGAAAGGCTGGTAAAACCAGTCGTTGTCGTCGCCCTCGTCGCCGTCCCCCGGCACCTTCCCGTCGATCAGCGCGTCAAGGAGCTGCTGCTTCTTCATCTTGTCGAAGCCCTCGATGCCGAAAGCCTTCGCGATCTCGCGAAGCTCGCCGACCTTCTTCTTCATTAATATAGCTTGCTCTTTTTCGTCCATGCTTTCACCTCGAAGACATTGATACGCACAAAGCCTGAATACTGTACGCTTTTGGTGGCTATTGGGGTTTTTATTGCTTTATAATCGAATGTCCGTTTATATCGCGAACGTATATATTATAAGACGATTTTATTAAAATGTAAATGTTTTTCACGTTTTTTTCAGGAGATTTAGTATACTGAATAAGAAAAAGGGGAGAACCATGGATAACTTTAATGCCGCTATGGATATGTTGCGGGAGCAATTTGAAGTCGGATCGGGCGTTTGGCTCGTTTTATTTGGTATACTTACAATTCTCGCCGCGGTGTATTTGCTTCGCGGCATCTACATATATTTCAAGAAGGCAGTCGAAAGCGTCAATTTCCTGGTTCTTGTCGTGCCGATTTTCCTGTGGGGGTTCCTGCTTATCGGGGGTCCGCTTCTGGGCTTCGACACCTCTGAAGGGTCCGGCCTCGGCCTGATCACGAGGGGAGCGGACCTGTTCATACCGACTTTTCTGATGCTGCATATTTGGAGCCAGGTCTCGTACCGGCCCATCACGGGCGTCAGCCGGTTCCTGTGGCTTTTTGTTCCGATCATCCTAACGCTTGCCTACGTGCTGAAAGTCGTGATGCCGGAAATAGACTTCGGCACCATACCGATCCTCGACGGCGACATTTCAACAATAACAGTTGTGGCCAATGTCTATTTTGTGGTTGTGAGCATAAAATCGTACTTGCTGTGCTTCAACGTTTTCTACCAGATGCCTGCCCATATGAGAAGGTCCACGTACCAGATGCTCATCGCCATCTCGGCTATCGTCGTCGCGTATGGCGTCCCGGCCTATCTCGGATTGCCGCAGGACTCGATGAACGTGTTCCTCGCGATCGCGTACATCATCGTCATGTACACACTCTTCACGGCATTCTTCATCGCGAACGCCGCGAACGTTATTGTTACATCGCGCGACTTCGTTTTCTCGAGCCTGTCCACGCTTGTCATCACCGTGAGCCTGAAGGGCAATATTCTCGACTGGAACCGCAAGGCGAAGGACAGCTGCCTGCCGCTGCCGAACCCCAAGTACAACGAGCCGTACATGCATTACAGAAAGAGGATCCTCGATACATGCCATGGCACGGTTTCGCCGCACGACGAGAATATAATCAATATAAAAGGGCCGGACAGCGAGAACAATTTTCTCTGCTATTGGCATGAAATCGGTTATATGGGGCATAAATACGGCTATCTGATCGAGATCGCGGACGTGTCGAATATTTACTCGCAGCTGAGGTATATCGAGGGCATCGCGTTTTACGACAACCTGACCCTGCTTTACAACAGGAACGCCTATATAGAGCGGGTCAAACAATTTGAGACGTCCGAGCACATGCCGCTTCTGATCGTGGTCGGCGACGTGAATAACCTGAAGAGGGTCAACGACGAGCTCGGGCATCTTTGCGGCGACAAGCTGCTTTTGACCGTGACGAGGATCGTCAAGGAGCTCGCGCCGAAAAACTCGTTTATCGCGAGGATCGGCGGCGACGAGATCGTCATGCTCGTGCCGCACGCGAACGAGGAAAAGGCCATCTCATTCATCGCGTCCGTCACGCAGAGGCTGAAGGCGCTGGACGACCCCGAGATCGGCTCGCCGTCGATCTCCTGGGGCTATTCCGTCATGCACGACGCGTCGGAAGACTACAACGACGTCTTCCGCGCCGCCGACGCCATCATGTACGAAGCAAAGCGCAAGTCGCGCGAAATCAGCATCAGCGGCGTGGTCCCGCACGGCGCCCCCCGCCCGTAAGACAAAAGAGGACATAAGACAAAAGGGGACAGACCCTATCTGTCCCGCAGACTTGACCGGTAAGGACACCACAAATCTTGCTGTCATGTTTAGTCATAGTGTATCAGACGAATAAAAATCCGGATCCGTTTATTGAATGACACTTGCATAGCGCGATTATGTTGAATTTTAGAGGTTGGGGGGCAACCACGTCGCAAAAATCGGATGAAAACAGCGAAAACAGCCCCAATCAGCAGTTGAAGAAGGTAAATATACCCCCCAACTTGAGATTTTTGCTATTTTTTAGGTGTCGCACTGTCAAGGATGATAATAGAGATAAAAGGGATAAAAGGGGACGGTTCATCCGTCCTGCAAAAATTGCTTGCAGTCGGTGCGGGCTTCTTATATAATATCAGGGCTGTCCGCTTTTGGGCGGGAGCGGCGATAGCGCACGAATACGACCGTGCGCGACAGATCGGAGAAAGGAAACGAAGGAAATGAAACAGGGGATACATCCGGAATACAAAGACGCGAAGGTGACTTGCGCTTGCGGGAACGCGTGGGAGACGAAATCGACGGGCGAAGAGATCCGCCTCGATATCTGCTCGGCGTGCCATCCGTTCTTCACGGGGCAGCAGAAGTTCATCAACCGCGGCGGCCGCGTAGAAAAGTTCAAGAACAAGTACAACCTTTAGCGGCGTAATATGAAAAATAGGAGGGGACAGGCCTTTGGCCTGTCCCTTCTGTGTGGGACAAAAGGGGACAGTCCCTTTTTGTCTCGCCGGCGGTAGTTGAAATTTGATGGCGGTGATGAAAAAGAGCAGCAGGAGAAAAGAGAACGGCGGGAGAGAAAATGTTTGAAAAGTTGGATTTTATTATAGAAAAATATGACGGGCTCGCGGCAAGGGCGTCCGACCCGGAGGTGATAGCGAACCAGCCCGAGTGGCGGAAAATCGTCAAGGAGATGGGCGAGATGGAGCCGGTCGTGAAGGAATACGAGTCGTACAAGAAAAACAAGGGGGCGCTGGCGGAAACCGAGCAGGCGCTCGACGCGGGCGGGCTCGCCGAAGACGAGCGGGAGATGTTCAAGGAAGAGCTCTCGGAGCTGAAGGAGAGGATCGCGGTCGGCGAGGAGGAGCTGAAGTTCCTGTTGCTTCCGCAGGACCCAAACGACGACAAAAACGTGATACTCGAGATACGCGCGGGGACGGGCGGCGAGGAGGCGAGCCTCTTCGGGGGCGACCTGTTGCGGATGTACCTGAGGTATGCGGAACGGCGGGGTTACAAGACGGAGATGATCGACCTGAACGCGACGGAGCTCGGCGGCGTGAAAGAAGCCATATTGATGATACGCGGCAAGGGGGCTTATTCCCGGCTCAAATACGAGAGTGGGGTGCACCGCGTCCAGCGCGTGCCCGAGACGGAGACCTCGGGACGCATACATACGTCGGCGGCGACGGTCGCCGTGCTGCCGGAGGTCGAGGACGTCGAGGTCGAGATCGACCCGAACGATGTGCGCGTGGACGTGTTCCGCTCGTCGGGCAATGGCGGCCAGTCCGTGAACACGACGGATTCCGCCGTGCGGCTGACACATATCCCAACGGGGCTCGTGGTGTCGTGCCAGGACGAAAAGTCCCAGATCAAGAACAAGGATAAGGCTTTTAAGGTCCTGCGAGCCAGGCTCTACGACCTTGCCCTGCAGGAGCAAAACAAGGAGATGGCCGACACGCGGCGCGGCATGGTGGGGTCGGGGGACCGCAGCGAGCGCATCCGCACATATAATTTCCCGCAGGGGCGCGTGTCCGACCACCGCATCGGGCTGACGCTCTACAAACTGCCGGCTTTCTTGGACGGCGACATCGACGAGGTGGTCGACGGCCTTATCACGAACGACCGCGCCGAGCGCATGAAGGCGCAGTAACAGGCGCGGCGAGTGTAGGCGATTCAGCGCCCTGCGCCTATCACGGGGACGGTACTTTTGATAGGATAGCTACTATCACGGGACGCCTATCACGGGGACGGTTCTTTTGATAGAGGTAACAGGCGAAGCGGAGAGAGCAGGCA
>Ga0123353_10016069_pt1 | contig 10919 bp, 10 predicted proteins | sample TergutLab28metaG_3_FD_92763 | JGI IMG/M metagenome (GOLD analysis project Ga0123353, IMG submission 92763) | Labiotermes labralis P3 segment gut microbial communities from Petit-Saut dam, French Guiana - Lab288 P3 | ecosystem: Host-associated > Arthropoda: Insects > Digestive system > Gut ... | reverse complement strand
TAGATCTAGATATTTTGTTTTATTTGCTTCAGTATATATACTTTTCTCTTGGTATATTGCCATCAACAATTTATACGCTACTCCAACACCGGCTAAATCTTTGTAGGGATAGCTACATGAAATAGTATTTGGATTCATTATTGCGAAAGCCTGAGGTATTTTTTCTTTGGGAATATGGTGATCTGTTATTATTATTTCCATACCCATAGATCGAACTACTTCCACTTCATCGATTGCGAAAATACCACAATCTACGCTGATAATTAACGATGTACCGTTCTCCTTGATAGTTTCCAAACCACTCAAGGTTAGACCATATCCATCATGCAATCGATGGGGGATGTAGTAATCTATTATTGCGCCTAATTCTGATAATCCTAAAACTAAAAGAGCTGTAGCGGTAGTTCCGTCAACATCGTAATCACCAAAAATCGTAATTTTTTCTTCTTGCTCTATCGCTTTTAGTATCCTAAGTACAGATTTCTTCATATCGGAAAATAGAAAAGGATTATGTAACATATCCAATTTTGGATAAAAGAATTCGTTTATTTCCGTAAGGGTGGTAAAACCCTTTCGATATAGAAGTTCAGCTATGAAAAAAGGACATTTCATCTCGAGGGAGATAGCTTCAGCAATTTTCTGCCCCACTATATCAAGCGGTTCTACTATTTCCCATCTCTTTTCCATATTTTTCCTTTTTAACTTCTAAATCAAAGATAACTCGTACTAAGAATCGTTAGTCTATTATACATTCTCATAACGCAAGATTAATTGTTTTTGTCAATTTTATGATAGTTTCATTGAAAGCCAAATGACAATTATTACTCATTCTTTAAACATAGACGCTAAATAAATATCGTTATTTTTTGTCAAGCAAAAATGTCATTAATATTTACTTATAAGGAGAGTGATGTAATGCCGTTGATGGGGTGTTATCAGCATTTAAACGGGATTTATCTCTTGTACAAATTTGTCAAAAAAAGCACATAATTCTTTTGATACTCTTACTGGTTTTCCATGGGATACATATACACCTGTGATAGTTGCATAGCTACATAAATCATTTTTAGAATTATAAATCTCTTGGTACCATATAGCTTTTAATCTATCGTTATATTTTATCATAGATTTCACTATGATAGTATCCTCAAGTTCTATTCCTTTTTTATATACTATCTCTACTTTAACCAAAAAAAGCATCACTTCTAGCTCTCGGAGTTTTGCTACGGGCATTGCCATGGAAATCAAGGCTTCAGCTCTTGCAGCTTCATATAATTGCAAATAAATAGCATTATTTAGATGCCCATATACATCACATTCAAAACCATAAATTTTTTTTTTAAATTCAAATAGCATTCTTAATCCTATTATTGATGAGACTGACTTTATGATAAATAACAAATAAACCTTTACTATGTTTCAATATAAAACAAAAGCTGTAGTGGGTAAATGTAACTATTTTAAGATGAAAAGAGTTACTAATATTATGAAAATTAAATGCCCTTTGTTGTTATTTTTATTTATTTTATTTTTAAAGCTCAATTCAATGAATTTTGTATCGATTGAAACAGATGATATTGAAATACCCAATTTTTTTGTAATGACAACACCGATTACACAGAATCATTTCGAAGAAATTATGGGTTATAACAATTCATGTTTTCAAGGTGATAGTTTACCCGTAGAAAATGTGAGCTGGTATGAAGCAATAGTATTTTGCAATTTATTGAGTGATAAACATAATTTAATACCCGTATATATGCTTAAAGGTAGTAAGGATATATATACATGGGGCGAAATTCCAAACCATAGAATAAGAGAATGGATAATTATAGATGCAGATCCTTTAGCTGATGGTTATAGATTATTGTCTCAAATAGAATGGGATCATATTTATAAAAAAATTACTGAAGTTGATTCTTTTACACTCGAAGACCATGCATGGATACATACAAACTCTGATAAAAAAACCCATTCTGTATCACAAAAAAAAGTAGACATACTCGGATTGTACGATTTTTTAGGTAATGTAAAAGAATGGGTTTTCGATGATAAATCTGTTATTACAGATGAATATTACGCAAACCAAAACAAGACAAAACAAATCTTCTACGATAATTTATCATTTGATATATTCAGAAGATCCGATTTTATTGAAACAAAGGATATATACGGATTTATACGAGTAGCTAAAAGTCCATTAATAGGCTTCAGGATAGCTAGAAACTAATTTCCATATCACATTTTCACTCCAAAAGAGTCTGGATTTTATTGTATCAACAATTATTTGCTTTACCGCTGCTAAAAGGATTTCTCTTGGGTTCAGGTTTTTTTTCAAGCGGTACAGAGCAGAGAAAAATAAGTGGCTCTTTACCAATATTGATGAACTGATGATCTAAGTTTGGATCTACAAAAATTACTTCCCAAGGTTTCATTGGTTTTTCAGAATCTTTTGTCTTTAAAACTCCCTCACCCGAAAGAACAAAAATTTCGTGTTCAAAAGAATGTGTATGGTAAGGTGTGTGCCCATTTATGTCTACTTCAAACATTCTCATAGCAAAATTTTGAGCTCCGTCTTTTTCTCCTACTAACCATCTTATATTTGCACCTTTTGCTCCATCGATATTGACTTGCTCTAAGGGCACTTCATTGTAATTAATATGTTTCATTATATTTCCTTTTAAATTTTTATTTAATAATCTCTTTTCCAAGTTTCAGAATAACGAATTGATGCTCTTTCTGATATATCATAATTTGTTATAGTAAAATGAAGATTAATTCTCCATCTATGCGTAATAGGTATAGTATCTTCAAGCAATATATACTCTCTTTGAGATGGTAAAAGCATTTCATAATCAGTAAATAAGTCCAATGCTTGAAATTGCTTAGCAAAAACAAAAAACTCGATAAAGTCTGGATCAATGTCGTTATTGTTTTCAAATGTCCATGCTATATGCTTATCTTCATCATTTGCCATTTGGGGCCAACTGACGATCATTTTCTGTGGAATCGTAATCTCTAGTTCCTCCTCTATTGATATAGAAGAATGAACATTTTGGAACCTAAAAGTGTAATTAGAGCCACGATATAAATTGATATAACGTTCCCATGTATAATACTCTCCATCTTCATGAAAATTCTTTAATCCTTTATAAACTGGATTTAAAGGTATATCATTGACATAGAATTCCCAGTCTAAATAATCTCCTAATGATTTTCGTACAAATATTTCTAGAACACATCTATCGGGATAATAATAACTATCTCCTCGACTTATATTTATCACAATTGGTTTAAAATTTCCTATCATAATCTCGCTTGGATGGTTTATTTGTGTTATTATATATGGATTTAATTGTGCTTGATATGAAACATCATTTGTTTGGATGTAAAAATTTTCAAGAACATATTCATGAAACCTTCTATGGGATACTTTCAAAGTATATCTACCCAAAGGAATATCAGTAAATACTAATGTATCATTTATATTTGTTGCAGTATATATGTTTTTTGAATTTCTATTATCATTCGCTAAGGTTATAGTTGCGCCCCATAATGGTGGTGCATCAATATCAAGAGATGATAATTCAATTGTGCTTTCGCGAAACTCTTTGGTTTTGATGATGTGTCACAACTCAAAAAAGACATCATAGAAATTATCGCTATAATCATTACTAAACTTATAAATAGAAGCTTTTTTTGATTATCGAAAAATGGGTGTATGTCTAAAAAACATCCCTTCCGCTTCGCAGTTATCCCTCTGTAGGGTAGTTGCGTTCAATAGTTTAATAAATGTTTGGGATTAGCTGTTGTTTCTTGTTCTATAAAAAGTGAAATTACTTTGCTTAGCTTTATTGTTAAAAATTATACATGTACCCTTTATTTGTGCACCTAAGTTTAAACATCAAAGCTTTTTACAATGATACGTCCACAGTTTTCGCAGTATATAGTTTTGTTTATGTCATTTAGTTCAATTAATATTTGTGGGCGTATATGAAACCCGCAACCACTACATGCGTCATGATTGCAATATACGACAGCTTTGTGGTTTTTATTTTTTATTAATTGTACATATTTTTTTACCATCGGCAAAGGTATAAGTTTAGCGAATTCGCTTCTTTTTTCTTTTAGTTCCTCAATTTCGATATTGACTTTTTCAATTTCACTCTTTAATAAATCTTCGTTAGCTTTTAAGTTTTCTTCGGCGTGTTTTTTTTTTATAATAGCATCAGCAAGCAACTTTCTCTGATTTGTTTCTTCATCCATAATACTGAGTATCTCTTCTTCAATTATAGCGTTTTTATCGGTTAAAATGGCAATTTGAGAGTTTAGAGCTTTATATTCTTTATTTGTTTTAATGCCGTCTAATTGGTGTCCGTATTTTAGTTTAATTTCATTATTTGTTTTAATTTCTGTTTCTTTTGCTTTTTGATTCTGTAAATTTTCTTCAATATAATTAGAAATTGTATTTACTAAATCTTCAGCTTTTTGGACGCTTGTGATGAGCTGGTCTAGTTGAAGCGGTAAATTATTTTTAAGTGCTTCTTTTTCAGTAATTTTATCGTCAATTTTTTGCATATTTATCAGAACATAAATTTGGTTACTCATATACCCTCCTTAAATAATAAACTAATGTCGAGTGAACGAAAAGAATGAGTAATAGAGCCACATGAAATATAATCAACACCTGTTGCAGCTACTTCATTTATAGTATCTATGTTTACATTACCTGAAGCTTCTAATTCGATTTTACCTGCATTCTTTTCAACAATTCTTTTCATAATAAATGGTTTCATATTATCAAGCATAATTCTATCGACTTTACACTTCGCTGCTTCGTCAAAACTTTTTATTGAATTTACTTCTACTTCTATTTTGTAACTAGTATTATTTTTCCTTACTTGGTCAACGGCTTTTGTAATTGAACCTATAGCTCTAATATGGTTCTCTTTCAACAATACCATATCATACAAACCAAAGCGATGATTATAACCACCACCCACTCTCACTGCATATTTTTCTAAATTTCGGAGTAGCGGAGTCGTTTTGCGAGTATCTAAAAGTTTAGCTTTGTATGGTTTTATAGTATCTACAAGTAACAGAGTATAGGTGGCTATCCCAGATAATCGTTGCAAAAAGTTTAATGCTACTCTTTCAGCTTGTAAAATAGAATTCGAATATCCTTCTATTCTTGCAATAGTATCTTTTTTTTCTAAATAATCTCCATCTTTTTTATAAGTGATAAACTTTATACTACTATCAATATGACGAAAAACCTGAAATGCTATATCTAAACCGCACAACATACCATCTTCTTTTGCTATTAAATATGCTGAAGTTTGCCGCTTTGACAATTCTAAATAATCTGTAGTGATATCACCTGTACCGATGTCCTCTTCTAACGCTAAACTAATAATCTCTTCCAATCTCATAATTCCTTCTTTTTCTTAAAAGGTATCTACAACTAGCATTGTTCATATAAAGCTAAAGGGATATAAAAAATTACTATCGTCAACTTGAAAAAAAAGCATTTACCGTAGTTCGATAAATGCTTTTAAGTCTATTTAAAATCGTCATATCCAATCGATTTTATCTTAGTAAAATGACATATTTTTTTCTTATATGCTACAATCATGGAATCAATTTTATTTTTAGACCTTTTTTTGTCAAGATTTTTTTTGAAGGTTGATATTTTTAAAAAACCAGGAATACTACAAGCAGGTACTACGTCAAACTATCAAACGAAGTATTTAAAATAAAAGAAATCTATTATGAGACAGATACAATGCACACACCCAGATACTTCGAATCTATATATATTAAACCCTAAAAAACTCGGTATAGCTTCTATAACCTCATCAATATTAAGTATTCCCCTTCAATCTTAAAGTGGAATTGATATGGAACGGCTTCGTTGATGGCAATTTAGAACTACCCCGTCCGCTCCGCGTCCACCCCTTCGGCTCGAAGGGGAATTTATATGGTAAGGCTTCGCGAATTATTATTGTAGTTGCAGAAACAACTTGACTTAAAATGCATTTTAAAATAATTGGTTTTTATATATGAGCAAGGCTAAGTCGTCTGGAATTAAGGAGAAAAGGAACGAACTTTATGATTTGGTATTAATCGCTATTTTATGTGCTTTGGGTTTAGCGATAAAACCGATTCTCAATCCCATGATCCATATAATTTCTAGCTTTTTAAGAATACCAGGTGGATCATTATCTGGTGGTTTTTTAATGATGTGGATGGCGTTGGCTCGTGTGATTATCGACAAACCCGGAGTAGCTTTATTATTTGGAGTGAGCCAAGGTATCACAGTGATGTTGTTAGGGTATTTTGGGTCACATGGGGTTTTTACCATAATATCATATGGTATGCCTGGACTAATGGTAGAAATTTTTGCATTATTAGTGAAGTATAGTAAAAGTCTTATACCGATGTGTATAAAAAAAAATAAAGATTTAGATTATTCATCCCAAACTTGGCAGACTTTGATAGTTTTATGTTTGTACACTGTAGTAGCAAATATTACAGGTGCTGTGATGGTGGCTATCTTCGTAATGCAAGTACCCGCTTTATTGATGATCATCACGATAATTTCTGCTTGTATATCTGGTCTTATTGGTGGGTATTTTGCTAATATAATACTACATAAAATGAAAAAATATAATATAATATAAAAAATCATGAATATATGGATAACACAAGAGACAGGAGTCAAAAATTTGTTCTTTCAACTATCCTTTGATTGAATTACAGGAGAAATAAATGAAAAAAATTATAATTATGTTGATATTCTTTATAGCATTAAAGTTATTTTCTTTTGAGCTATTCGATGAACGAAAATCGATTGGGAAATTTAACGAAAACGATTTTTCACCATACAAAGTTGTAACAACTCGAGAAAAGAGAGGAGAAGTAAACACAGAAGTGTGGCAAGGTGTTCTTTTAAAAGATATTATTAATAATAGTCGTATCAAAGAATACGATGAAATAGAGTTTTTAGCTACAGATAAGTACTTGGTTAGATTATCAAAAGATCAGGTTCGTGAGTATAAACCGATGATTGTAACTATACGAAATGGGGAAAAGCTTAAAAATGACCAATACAGACTAATTGGAGAAGAAATGCCTGATATGTATTGGATTGGAAAGTTACAAAGTATTACATTTTTAAAAAAAACTGACTTCACCTTGCCCGAGCGTATTTATCCGTATCACACAGTACTTGATCAAATAAGACTCCATTATACTCCAGTTAGAGGTTATAAATTTACTGATATTTTTCGAGTATTAGACAAAAATGCTACAGGTCTAGTTAAACTTATTGCAACTGATGGTTTCGAGCATACATTACAAGTTGCTTATTTCAAAAATGCCTATCTATTAATTGACGAAGATGGTTCCTTTTCTCTTTATGGATCTGATATTCCTTCAGGTATGTGGTTAAAAAATATAATGTTTATCCATTTAGCTTCGAAATCTATGTTTTTTTACGAAAACATAGACAAAGAATATAATATTAAGTATAAAGAATTCGTGGAAATGGTATCAATTTCAGATAATTATGTTACTTATCCTAGCAAGCGAAAAATTAAGGATTGGGATACTGTTGATTGGCAAGCTATTTCCTTTGTAGGTTTGCTTGTAGTAGAAAGATAAATTTATCTAAAAAAATCAGAGGGAACAAAATTTGTTTCAGAATTATGAATCGGTAAATGAAAAGCGACTATCAAATAGCATAGTTTCATCTTTAGCTACAAGCAAAGTAATATTGTTTCAATCTATTTCCACACACTTTTTTAGTTTTTTTTTCGTCTATATTTGTGTTTTTCTTTTTTTCACTTGCTTACTTTCATGTTCACAACGAACAAGTTTAGCAGTGTATGGAGATATCCCTTTTGGTATAAGGATAAAGACAGCTTCAGATATAGCAAATTTAGTTAAAAAATATGCTATTACAAAGATTCTTTTCGTTACTAATGATGGAGTAGCTGTAGAAATAGAGGCTCCTTCGATATATCAAATCACTTTTTTTTATAAAAAAGGAAAGTGGTTTTCCTATAGTGATACGCTACCTAAAACGATAAATCTAAGAGATATTGATTATGTAGCTGTAAAATCAGAGTTTGTTGAAAATCGAATAGCACTTTTCTATGGTAATGATGCACAAGAGCATATCACGGCATATGAATGGATAAAAACTTCTTTTGAGGTAGTTGGTATGTCTGTTTATTCATCTACACAAGACTCTACAACCCGAAAAAGACCTTTTCCTTTAGATGAAATTGAAAAAAAAGAAGATGGTCGAGAAATAACAAAATATGTTTCGGGATCACTAAGACACAAGCTTTCCAATTCAATCAGAAAAGAGAATACTCCTTTTTCATTTTTCCAAAATATTACTAATGAGCAAGAAGTAGAAAATGTTTTAGTTACCTTAACATCAGGTGAAGAGTATTACATCTCATTTACTTCTCTATATGATGCATTATTTTTTAATGGAGCTTATTGGACTCTTATTGATACAACTAATACTTCATACAAAAAAAAAGTAAATAGTAAAAATGAAAAAAAAAGTAAATATAATACAATAAAAAATAAACAACTCTCCATTATCTGGGTTGAGCCTCCCGAAATCTCTATAAATGATATATATCCCATTATAAAAGATACTAAACCCTTGTTATTATTTTTCATTGATGGATTAGGGTGGTCTATGCTAGAGAACTTAAAGGCTAGACAAAATGATTGTTCTTTAGTAAAATCAGACTATAAAGCAATGAGAGTCGCATACCCACCCCGAACTCTGGTAGCTTATGTAGCTGTTGCTTGCTCCATCCTAGACAGGCTTAATATAACTCAGCAGTTACAAAGACAAAGAGAAGAGAATTTATTCCATCAAAAAAACAAGAAAGAGGCAACCAGAGCAAAGGTATCAAAACCAAAACTTTTTTATGATTTACCACACAAAATAGGGTATATATTAGAGAATGATCAATCATTCTACGAAGCAAAGTTTCCATTCATCTACCATACAGATAGAAATAATAATGGTACGATAGACGATGAAATTTTTGAGTCAGCATTGATATATATAGAAAAAGATTTTGATTTACTTCTTATACATTTTCACAGTATAGACGATTTTGCACATAAACATGGTCCATACCATTTAGAAACACGGAAGCAAATCGAGATTATATCTAATTATATAGAGCAAATCCTCGAAAAATGGGAAGGAAAGTATATTATCTTCTCTGACCATGGTCTTCACTGGGACGATGACGGTGGAAAACATGGGACAAACGAAATTAGTGATATAGTCGGTATCATAAGAGTTGGGATTGGTAATGGTAAAATTTAAAAATTCTATAATATGTTAAATAGATTGATGGAGTAGTTAACAATACCCCTATTAAGTAACTTAACGCAGACCATACATGGTTTTATCAGTCATTGTGTAGTGAATGGATTGCCTATAGTCGATAATAAACACTGCACTGAACCGTTCGTGTTATATATTTAAAGGAGAAAAAATGAAAAAAAAGAAATTTTGGATAACAGTAGCTATATTATTTGCTATTTTGCTATTACTAATAATGTTTCTACCTAAATCTGTCAAGAATGTATTGACAATAGAGACAGATGATGGACAATCTGTTGAAATAAATTTAAAATCTTTACAACAAAGAAAAGGCATCGATTTTAAAGCTCTCTCGAATTCTTCAGAAGAGTATGAAGGCGAAGAAAGCAAGTATATAGTAGGAATGTTGTTGAATTGGTATAATAGATATATTGAAGACAACAAAAAAAATCTACTGAAAGTCTATGAATTTGACCAAATATTACACCTCGCTGAAGTGCAGTATTATGATTATCATAGACTCGAATTTTATTCTGGAGATAATGCTCGAGTTGTGGTTGAGCCTAAAGAGCATAAGGATAATATTATCTTAATAGCTTTAGAAAAAGAAAGTGGATATTTGAAATGTAGATTGATTATGCCTGAAGATAATTTCTCGCAACGATGGCTAAAGGATATAGTTCGAATTGTAGTAAAGTAGGTAAGTCATAAAAACTCGTTTTTTCTTTTTAAAGTAATAACAGAAGTTAACATTTTGCAATATACCCTGTAACTAGAACATTGTCTTCAATCACTTCAATATCAACATCAAATAGCTTAATTTGACTATCGAAATTAGTAATCCCTAACTCACTGTACACATTTTTATTCCCTCCTATAATACTAGGAGCGATGAAATAGTACAATTTATTTATGTAATTATTTTTTAATAAAAAAGAGTTCAAAGTTTGACCCGCTTCGACCATTATAGAAGTTATTTGTCTACTTGCTAAATAGGTTAAAATTTCATTAAAATTAAGAGCATAATTTTGGCAAGTTACAGGTATCAATGTTATATTTAAATCACATAGAATGCTATTTTTAGTATCTATTTTTTCATCATAAAAAATGATTGTATTGTATTTGTCTATTGTTTTAATAATATTTGATGTGAGTGAGATTTGAAGTTTTGGATCTAGGATAATGCGAATAGGATCATTATAGTTTAATTTTTTTGTGTTTAACCTTTGGACTAGCTCTACTTGATTTAATGATATATGGTCTTGATTTTTTTCTAACCTGACGTTTAATAAAGGATCATCGTTAATTACTATATTTATGGTAGTAAGAACAGCATCTACTTCACTTCTAAGTAGGTGAACTTTTTTTCTTGCTGCTTTGTTAGTTATCCATTTAGACTCACCATTTTCTGCTGCTATTTTTGCATCAAGACTAACAGCATTTTTCAATATAACAAAAGGTCTTTTATTCTTTATCCAATAGAGGTAAACTTCAAGTTGTTTTTCAATGATATCTGTAAAAAAAGAAAATTCGGTATTGATGCCAGCGT
>Ga0123353_10016068_pt1 | contig 10919 bp, 9 predicted proteins | sample TergutLab28metaG_3_FD_92763 | JGI IMG/M metagenome (GOLD analysis project Ga0123353, IMG submission 92763) | Labiotermes labralis P3 segment gut microbial communities from Petit-Saut dam, French Guiana - Lab288 P3 | ecosystem: Host-associated > Arthropoda: Insects > Digestive system > Gut ... | reverse complement strand
CGATTGCATTTGAGCGTTAAAAACGCAAACTTCATAATCCTTTGAAGATTTTTCTGTAAAAACATAAATGAGCCCGTCGCCGCGGCTGTCGGCTGCCAAAATTTTTCCTATGCCATCCGGCATGGCGCTTTTATGATCCGTAAAGGTCTCGTTTGTTTTCATGATTTGCAGGCTGCCGGTGCGGTGGTTGGCCGTTAAAACTATAAAGCCGTCTATATCCTCAGATAATATTTTTTTTATTTCCTGTCCGCTTGCTAATCTGTTGAACACAAGCAGCTCGCTTGTGACGCCGCTTATTTTTATGTTTTGTTCTTTTATGCCGCATGAAACCGAAACAAAAAATAAAATCAATGCCGCGGCGGCTGTCATAATTTTTTTCATCAGCATCACTCCCTGTAAAACCCATTATACAAAATTAGTTGTCATTATTGAAAAAAGCGTTTTTTGCTTGCAGCCGTTGCGTTTGCGGCGTTTTTTTTGTAAAATTTTAAAGCAGCTTGCTGTTAAAACTAACGAAGCGATCGGGAGGCAAAAAATGGCAAAAAAATTAAGGGTAGGCATCATCGGCACGGGCAGCATCGCTCATGCGCATTTACATTCGTATTTAAAACTTGCGGACGACGTCAAGGTTATTGGCGGGTCGGACATCGTGCCGGGCAAGGCGCGGGCGTTTTTTGATAAAAACGACTTGCCGCAGGCCAAGGCCTTCGACAACAACGAGGAGCTGCTCGCCTGCGAGCTCGACGCGGTAAGCGTCTGCACATACAACTCGACTCACGCCGCCTGCACCATAGCCGCGCTTGAGGCGGGCCTCAACGTGCTTTGCGAAAAGCCCATGTCCGTAACCCTCGACGAGGCGGTTGAAATGTACAGGGCGGCAAAAAAAGCGAAAAAGATTTTGACCGTGGGTTTCCAGCCGCGCTTCGACCCTAACATGGATCTTGTGCGCGACATAGTCGGCTCGGGCGTGCTCGGCAAAATTTATTACATCCAAACGGGCGGCGGCAGGCGGCGCGGTATGCCCGGCGGCACGTTTATCCGCAGGGAACTCGCGGGCGTTGGCGCGCTTGCGGACATCGGCTGCTATTCGCTCGATATGGTGCTGTCCGCAGTAGGATATCCCAAGCCCCTTACCGTTTCGGCGTGCGCGTTCGACAACTTCGGAAAAAACCCGAAGCACAGCAGGGAGTCGGACGTTTTTGACGTGGACGACCACTCGGTTGCGTTTATACGCCTCGAAGGCGGAATCGTGCTCGACTTCCGCATTTCATGGGCGATGCACATGGATTCGATGGGCGACACGATGTTTTTCGGAACGGACGCAGGCCTAAAAATTAAGCCCGCCGCAGTAAACCACGCGTGGAGCGGCGCATGGGACGGCACGATCGGCCCCATGTTTTTATACAGCGACGTCGCGGGCCAGCATTGCGAAACGCCCATCCCACTGCGCAACCCGTCGGACGACAGGTTCCTTTTAAAGGTAAAAAAATTCTGCGACGCGGTAAGGGAAAAGGGCGAGTCCCCGATCCCAACCATCCAATCGGTTTACAACCAAGCCATAATCGACGGAATGTTCCGCTCATCGCAGCTCAACAAAGAAGTCGAAATTAAAATACCAAAGCTGTAAAAAAAACGGGCGCTCGCCCGTTTTTTTTTGTTAAAATTCATGCGGTTAAAAAATATTTTGGAAAGGATGGCCGCGTAAATAAACAATAAAAATATTTAAACGCAGTCCGTATCAAGCAGCCGGTAATAAACAGTGTGATCATAAAAAACATTATGCAGTACACCTGCGAAACCAGCACGCCAATCACCCCGCAGTAAAATGTTATGCCCATATTTTATCCGTCCGCCGATATACGGCTACACCCAAAAGGGTAAATTTTAACGGTATTTTTTATAAAATCTGCAATACATTTGTAGATATTAATGCGGCACTTAAACATAGCAAGAGGCGCACGCGATATTTTTGCACCGGAGCAATATATTAGTAATGCGGACGGAGGCCGACGGCAAATGAAAAAAACGGAAATAATTTTGAAAAATTATTTCGCGTTTATGCTTGCCGCCGTCTTTTTTGTTTCAGTTTCGTGCGGGACAGAAAGGCCCGATCCGGACGGCGGTCCGAGCCCGACCGCGCCATACTCGTTTTTAACGCCGGACATGTTAGAGAACGCGGACGAAACGGATGAGGAACCGGAGCAAAAGGCGATGCAGACTTTGAGCATCTCGGTTCCTATCCATATGAAGCAGGCTTTTAAAGAAATAATAGATTCGTTAAAAAAATTGCATCCGCATGTGTTTATCAGGTTTAACACGCCGGGTGACATTAACGACTATTTTCATTACGAAAGCAGCCGGCCGGAAAGCCAAAAAAACAACGAAAAAAGTTATATAAACAATTTGTCCGAAAGCCTGTATACCGGAGAGTCGTACGAGCCTTCCGTATCATTTTGCCTATACATACGGTTATAAAGAGCACATAGGCTCATATTACGACAACACAAGGCATTTCGCGTATGAAATGTATTTGAGCACTCTTTACCATTGGCGGGCAACAGACATTGTCCCGTACGAAGATTGGAAGTAGGGCGTTGACTTTACAAATGCAATTGATAAACTCAAACAAACGAAAGGGGACGGCATTTTGATAGGAGAGTATTTAAAACGCGTGGCAGACGGGCTATGCAAAACGGATGCCGAAGTATTGGAAGAAATGGGCCGGCATATTATCGGGACAAAAAAAACGGGGGCGCGGATTTTTACGGCGGGCAACGGCGGAAGCGCCGCAACGGCGTCGCATTTTTGCAATGACTTGATAAAAGGCTGCCGCGTAGACGGGCGGACGGGTTTTGCGGCGACCTGCCTGTGCGACGCGATGCCCGTGCTCACATGTCTTGCAAACGATTTTTGTTATGAGGACGTTTTTGACGTCATGCTTCGCACGCACGCAAAAGCGGGCGACAAGCTTGTTGTTTTTTCCGGCAGCGGAAATTCGCCAAATGTTGTAAAGGCGGCGCAAACGGCAAAAGCCATGGGCATGGAGGTTTTGGGATTGCTCGGGCGCGACGGCGGCAAGCTTAAGCCGCTGTGCGACCTGTACTGCATCGCACCGACACTGAGCATGGAAGAGCTGGAAGACATGCACATGTGCTACTGCCACGCGCTTGTAGACTACATGCGCGGGATTCTTGCGGACATGTGGGATATGGAGATCATAAATTTTTGCAGCGGCACCGGGTTCCATTCCGCGCTTTTGGATTTTGACGGGACGGTCAGTTTGCTGCGAGAAGGCTGGCAGCAGGTTATGATCCCCTATTTTGTCGAAGAGCTTTCCGCTGCGGACAAAACCGCCTCTAACGAAGACCTGACCGGGCTTGTAACGGACTTCGTCGATTTTTTAACGGGCAAGCAAACCATATTCCAATGCATGAGGCTGTGCGAAGAAATCGAAAAACGCGGCGTCAAGGCAAAGGATCCGTACGAATACAAGGCGGAATACCTCCGCAGGCTTCACTCCCGCATAAAAAACAGGCTGCAGGCGCTTAAAGACAAAACGGCGCAGCCGAGCGAATACCTCGCGCCGGGCGCGTTAGAATTTTTAGCCGCTTTAAAAGATAAAGGCGTAAAACTGTATTTGGCGAGCGGCACGGACGAAGTAAACGTGCTTGAAGAGGCGCGGCTGCTTGGCGCAGACAAATTTTTCGACGGCGGAATATTCGGCGCAAAGGACGACATGAAGGGCGACGTCAAAGAATCTGTAATCCGCGGGATTATAGAAAAAAAAGGATTGGGCGGCGAAGGCCTGCTTGTTATTGGCGACGGCTATGTAGAAATCCAACTGGCAAAAGAGTTCGGCGGGTATGCGATAGCCGCCGCTACCGACGAAGTTAGAAAAAAAGGCGTTAACGCATGGAAGCGCAAGCGGCTGCTGGCGGCCGGAGCGGATATGGTGATACCGGACTTTGTTGAAACCGAAAGGCTGATGTCATTTTTGTTCGGCCAAAAAAAATAAGTAAAGCATAAAAAATACGAAGGACGCGAATTTAAAATGACGACCGACAGATTGGCGCAAATTTTTTCCGGCATCGGGCAAAAAAAAATCGCCGTGGCAGGCGACTTCTTTTTGGACGAATATCTTCACATCGACCCCGCTCTCGACGAACCGTCCATCGAAACGGGCCTGACCGCGTATCAGGTTGTTTCGCGCGCGGTAAGCCCCGGCGCGGCCGGCACCGTCGCAAAAAACCTTGCGGTGCTTGGCGTCGGCTCGGTTTACGCCGTAAGCGTCATAGGCGGCGACGGCAGGGGTTTTGAGCTGAGCGGCGCGCTCAAAAAACTCGGCGTCGATACGGAATGCTTGATAAGCGCGCCAAGCCGCGCAACACCCACATATACCAAGCCGATGTACGGCGAAAACCCTCCGCGCGAGCTGAACCGTTTGGATGTAAAAAATTTTTCGCCCACACCCGCGCATATTGAAGACGAAATAATTTCGAACATAAAAAAAGCCGCCGCGCATGCGGACGCGCTCATCATAATGGATCAGGTATCGGAAAAAGACAGGGGCGTCGTTACGGAGCGCGTACGTGATTTTTTAATCGGATTGGCAAAAATCATGCCAGGCTTGATAATGATCGCAGATTCCAGAAGCCGCATAGGTTCTTTTGCAAACATGATTGTCAAGGGTAACGAACGCGAAATACCGGACGCGGAAGAGACTTCGCGCCGTTTGGGCAATAAGCCCTTTTTTATTACGCTCGGCGAAAAAGGCGCGCTGGCTTACGAAAACGGCAGGGCTGTTACAATCCCGCCGTTTGAGGTTAAAGGTCCGACGGACATTTGCGGCGCGGGCGACGCTTTTACCGCGGGCGCTGCCGCCGCGCTCTGCTGCGGCGCGTCCGTTTGCGAAGCGGCGGCCGCGGGATGTCTGCTCGCCTCCATATGCGTAGCACAGATAGGCACGACCGGGCAGGCGACAGCCGATGAAATGATAAGCAAGCATAAAAAAATATATTCAGGGGGCTACCAATGAAAAAGGAGCTTTTCGACAGCAAGTGGCAGTTTAATTTTAACTGGACCTCGCGGACGGTTGATTTGCCGCACGACTACAGCGTCGAGCAAAAACGCGACGAGAAGGCGCGCGGCGGAGGCGGCAACGGCTTTTTCCCCGGCGGGAACGCCGAGTACCGCAAAATATTCAATGTGCCCGCAGACTGGAAGGGCAAAAAGGTCATGCTCGAATTTGAAGGCGTGTACATGAACGCGACGGTGCGCGTCAACAGCCAGCAGGTCGCCTTCCATCCGTACGGCTACACGAGCTTCCACGCGGATCTCACGCCGTTTTTGCATTACGACAAAGACAATACCGTGAGCGTCAACGTAGCCAACGATTCGATGCCGAACACGCGCTGGTACAGCGGTTCGGGCATCTACCGCCATGTTTGGCTGCTTACCGCGGACGGCGCGTATATAGAGCCGTGGGGTGTTTTCGTTTCGACGCCCGACGTTAACACAGTAAAAATCGAAACGACGTCGGAAAATAATTTATGCTGCGGCGTCACTTTAAGAAACACCGTTTTAAACGCAAACAGCACCGAGATTTCGTCAGCGGAGGTTGATTTGACAGCGGGCAAAAATAAAACCGTGCAGGAGTTAAAAGTTATCGACCCTAAACTTTGGTCGCCAAACAGCCCATATTTATACACGCTGGTTTCTGAAATAATCGCGGACGGAAAAGTTATCGATACGGTAAAAACCCCGTTCGGGATACGCATGATAGAGGTCGACGCCGTAAACGGCTTCAGGCTTAACGGCAAGACCATCAAAATGAAGGGCGGCTGCGTGCATCATGACTGCGGAATACTCGGCTCGGCGGCATTTGACCGCGCAGAAGAGCGCAAGGTCGAACTTTTAAAAGCGAGCGGCTACGACGCTACGCGTTGCGCGCACAACCCGCCCTCGCCCGCGTTTCTTGACGCCTGCGACAGGCTCGGTATGCTCGTGATAGACGAATCTTTCGACTGCTGGGACGACGGCAAAAACCCCTTCGACTATAACCTGCATTTCCGCGACTGGTGGAAGCGCGACACGGAGTCGATGATCCTTCGCGACCGCAACCATCCGAGCGTCGTAATATGGTCGACGGGCAACGAGATAATCGAACGCGACGGCCGTTCGAACGGCTATAAAGTGGCAAAGGCGCTTGCCGACTATACACGGGAGCTCGACCCGACGCGCCCGGTCACTAACGCTCTGTGCATGCTGTGGGGCGAGCAGCTCATACTTGACGAATTAAAAGAGGCGGGCATCGAAGACACTTGGGGGCACTTGACAAGAGAGTTCGCGGAGCCGCTTAGCATAGTGGGCTATAATTACCTGCGAGACCGTTACGAAGAAGACGGCAAAAAATTTCCGGGCCGCATTATCGCGGGCACAGAAACATTTCCCAAAGAAAGTTTTGAATATTGGGAGCTCGTCGAAAAACTGCCGTATGTGATAGGCGATTTCGTTTGGACTTCGTGGGATTATTTGGGCGAGTCGAACATCGGCTGGGTAAAATATAAAGACAGCAAGGGCTCGGAGCAGGACGAAAAGGGACTGCCCGACCAGGCCCGCTGCGGCGACATCGACGTCTGCGGCTTTAAGCGGCCGCAGTCTTATTACCGCGACTTCGTATGGGGCGCGGACAAGGCGCCGTACATAGCGGTGCACAAGCCGTACAACCACGGCAAAGAAATGGAAATTTCCTGGTGGGGCTACCCGGATGTCGTGCAAAACTGGAATTGGGACGGCTACGAAGGCAAGCCGATCGAAATCGACGTGTACGCAAGCGGCGACGAGGCTGAGCTGTTCATTAACGGCGAATCACTCGGCAGGAAGCCGGTCGGCAAGGCGAACGCATACAAGGCGAGATTCGAAACAGTTTACGCGCCCGGCGAGCTCACGGCGGTCACGTACGAAAAAGGCGCGGAAAAATACCGCGCCTCGTTAAAAACCGTTGGGGCTCCTGTTTCAATAAAACTAACGCCGGACAGAAGCAAGCTTAGCTCAAGCAATTCGGATTTAAGCTTCGTTACGGTCGAAGTGCTTGACGCGGAAGGCAACCTCGTACCCTTCGCAAACAACGAAATATTTTTCTCGGTAAACGGCGCGGGCGTGCTTCAGGCTTTCGGAAGCGGCAAGCATAATTCGGAAGAGATGTACACAACCGGAGTGCGCCGTGTGTTCCAAGGCAAGGCGATGGCCGTAGTGCGTACCAACGGATGCAAAGGCGCAATCAGCCTTACGGCAAGCGCGCAGGGGCTCGCGTCAGCTCAAACCGACATAGAAGCTGTTTAAAATTCGCAGGCTCCAAGCATCGCTTTGAGCAGAGCCGCACATTCTAAATAAAAATTTAAATCCATACCGTAGGGGTCGCTTACGTCGAGGCCGGCAAAATTTCCGCCCGCATAATCCCCGAGAGTATGGATTTTTTTTGCCTGCGCGAAAAACATGGCGCATAACGATTTTTTATGATGCGCCGCCATTGCCAGCACGATGTCCGCGTGTTCCATCATTTGCAAGTCGACCTGCCGCGGAAAGTGGCCGCTTATGTCGATCCCTTCGCTGAGCATGGCGGCTCTTGCGCCGAAGCTCGCGGCCGCGCTCATGTCTGCGGCCATCCCCGCCGAAGAAGCCGAAACCGAATCGAACATTTTACAGGCAAGCGCCGCAGCCATCGGACTGCGGCATGTGTTGCCCGTGCAAACAAAAAGAATCTCTTTTTTTGTCATGGCCGCGTCAAATCGGTCAGATTGCCGCCCGCCGCCTTTAAGAGCCTGTCCATAACCGCCGCCCCCGCTCCGCTTTCATCAAACGCCTCGCAAAAAATTTTTCCCGCTCCGCAGCAGTCCATATGCCGCAAAATCGAAAATATTTTTTTTGCGGCTGTTTCGGGACTTTTTTCCGGCCCCATATCGAACAGAAAAAATTCCGCGTCGCTATAAACAGTTTTCCACGCGGACGCTATACCCGGCAGGCACTCCCATTTTTTTTCCGCAAGCAGGCGCCGCGAAACCGTTGACGCGGCCATAAATCCGACAGGCCGCCCGCTTACGGCTCCGTTTAATATCCCGGTAAAATATTTTAAGACATCTGTTTTTGCGCCTTTGACCACGGTCATTTCCGCCTCGGGCGAATAATGCTTATATTTTACGCCAGGCGATTTCGGCGTTCCGTTTCCGCCGCCCGATGCGCTTACAGGGACGCCCAGCACGCTTTCGATCTGCTCCGCCGTAACGGCTCCTAACCGAAGTATTAAAGGCTTTGCTCCGGTGCAATCGAGCACGGTAGATTCCAAGCCGATAGCCGTTTCGCCGCCGTCCAGTATCATGTCCGCTTCGCCCGCAAGGTCGGCTTCGGCATGGGCCGCGCAGGTCGGGCTCGGCTTTCCCGATTTGTTCGCGCTGGGCGCGGCTATTATGCGGCCGGACAATTCGATCAACTTGCGCGCCGTTTCGTTTGACGGCGAACGCACCGCGACGGTATCAATCCCCATGCACGCGTCTTTAGGGAACGCCTCGCTTTTATTAAGCACCAATGTGAGCGGCCCGGGCCAAAAAGAGCCGACAAGTTTTTTTGTTGTTTCGCTTGCCGCCGTCACATACGGCTCGATTTCGCAAAAAAAATTTACATGCAAAATAAGCGGGTTGTCGGGCGGCCTGCCTTTTGCCGCGTAAACCCGCTTTACCGCTTCCGCGTTAAACGCGTCTGCGCCAAGCCCGTAGACAGTTTCCGTAGGAAAAACCACGAGCCCGCCGTTTTTTATTATTCCGGCGGCCTCCGCAAGAGAAGACGCAGTTATTTCCCGCAGCACTGCTTGAATTTTTTGCCGCTGCCGCACGGACAGGCGGCGTTGCGTCCCACCTTGGCGGCTTCGCGTACGACGGTGCGCGAATTTTTTTGCTCCGAATAAAGCTCTTTTTGGCGGTCGGGTTCGATCACATTGTCCCATTCGGGCAGCGAATACAATTTTTCGGCCTTGTATTCGACCATTTGCTTGTACAGCCGCTCGTACTCGATGTCGAAGGCGACCGCAGTGTCTTCTTCCATGTCCTCAAGATCCGGCAGGCCGTCCACGGCTTCGTTAATACCGTCGAAAAAAGCGCATACCTGCAGCGTTGTCATGTTGAAACGCGCGGCAAGCTCCTTGACCGTGCCCTCGACCCGCGTGCATTTTTCGCGCAGGATGCTTTCGTAAACCTTTTTTTCAAGCGGCAGATATATATCCCATATTCTGCTTACCGTCTGCCCCATGGTGTCGAAGGCGATCCTCTTCCATGCTTCGTAAAGTCCCATTTTTTTACCTTTCGCGTGACAAGCCTGCGGATGTCCGCGCCTTTCCGTTTAGGTTATTTCTATAAACCCAAATGAATTTATAAAGTTCCGTTTATATATTTATATTTCCGGGTTAGCCGCGTCTATCATCGCGCGGTAGTTTTCGAGCTTCATGTAATAGGTCGGCGTGTTGGTGGTGCCGACGGCAAAGCCGCCGCTTCCGTATGCTTTAATATGACTTTTTGTCATGCCGATTGTTTCAAATGCGGTACCCCTGCACAGCAGGTCGAGGTCTATCGTGCCCATCACGCACAGCCTGCCGCCATATTTTTCAATTATTTTTTCGGCATCCCATGCCTTAGGTTCGATGGGCTGGATGGCGTTTACGCCCGCTTCGATCAAATCCGGCAATATTTCCCACAGCCTTCCGTCCGAGTGGAAAATAAACGGCTTGCCGTTTTTTTTGGCCGCGTCGCCGATGCGTTTGTAATACGGAAACAAATATTTTCGCATCAGCTCCGGCGGCCAAAGCAGGCCTTCGGTATAGCCGATGTCGTCGGCGAGCCACACCGCGCCCACCGCAGGGTGCGCCGCCACGCGGGCGTACGCCTCAACCGCGCGTTCGCCCGTACTATAAAAAACCTCTTCGATAAATTTAATGTCGTCGTACAGGGCGTAGCAAAAATTATCGTAGCCAACAAACTTGGGAAATATTTCGTAAATGCCGTCGCTCCACGCGACAAGCTTCATACCCTGCGGCAGTTTTTCCGCTATATAATCAAAATAGGAAAGGTCGCCGCCGCCGCGCAGCCAGTCGTGATGCGACCAATCGTATTTTTTAAAATCAGACAAATTGTCTATATGAAAATGGCTTTTTACATCGTCGGTAAATATTTTTCGTTTCCTTCGGCCCTCCCTTAGCGAGCGCGCGCTGTTTGTTTCAAACTCCGCGCCTCTGTATCCGGTAAACCATTTGCCGCAGTCAACAGGCACATAGTCGTACCCGAAGTTAAAATAAAAATTAATCAGGTCCTCTGTCGTGTTGACCTCGCGGCCCGCGAGGCCGTCCATCACCTCGATGTCGTGGAAAAGCTCCGCAAGCGGAGGCGCGTCCGTCGCCTTGCAGAACAACGCATTATTTAAACGCTCGAAGTTCGGCTCCCGCCTTTTACCCATATAGGCCTGCGCTCCATCGCATATTTGTATCATTTGTATACCACAACCTTCCGATAGAGTACAATAATCACAAATTTTTTATTAGGGCGCTTGAAATGCCGCATTTATTTAACGAAAAAATTGCTTCGCGTAGTGACTGGGTAAAAATTAATACATCCGTCAAATCTTTCGATAAGCTGATAAAATTTATTTTTAACAGGCACGGCATCGAAGCGGAAAAAATAAAGTCGGCCGGCTGGTGCAGCAACGCCGTTTTTAAAAGCAAAAATTATGCGATAAAAATTTTCGCGCCTAAGGAAGCGGGTATACCCGGCGTCGGCACTGTTATGGCGGCCGAACTGTACGGCCTGCTGCGGGCAAAAGATCTTTCCGTGCCCGCTCCCGTTGTTGTCGCAAGCGGAAATATAACGGACCGATACGAGTTT
>Ga0123353_10016066_pt1 | contig 10920 bp, 7 predicted proteins | sample TergutLab28metaG_3_FD_92763 | JGI IMG/M metagenome (GOLD analysis project Ga0123353, IMG submission 92763) | Labiotermes labralis P3 segment gut microbial communities from Petit-Saut dam, French Guiana - Lab288 P3 | ecosystem: Host-associated > Arthropoda: Insects > Digestive system > Gut ... | reverse complement strand
TGATTCCGGAAGAACTGACCAAAGATGATTCCCGCGGACTTCCAAGTGTTCATTACGGTGTTAACGGCATACCGGAGATTTTCCTCATTGGTAAAGACGGTCGGATAATAGCAACCGGAAACTCGGCGAAAGATGTTAAACATCTTCTGTAGGACGAAATTTTGCCGAACATTCTTAACAATTTTTCAGTGTTCTTCATAGCAAACATCTTTGCGACGGTCTGGGAGTTACGACGCTTTTGAGATAAAAAGCCGTGTCAAAACGACAGCCAATGTACGTCAAAATCCGCCGAAATTCTGCACGGTTTGCGCCGTGTCGCGACCGGAGAGTGTGATTGTCCAATGTGTCGAAACCGAAATAACAGTATCATAGGTTCTTTACAAATGGTCTTCAAGTGCAAACACTTTCATCAATGAAAATAATAGGAATGTCCGCACATGCAAGTCCGTCCGGTATAATCTTTCGGGTCGGCAGCGAAAGCCCTACAGAGCGAACAATTTCGACATTCGCCTTTTCCGACTGGAACGGCGGTACCGTTGATAGTTCCCGGTGTCGGGTCGAACACTTTACCAATGTCCTTCGCAATTTTTTTCGCTCTCTCACCCTCTGCTTCAAGCCGTCCCATCGTCTTTTGATGTTCCGCATCTTGCATCGTCTTAATAAAGTCCGTTTGGCGTTTTTGATTAGCGGTATCTATACTTTGTTGAAATTTATTAACTCAAACTGTAAAAATGGAGTTAAATTTTGATTGATATTGCTTAAAAAGCGGACATTTCGCTATGATTCGGCAGTGAAAAAAGTTCCTAACGGAAACCGAGCCCAGACGAAATTTCCGATGATTATTATACACCGTTTTCCTCCATTCGGCAAGAGGTTTTTTCAAACGCATTCGCAAACTTATCGGCTCCTGCCATTTCTCCCACTTTTGGCGACTCGCCATCGCCTCACTCAACGGACGAAAAAGTATCTCCAAGATGACAAAACTTTTCGGAAGCCGACGCACCAGACAAGCCGTAGCACACTTTCTCACTCAAGCCGAATGGAACGCCCCCGAACTATTGTACGAGAATGCACTCGATACCCTTCGCAACCTCGGCTGGACTTCCAATGAAACACTTTATCTTGTCCTCGACGACACCCAAAAGCAAAAACGCGGCAAACAGATGGATGCCGTCTCGAAGATATTCCTGCATGCCGAAAAAGCGTATGCAAATGGTCACACCATCGTCGGTCTGGCATTCGTCTATCGCAGCGTTGTTGTCCCGTGTGCCATTCGACTTTGGGCAAGCAAGGATTATTGTACGAAGTCACAACGAAGCAGCAACAAGCATGAAAACGTAGATTTCAAAAAGTTGACCGAGTTGGCAGCCGAGATGCTTGAGACAGTCAAAATGCCGCTGCAAAAAAAAGATTATCGTCCTTTTCGACAAGTTTTATTTGTGCGCCGCAGTTACGCAAGTCTGTGAAAGACATGGCTTTACGTATGTTGGAGCAGTCAAGGAAAATCGAAATTGGGACGGATTAAGTTGGCGTTTAGCCGTCGGCGAGGCGAGAATAGCCGTTTGATTATTGCGTCGAATAATTTGAAACTCGGAATTCTAAACTTGCGGCGGCAGCGAAATTGAATGGCATTGTTTCGTTGCTCAACCTGGCACTTTTTGCTCTTGCCAAGTTTAGAGGGTGTGTTAGAATTTCCGCCAGTCGACACTGGCGGCTCTTATTAGGTTTTGGTTCACCGAGAAACTTGAAGCCGGACTGTCCGAAATCGTTCTTGACTTGCTCTTCACATTGATTACAATAAAAGGGTGGTTTCCATACGTATTGTTTCTAGAAGGTTTAACAGGAGATTCGTCATGAAACGGCGGGATATTTTGAAGGCAGGAATAGCCGCTTCGGCGGGACTTGGTTTCGCATTCGCGGGGCGGGCTTCGGCAAATGCCGAAACAAGTGTTAATGCTCAAATCACCGGACGTGAACAACTCGGACGATGGACTTGTGAAAGTGCCAATGCCTGGTATGCTGCTTATCCATGGATTATGGGATACAATTACGTGCCTTCCACGGCAATAAACCAACTCGAAATTTGGCAGGCAGACGATTTCAATGCCGAAACGATTGATACGGAATTGGCGATGGCGGCAGCCGTTGGACTCAATACCGCCCGTGTCTTCATGCACGATATTGCTTGGGCTATTGACCCGGAAGGTTTCAAGAAACGGCTGGATACCTTTTTGGCTCTTTGCGAAAAACATAAAACCTGGGCTTTGCCGACTTTTTTCACCAACGGCGGACCGGGACCGCACATTGAGATTAAGCCCGGCAAACAACCGGAATCACAGCAGGATGTCCACAATTCCGCTTGGCTGCAAAGTCCCGGCGTTGCCAAGGTGAACGACCCGAAACAATGGTCGAAACTTGAGGATTATGTGACGGATGTCATCACCGCTTTCGCCAAGGATAAGCGTATCCTTCTCTGGTGCCTCTACAACGAACCGGAAAATCAGCGTTTCGGCGAAAATACGCTGCCGCTCATGCGAGAGGTATGGAAATGGGCGCGTAAAGTCAACCCTATCCATCCATTAACCGCTCCTTACATGGGTTACCCCGCTGTGACGGAACGTTCCTCATTTCCGATATGCTGCTTTTTGGGGGAAAACAGCGATATAATCAGTTTCCACAACTACGGCAAACCGGAGGATGTCCAAAGAAGGATTAAATTGTTCAGTCAGTTTGAGCGTCCGATTATTTGTACCGAATACATGGGCCGCCCCGTGAACACCCTTTTCGATATTGCTCCGATGCTTAAGGAACATCGTATCGGTGCGATTCATTTCGGATTGGTCAACAGCAAATGCAATTTTCACCTTCCCTGGCGACCGAAGCCGGAAGACCTGCCGGAACCGAAAGTTTGGTTCCACGATATTTTCCGTAAAGACGGGTCACCTTATGACCCCAAGGAAATCGAATTGATTAAAAAACTAACCGGAAAAACTAATTGATGTCTGTTTCAACATTTTTCACCACGGATACGAATCCTTTGCGGGATGCCCTCAACGAAACAAAACCCGTGTTCGGTCTCTTCGTGTCGGAAATAAAATCACCATGGCTCGCTGCAATGGTGAATGAAGCGGGATATGATTTCTGTGTATTCGACATGGAACACGGAACTTTTTCGCTGTCTGACATCTCCGCAATGACCGCCGCTTTTTGCGGCGGACACTGCACGCCGCTTGTCAGAATTCCGTCTATCCGGCGTGATATTATTACGCCGCTGCTTGACCTCGGCATCGGCGGAATCGTGGTGCCGAATGTCGAAACAGCAGACGATGTCCGAACTTGTATCGAGTACATGAAATATCCGCCGCAAGGTTCCCGCGGTGTTTCGCTGTCGAGACCCCACACCGGTTTCGCATCGGTTGAGCGGACTCGTTTTCTGGAGTTAGCCAATGCCCGTAATCTTCTGATAATCCAAATCGAGTCGCAGCAAGCCGTTGAAAATCTTGACGAAATACTTTCCGTGCCGGGAATTGACGCTGCTTTCGTCGGCTGCGGTGACCTGTCTCTTTCAATGAGAATATCGAGCGACCCTGTATCGGGACCCTTGCGCGAAACACTTGAACACATTCTCGACAAAGCGGGACAATACAACGTTCACGGCGGTGCCAATGTTTCACACCCGCATTTAATTGAGGCATTGATTCCGTGCGGTCTCCGGGTGATTGCCGTTACAACGGACACCAAGGGCTTTTTGGTCGGTATTTCACGTCCGCTTCATTCCATCAAACATTGATTTATAGCCGATGACTGACAAACCGCTGTCTGCCGATGATTTGTCCGTAGGAATTGACCTTGGAACGGGCAGTTTGAAAGTTACGGCCGTTGATTCCAATGGAACCGTTATGGCGCAGAGCCGGGCAGAGTATCCGACTGCATATCCGAAGCCCGGTTGGGCGCAACAGAATCCGCTTGATTGGGCAGCGGCATTGCAAACGGCAATGCATACTCTCGTCAGCAGCGGGACTGTTATTCCGGCAAGAATTCGTGCAATAGGGTTATGCGGAATGGCACACATTCCCGTCTTGTTAGACGAAAATTGTCAGGCAACTTATCCCGCAATTCTCTGGAACGACTGCCGAAGCGGAAATGAAGTTGAATATCTGCAAGAAAATTGCGGCAGTACAATTCTCCAAAGGACATCTAACAAATCGGGTTGTACTTGGACGCTTCCGCAGTTGCTCTGGCTTCGCAGGAATGTCCCCGACGCAATTTGCCGAACCAAAACCTTTCTGACGGCAAAGGACTTTCTCGTTTATCTGTTAACCGGAAAAAAAACGTGCGACGAAGGTTCAGCCGCAGCAACGATGTTGTACGATTTCAACACCGATGAGTGGGTTGATGAACTGCTCGAACAAACCAGACTGCCGCCGGAAGTGTTTCCGCCGGTATTCAAGCCGAACCATATTGTCGGTACCACAACGGCGGACGCAACCCGATTCGGTTTCGCAGCCGGCACGCCGGTTGTTTTGGGCTGTCTTGATTCCGTTGCGGAAATGCTTGCTGCCGGTATGCGAAATGAAAATGATAGCATAGTCCGTTTAGGCAGTGCCGGTGCGGTTTTATCACTGCACCGTGACCGGAATTATACGCCGGGGTTATTAACCTATCCGTTTCCATACGGAAATCTTGCCATCAAGCAGGCGGGAACAAGTCATTGCGGCAAATCTGTCAATTGGAGTCGGGATATTTTCGCTGGTATTGAAGAGAGAACTCTGAATGAGGTTTCGCCTTGCTGCAATGGTTTGTTTTTCCATCCGTTTTTGCAAGGAGAGCGCGCACCATACAACAATCCTGATTTGCGGGGCAGTTTTATCGGTATTTCGGCGGGGCATCGGCGGGAACATTTCGCAAAAGCGGTTCTCGAAGGTGTTTGTTTTTCGATTCGCGACTGTTTTCAATTTGCACTGGGTTATCAATTAACGCAGGGCTTTACCGTTTTGCCGGAACAGATTCGGGTAGTCGGCGGCGGAACGCGTTCACCGCTCTGGATGTCCATTTTGGCGGATGTGCTTGGCAGAACGCTGCTCCCATTGGAAGAAGCGGATTCGGCGTTGGGAGCGGCGTTGTTTGCGGCAGAATGTATCGGCATGCAGCCGGTCGAAAAACAGAATCAGCCAGCCGCCCCCGTTTTTCCTGATTCGGAAAGAATGCAATTTTATAATACGGCGTTTGAAAAATACAAAGAATTGGCAGTGTTTCTCGATAATTTTTATCGAAAAGCGAAGTAAATTTTGGAGCAGTGAAAAAACATAACCTATTCCCTTTGGAGGTAAAAATGAATCGATTCATTCTTTTGGCGTTTCTTGTCTTTTCAGCCGAGACGCTTCTAGTTGCAGAAAACTGGGATGTTCAAAGCGACACTTGGGTCGCAACGGACAAATTGGGACGGACGCTCCCGACATTTGAGCAAACGGGACCGCCGAAGAAGAATAAAATCGTTGCGATGTTTTACTTCCTTTGGAATGGACGGCACGGCGAACAGGGACCATTCGACGTGACAGAAATTCTCAAAAAAGACCCCGATGCGATGAAGAAAAAGGACTCGCCGCTCTGGGGACCGATACACGCTCCGCATCACTGGGGAGAATCGATTTTCGGTTATTACGTCGGCGAAGATGAATACGTGCTTCGTAAACACGCTCAAATGCTTGGTGATGCCGGAGTCGATGTCGTGATTTTCGATGTCACCAACCAACTAACCTATCCAGAAAGTTACAGGGCACTGTGCAAAGTTTTTAGTGATGTCCGCGCCGCTGGAAACCACGCTCCGCAAATTGCGTTTCTTTGTCCATTCGGAACACCCAAAAAAGTCGTTCATGAACTTTGGCGAGACCTGTACAGTAAAGGGGACTACGCCGACCTTTGGTTCCGGTGGGACGGCAAACCGTTTATACTTGCCAATCCTGAATGGATTCTTGAATCCATTCAATCGAAACGTGTTGCCGGAAGAGATGCTCCCGTCGAACTGAAAACGACGCTCGGTCAAAAGTTCACGGTGCAAAAACCGTTTCTCCAAATCGGTGCTGCCATTCCAACCTGGTGCACAAAAGATTCCGGTTTCACTATCACCCTTCGCCAATCCGGTCCCAATGGTAAGGTCGTGAAATCGGCTGATATTCTAAATCATCCGGACAACAATTGGGGAATGATGAAATTCGCCGAGCCGCTTCCGCCCGGAACGTATTACCTCGAATTGAGTAAGCCGCAGGGAAAAGCTGGCTGGTGGTGCGCGGCACCCCATCGGGACTTTGCCGACGGACTCCAAGGATTCATTGACGGTGAGGAAACCGAAAGCAACTTCGATATGATACTCGTTCTCGGCGATGAGGAATCACCGAAAATTCTCGACTTCTTCACGTTTCGCAAGCCGCAGCCGGACTATTTTCAAGGTCCGACTGGTCCGAACCAATGGAGTTGGCTCGAAGTTTATCCGCAGCACGGGTTTTACGCACTTGAACAAGACAGTGGCGGTAACGAACGAAAAATTATTGAGGAAGTATCTGTCGGAATTGCGCAAAATGCCGTTGACGGCAAACTCGGAGTATTAAGCAATCCGCGTGCTCACGGACGCAGTTTTCATAACGGAAAACAACCGGCACCGGAAGATTGCGATTACTCAGGACGAAATTTCGATGAGCAATGGAAACGGGCTTACGAACTTGACCCAAAAGCAGTGTTCATCACAAGTTGGAACGAATGGATTATGGGGCGGTTCGATGAAAAGGCACCGTTTCACGGAAGTGATGTCGTGTCGTTCGTCGACCAGTTCAACCATGAATTCAGCCGCGATGCCGAACCGGTCAAAGGAGGACACGAAGATGCCTACTATTACCAACTAATCGGACATATTCGCCGGTTCAAGGGAACCAGACCGCTTGAAAAAATCGTATCGAAACTGATTACGATTGACGGAAAGTTCGACGATTGGACAGACGTGAAACCGGAATTCCGTGACACTATCGGTGACATCGCTCACCGCAGCGAGCGCGGCTGGGAAGCGGGAAGCCGTTACGAGAATACTACCGGACGTAACGACATCATCGCAGCAAAAGTTTCACGTGATGAAAATAACATTTACTTTTACGTCCGAACTGCCGGACCGCTGGTTGGACAAAATGACGGCAACTGGATGATACTGTTCCTTGACACCGATTGCAAGACCGACACCGGCTGGCTGGGGTACGATTTCGTTTTCAATCGTATTCCGGTAATGCTCGAAAAAAACGTCGGCGGAAAATATGAGTGGGATGCCCAAAGGGAAATTGAATATAAAATCGGTGAAAAGGAAATCGAACTGGCGATTCCGCGTGAAGCACTCGGCAATCCGCAAACGATTCATTTCAAATGGTGCGACAATATCAAGCAGACCGGCGAGTGGTCTGACTTCACGCTTCACGGCGACAGTGCCCCAAACGACCGTTATAATTATCGTGCGGAGTAGCGGGGGCTAAAGCCGCCCGCCTCTTTAACCGCATCAAGTCAGTTAGGAATATTTGGCTATGAGAACTCTCCCCTTATGTATCATAACAAGAAAAACAATCATGTTGACCAAGAGAATAAATTGTATCAAAATATGACCGGTTGATGCCAAACGGCTATATCCCATTGCTCGAACATATTTAAACCAAACGAAGAGATAATAGCCGAAAAAAATTCTGCTGCAAAATTGAGATGTCTGCAATATCATCACAAGCGTTTGATAAGTTTTTGATTGTACTTCGATACGGTTAAAGCGAACATCACGAATCGAAGCATCGGGTATTTCTTCGCGGGCAATTTGGAGAGTGACGAAAGCAGTTGGTAAAATGACCGCACCCCACAATAGCCCTATTAAAAACAGCCAAAGGATGGTTTTTTGTTTGCGCCGAATCGCATCAGTATCAATGCCTAGCGATGGTTGAGACACTTCGGAGGCGAAAGATGGTAACGCTTTTTGACAAAAGGGGCAAAACGTTTCCGCTGCCTGAACAGCAACACCGCATTGAGGACAAAATTGGTTTGACATTGTAGCACCGGCGGGAAGCCGCTGGAAAACTGACTATTCCATTAGTGTACTCATTACGATTTGATTTGTCAATGGAGTATCGGAGAATTGGAAATGGATTTTACCTTCCGTTTGCCTGCAATGCACTAGAGCGAATTAAATTTCGTTCTGGACAGGATTTACATGATTTTGAGTTTTTTGTTTTTAGACTGGACATACAGGATTTTAAGGATTCTATTTTTTGCGAATCTTTGCATTCCCAGTCATTCGCGGTTAAAAAATTCAACCGCAAGGTTCGCAAAAAACGCAAGGGAAAAGCAAAACGTTTTTGCGGGAACGTTTTTTAATCGTTTGAGTTCTATAGATAGACACCCTCGAACAAATGGATTACAATACCGTCTTGTCATTCGCCGATTCTTGCAAGGTGTAACTCCCATGAAAAAGTCCCTCACTGTTTTATCACTGTTCTGGCTTGTCGTAACAGTTAGTTGTGCTGACAAACCTATTTCGATTGCCGAGCAACTGGGGCTGCGTCCCATCGACCCGACTCCCGTCGGTCACATCGACCCGACACCCGTCGCCGTTGCGTTAATCAATCCCAATGAACCGGCAAGCAAAGCCAAAAATGTCATTAAAACGAAAGATTGGACGTTAACCAGTGCTAAATTCCGTTCCCATGGCAGTGTTTTAGAATTGAGCCATGAGCGGGGAGATGTCAGCCGAGGCGTTAAAGAAGCAATGGGCTATGCCTTAAGTTCTTCCTTTCCCATAAAACCGGGCTGTTACCTTTTTCAGATTGACCAAAAGACCCTTGTCAATCGCTCCCAGGTAACGGTCGGTGACGCTTCGCAAGGTTTTTTTCAAGACGCGATGTGTGCCAACTGGAATGAGGAGTGTATGACGTTTTCACACTTCTTTCGTGTTTCTGAAACGGAAGACCAAATGCGAATAGGAATCAAAGTGAGAAATTATAGTAAGGTACAGGTCAAGAATATCCACCTTCTTCCCGCGCAGGCACTTTTGAACCTCACCCCTAAAGGTCAACCCCTGCAAGACATCTTTTGGAATGAACTTGCTGTTTCACGAACCGAACCAACAGGTGTGTTCCTGCCGCTGGGACACAGTGAAAAAATTGAACAAGATTACAATACCAAACAGAGTGTCTATCATTTTCGGCTTGAGAATAGAGTTGACCCGTGGGGCTTATATCCTGAACGTATGGAACGGACAGTTTATCCTTCCGTTTCCATCGAAGCCCGCCCACTCGAAAAATGGAATAGGGAACCCCTGCATAAACTTGATGAAGTAATCTTGAAGTTTGAACTTCGACCGGTTTCCATTGGTGTCAATGGTGAATTTTGCGTCCTGCCGCCCCTCCGTTTTTTGTCGGGTCGTCTGCAAGGAAATTATGTTGACGATTACGAGATACATCGCGAAGGAATTTTTTGGAGTACGGATGGCAAGACATGGAATGCAGCAAATATTGAAATAAAAAGAGACATGGCACACTGGCCGCCGGCACTTCCTGATGAAATTTTTCCTTGTGAACGATTCTATCTGAAATTCATGCCTGTTGCTAGATCTTCCGGTTTGTCTCATTTACAGTGGTCACGTGTTCAGGCGAAACTTGACACTGACCAATACAGAAATAACGGTCAAACCTCGTATTTTCGAGTGGTCCCCGGCGAAGCAAAAGTGAGCGGAATGACGATTAACCCTTTGTACACGGCACGGAATCAGGTTTATTTCCTATACCGCAACAACACCGGCAGGGAATTATCGCCGGAGTTTGCCGCCCGGCTTGGTTATGAATACACAGCAACTTTTAATGACGCTATGTTCGGTCCGGCAAGGGCGGCAGAAGGAAGAAAATCGGGACCGCATGAAGTCGTCTTTCGCGCTTCCGGCAACACGGTGAAGGCATTTGACGATATTACCTGCCATTGGGAGGTTTTGGGAGACACTGACAAGATACCGCCCGGCAAGGAACGGATTTGTGTTTTCACACTTGAGACATCGAAACTGCGCTCTTCTGCACATTATCAGCGGGAACCTTTTGTGTCCGATGTTTTCAACGCCGAACTTGATTTAGGAACGTACAAAATGCTCAACGAACATATGCGTTTCTTTCCGCCGAGATTGGCGATAGAGTAAAACATTTTGCGAATAAAAAAGAAAAAAACCGGCGGTACCTACTTTCGCAAGTGTACTACTATCATCGGCACCAAGAGCTTAACTACTGTGTTCGGGATGGTAACAGGTGTGACCTCTTGATTAAACCACCGGAAAAGGACTGTACGACTTATTCACCCGGACAGCCCGTTATACAAAGGAATTAGCAAGAGTGACACCCACGCGCCAGTAATTGTTTCGTCGCTCCCCCGAAGGGAGTATTCGATGCGTGTGATAAACATTTGTCCTTTAGTATCGTTTAACTTAATTCATTACTGAACTTACATACACGACCTATCAACCTGGTGGTCTACCAGGGGACTATAACGAAACCTAATCTTGGAGCCGACTTCACGCTTATATGCTTTCAGCGTTTATCCATTCCCCGGATAGCTACCCAGCCGTGCTACTAGCGTAACAACTGGAACACCAGAGCCGAGTCCAACAAAGTCCTTTCGTACTAATGTTGAATCTCCTCAAGTTTCGTGCGCCCACAGCAGATAGGGACCGACCTGTCTCACGACGGTCTGAACCCAGCTCACGTACCACTTTAATTGGCGAACAGCCAAACCCTTGGGAGCTCTTCCACCCCCAGGATGTGATGAGCCGACATCGAGGTGCCAAACCGCTCCGCCGCTATGGACGCTCGGGAGCGATAAGCCTGTTATCCCCGGAGTACCTTTTATCTGATGAGCGATAGCCCTTCC
>Ga0123353_10016063_pt1 | contig 10920 bp, 9 predicted proteins | sample TergutLab28metaG_3_FD_92763 | JGI IMG/M metagenome (GOLD analysis project Ga0123353, IMG submission 92763) | Labiotermes labralis P3 segment gut microbial communities from Petit-Saut dam, French Guiana - Lab288 P3 | ecosystem: Host-associated > Arthropoda: Insects > Digestive system > Gut ... | reverse complement strand
TACGATTGAAACCGCCTTTAATGTTCGGATTCCAGAGCCCGGTGTTTATCGCTTGACTGCGGAAGTGATAACGCCGCAAGAAGACGCAATGCCGGAAGACAATCGGCAACAAACCGAAGTGAACGCCGTAGATCGCAAAGACCGAATTCTACTTTTTGCCTCCGCACCGAGTCGAGATTACCAGTTTTTCTGTGCGCAAATTTATCGTGATAAAACGATGGAAGTCGATGTCTATCTTCCGTGGGCGCAAGCCGGTATCTCGCAGAGTGCGGACAAGATACTCGAGAGGTTTCCCTCTTCCCGGAGCGAAATGGCGGAATACGATGCGGTCATTGCGTTCGACCCGGATTGGCGGGAACTCGCACCGGAGCAGATGGATATTCTCGAATTGTGGATTGCCAGACAAGGCGGCGGCTTGATTCTCGTAGCGGGTCAAGTTCATCAAGCCGACATCATTACCGGCTGGGTGACGGATGCCGGTATGGACAAGATTCGGGCATTGTATCCTGTCGAGTTTTTGGCAAGGACGGCTTCGTTTGATCATCGTTATCATGCGAGTGCGGTGCCGCATCCACTCCGATTGAGCCGGGCAGGAGAAAGTGCCGAGCTTTTGCAGATTACTGATGAACAGGGGAATAATACCAATTTTTGGAGCCGCTTTTCCGGTTACTTCGGCTACTTTGCGGTCAAAGGGGTCAAGCCGACGGCAACACTCTTGGCTTCGACCGGTTCTTCCGAAACGAGGGAAAGGGAGGAAAGCGGTGCGTTGATAGTCGAGCAATTTTACGGAGCGGGGCGAGTGATGTATTTCGGCAGCGGTGAACTATGGCGGCTTCGGCGAGTCGATGAAAAAGCATTCGAACAAATGGTAACGAAAGTAATCCGGTATGTCGCACAGGGACGATTGCAGCGGGAGTCGGATCGTGGAACATTGACAACGGACAAGCAGAGGTACTCGATGGGTTCGATTGCGCAACTTCGGATTACGGCAAGCGATCTGCAACTCAATCCGATGACAGTGCCGACGCTGCCGGTCGAAGTATTATCGCCGATGGGAACACTCCGTATGTTGGAGGGAACGCTCGACCTGAATGTACCGGGAACGTATCTTGCCTATTTGCCGCTGGACATTGAAGGAACTTGGACGGTGCAATGGACGATTCCTGATTCGGAAGAAATAATAGTGCGCACCATGCATGTTCAGATGAGCGATTTGGAGCGGGAAAATCCGAATCGAAACGAAGTGTTGTTGCGGGAGATTGCCGACCGAAGCGGTGGAACCTATTTTGCCGATTTTGAATCGGCGGAAAATTTGCCGGAAATGATTGGCATGAGAACACAGCGGGCGGTAGTGGACGAGGAAAAACAGGAGGCGTGGCTCCATACACTTTTGATGGCGATCTGTGCGGCACTTCTTTTAGAGTGGACGTTGCGGCGATTGATGCAGTTGGCGTGAAATGAGGCTTCCACTCAAAAGTATTGTAGTCGTCCTCGAAAAGTTCTTTTGAGTTTTTGAATCCCGGATTACCCCCTGTCTTTGTGATGCAAATAGCCCGAAATGTCTTCCGTCTGAAAATAGGCACATATCTGTTGCCAGAATTCTTCCCGGGACATGTCGACGTATTCGGAGATATTGCACACTCGGCTGCGTACCGACTTGATTCCTTTATTCATCAATTTTTCGGGGTCGGGAGTCAGTACCTTTGCCAATACCGATACATTTACGTCAAAAAGCAGTGTCCCGTGATGCAAGATGTATTCGTCTCGTACCGCTTGAGCGTTGCCGCTGATTTTTCGGTCTCCGATTCCTATGTCGTTTTTGCCAAGATGCCGTGCTTCCACTCCGAGCGTATGCAAAAAATCGATCACCGGCTGGGCAAAGGCGAGAAAGTTCCCGAATTCACTGGCTCTCTTTCCGATGTAAGTGTAATTGACATTACCCAAATCATGATAGACTGCTCCGCCGCCGGTGATACGCCGTACAATTTTTACATTGTGTTCCCGCGCATAGATCATATCGATTTCGTTTTCGATGACCTGATTCTGTCCTACGATCACCGCATTGTCATTGCGCCACAGCATGAAAAACTCTTCGCCACTGTCGTACTCCTTGAAGAGTTTCTCTTCCAACTGCAAATTGTATAGTGCGTCCGTGCAGTCGTTTCGGTAATACTTCATTCTCTGCTCTTCTCCCGTTGTTTATCTGCAACATCGTCACCCATACGCTCCCATTCCGAAAAAGAGCATCTTTTTCAAGAGACGATAGACCCAGTAATCCTCCGGTATTTCCTGACCGGGCAAGTAATGCGATGCGAGCGGCTGCCGCTGTGAGAGTTCTGCCAAAAAGTCTCGACCACTGACATCCGTCACCCGCTCCGAACGAAAAAATTCGGCAAGTTCCTGCGGATGGTCAATAATCACACAACCTTGCGACCGCTCGCCGTCGTATTTTTGACCGATAAATTCCCGAAATCGCAGTAGAAATTCACTGCCGTTCATCGTTTCATAAAAATTGCCGTCGTTGTCGCCGATCCATTCTTTCGTCACATTGAGCGGCGGACAAGGTTCAATGCTTCCCTGCGGACCAATCACGAACGCCATCCCCTTCGAGGCGGGACAGACGGCAAAACCCTTTGCGTCCCAGTAGGTATCAATCAGAATTATTGGCATCTTCCGGCGCAACCGCAGCAATCGCCGACGAAGGTCCAAGAGCATATTCGGCTTGACCGACCACTCCGGCGTAGGATCAGCACCGACAGGACGATAGACGTAAAACCAAAGGTACATCGCGCCGAGTTTGATGAAATGATTGACATATTCTTCGGTCAAGACGCTCTCAAAGTTTTCGGCGGTTACGGTGGTTGCCACGCCGTAGAGAATTTTCTGACGTTGGAGTTCCCGGCAGCCTTCCGTGGCTTTTGCAAACGTTCCTTGTCCACGCCGAGTATCGTTTTCTCTCTCAAAACCGTCAATGCTCACAAGCGGGGAAATGTTGCCGCACTGCTTGATTTTCCGAACGGTCGCCGCATCGAAAAAGAGACCATTGGTAATGATTTGAAAGTACGCTTCGGGATGGTTTTTGATGGTATTCCAAAGTGTTTCTGGTGCCAAAAAGGGTTCTCCGCCGAGCAATGTGTAAAAATAGACCGACTGCCTCTGGGCAATTTTGATGACGTTTTCGATGGATTCGCCGGGCAGGTCAAAATGACCACCCCCTACCCCCTCCGAAGGAGGGGAATTATTTATCCCTCCGTAAGAAGGGCGATTATTATTCCCCTCCCTTGGAGGGGCAGGGGTGGTCTTCGGTGTCTCCACCCAGCATCCTCGGCAGCGCAGATTGCATCGGTTCGTCAGGGAAAAAAAGAGGAACGGCGGAAATTGGATTCCGTTTTTGCACCGCTTCTTGAACGCCCGGAGAGCAAAAAAACTTTTACCGCACCAAAGGTAGGCGGCTTTGAAGAGCAATCGCCAAGAAACTTCGGTAGCGGCACGGAATAAAAATCGAAGAAGCATCGGGAATCCAAAAACTATTGTGGGCACCAGTGTAAACAATCTTCCGACTTTTACAAGAGTCGGATGCCCCATTTGGGTTGCGGAAGTGAACAAGCCGCAAAAAACGGCTTCAACAACGGAAAACAACGTAGCCTCTGGCGTATTGGTTTGGATCGCGGGAACACTGCAATCTGGACAAGTTTTTGGTATATCGCATTCTCCGCCGATTCGCTTACCGCAATGTCCGTACATTCCGGGCGGTGATGTGCCGTGCCCGAGACTTGCCCTGTTGCCGCTCGTAAAAGCCGAGAACCCCGTTGATTCCAACGAACTGACCGATATACGGTGACAAGTCCAAATGTTCCGACGGAGAAATCATGCAAAGAACCTGTTCCTTTTCATCGACCACCGCATATGGCGGATGTCCTTTCGGTAAGGGTTCCACGAACTCTCCCAATCGTCCCACGATGTCGTATCCGCTGACATTCACTCCTGCCCGATGGGGAGTCGAACTGCTCTGCGCCGATGTCGGTGTGTATGCCGGTACAATCGATTGCCGATGCGGAGCTGGCGCACCCGAATTGAGTGACGATGAATTGAGTACTGTATTGGGCACCGTTTGGGGTACCAGCGGCACAACACTCTGGACACCCTGATTTGTACCAAAGGCTGCTGGTCGCTTCAACGCTAATTCGCGCCGAACGGCACGAGTCCGTTGCAACGTTTCAAGCAGATGATACGTTTTTTCAAGATCGTGAGTGGTCGGAGCAATTTGGTGAAGTTCCGCTGCCCGGTGAATCAGGATGCCAAAGACTTCATCATTCGTCGGTCGAGTCATCACGACGTAGGATTCCCGTTGCAACTCATTGAATGCCCGGTCAAACGGATCGACCATTTGTCGTCTTGCTGAAGGCGGAGCAACAGACGCAATTTTCGGTACTGGAATCGCTCGTCCCGGTTGTGTATTCTGGATCGGCACCACTTGCGGCAATTCGGGAATTTCCGAAGCCATCACGTCGTATCGAACCTGCTGAATCGTTTGCTGCGGGGAAGAAGCCCGAAGTGCGGATCGGTGTATCCATCGGAATTCGCCGCTCGGTGGTGCAATTTTGAGCCAGACCGGACTAGCGGGATTTTCCGGTGTTTTCCGGCGTTCGAGTATGAAAACTGTCTCCCCTGTCTTGAGTGTAACTTGGACGGTCTCGCAGTCATCGGAGTCGTTGCTACCGATGTGTGAGGCGAGTCTGTCGGCGAGGACGGTGCCGATATTGCCGGAGCCGACGTGAACATATTGGGCACCGACCCACGAAAAACTTCCGATGGGTGGACGAATGGCGCACCAGTCGTCCCGTTCGTGATACACTTCGACTTTATCGCCGGTTTGAAGTTGCAAGACGGGATAAAATTCGACACCGGGTCCGCTCCGTACTGCCGCCCCGTCCGCCGTGATGAGGGCGGTGTATGACTCTGCCCAAGAGAGCGGGACAAAACCGAAAATGATAATCCAAAAATAAATATATCGCATGATTCCAAAAGTGTGCGGAAACAAACGGATTCCATCGGAACTATAAAGAAATTTTTCCAAGAGAGCAAGAGCAATTTTTCGGATAAACAAACATGAAAATCGGGAGAAAAATCGTTTTAACGCTAGAAAATAAGGCATTTTTGACAGGAGAAAAAACCAGTTGCATTGTATGTTGCTCAATCCGGGAGTGTAACAACGTGGAGCAACCGTCTATACAATCCGGTCGCACCGGCATTGCCTGCGCTCCCGGCTGTCATTGCATTGTTTACCGATTACTTAACAGCACGGCAATCCATCGTGTTTTGGCATCGTTCTGTAAGACGATTTTCACGACCATCGTCAATGGTGCCGATAGGAACATGCCTATCGGTCCGAGAAGCCAACCCCAAAAGATCAACGAAAGCAAAACGATCACACTCGAAATGCCGAGTCCCGAACCCATATAGCGAGGTTCCACAACGAGTCCCCAAAACGAGTTTACAATCACTAGCCAGACCGTTGCCCAAATTGCCAAACTCACACCGCCGTCAAGGAGCGACAACAATATCGGCGGAATCGAAGCAATCACCTGTCCAATGCTCGGAATGTAATTGAGGAAAAACATCAACAGTCCCCACAAAAGAGCATATTCGACACCGAGAAACCAAAGTCCAATGGACGTGGACACGCCCGTCAAAAAACAGATGGTCGTTTTGATCTTCATGTAGTTCCATGTGTCGTCCGCAATTTTTTGAAGAGACTCATTGGACAAATCTCTTCCGCCGAACGCCTCTGCGATTTTACTGGGCAGCCGGGCAGCTTCCAACAGCATAAAAACGAGCATGATCAGCACCAGCGACGATACCGTTGCAATGTTCAGTAACATGTTGACACCGGTCTGCACGTAAGAAATGAGCGTGTTAACCTGAATGACATTGCTTAACGATAACCGTTCACGAACCGGCGGATCGACTGGCGTAGTCGGCTCGCTTGTTTGGGATGTCCATAGGGGACGTTCCTCCTCCAGCCATTCTTCGACTGTGAGCGGCACAAAGAATTTTCTCTCTTCCAGTTTTCCGTCTTCCATGTTGCCTTCCGCTTCAACCACCGGTTCGGTCTCTGGTTCTTCTTCGGTAGTTCCGAATTCGAGGGGATTGAGTTGAGTAATCGACTCTCCGATAGCATTGACTCTGTCGGCAACGTTGTTCATCAAGTCATCGATGCTGGTATAGGCGGTAGCGATTTTGTCTCTATAAGCGGGCAGTTTTTCGGCGAACTGGGTGAGCGAACTGGTAAAAACGAGAACGACACCGAGTCCCATCAGAAGGACAAATCCCGATAGGACGATAATTGCGAGTGCATCGGGCAGTCCTTTCTTTTTGAGAAATCGGAGCGGCGGCGTGAGAATCAGGGTGAAAAAGACCGCCAGCAGAAAGGGGGAAATCAGGCTTTGAGCGGCTTTGAGACCGGCAAAAATGACGATCAGTGCCGCCGACACGAGAAGAAATTTCAAACCGATACCGTTCTTTGACATAGTAAGAAAGGCTCCACAGAGCCGCAATCTTTAGATTGCGCAGAGTCGTGCGCAATCTAAAGATTGCGGCTCAGTTAGGAAAAACTTGCGGTGAAAGTAACGCTTTTTGCGAAATGGGTCAAGAGCAAAGAGCGGGATGGAGTCAGATACTGGCGCAGCCTCTGAGACGTATTCGGCTTTATCAGATGTCGTCTTCATGTTTCCGCAGGAACGCCACCGTTTGGGGCAGTCCCTGTTTTTCCAGTGTGGCGAGGTACTCGGCGACTGTTTTGGGTGGACGTGAAAGCCCTAAACGAAGATTCTTGATTGCCAACAGAACAGGAGCGGGTTCTTGTTGAATCAATCGAAAAACAAACTCATCCGGTGACACTGCCTCAATTCCGTGAGGCTGTAAAGCCGTGTTCGGGAAGTCTTTCAAATTGAACGTAACGATATATTCTGCCTGCACATGAATGGCGGCGGCAAGAACATGTCTATCTTTCGGATCAGGCAACGATAATGTTGGGATGATTGACTCGTATCCGCAGACAAGACCGTTAGGAAAATGAACATCCATTTTCCAACAGGTTCGTTCCAGTTTTTCCCGTTTCACATCGGGACGTTTCTGAAGCAAACTGCCCACCCATTCGTTACGTATTTCCTCGGACCAAAATGGGCGCACCAGACCGGCATACCCCAACCACAACAACAGATCACGAAGCGAGGCAGAGTAAAGAACACAGGCATCGAATACTGCCGAGTTAGTCATCGGAGAGCCCCATTTCGCGGAACATACTAAAAAGTTCATCAGCCGCCGCGAGTCGGCGTTTCCAATCGCGTTCGAATTCCAACAGATCGTCCAGTTGAATCAAGCGTTCGCCGTTTTCTAGTCGAAACGCAATCCGACCGAGATTGAGCCACGAATTCACACAGGCTTCTGACATATCAATAATTTCTGCGGCTTGCGCTATCGTCAACTCAGACACCGTCGGTAATATGCCGATGTCTTGGCTGTTCGTTGTCGAAAAAGTATGGGGTGCGGCTATTACAGACATCTTGGATTCCTCGTTGTGAAAATGCCCACTCCCGGTATTGTACATGGCTTGCGGAAAAATGCAATCAGAGCCAGAAGCGTAAGCAAGGCAAAATGAAAGCCCCAATATGACAACATAGTCGCAATGAAGTGGAGCGACCGGATTGTTGCCGGTACTCCGGCGCACCGGGGTTGCATCGCTCGCATCGGTAGGGTATAATCCTCCTCGTTGGCGGTACGCCGTGCCGCCGTTATTTGGTATAGATCGCAAGTTTTTGCTTTTTTTAACTTCCTTGTACTACCCGGCTTGCCGGTTTGGAAGTTTAGGAAATTTCCGTGAAAGCGTGCGTCCCGTAAGGGGGCGTTATGCACGGAACTTGCAGAGTTTCGGTGTGGGGGTGCGCCCTTTTCATTGTCGTGTGTGTTTGCGCTCGGCTCTCTCGTAGTACAGGGAGAAATTCTCTTGAAAGCAACATAGCGTTCCCGTCTTTTTGACGGTATCGTCGCTTGTCGTTCTTGCCGCAACCATAACTCATGAAAGGACATTATTATGCAAACTACGTTCAAACTTTTCGTCTCGTTTCTCCTCGGTCTCGTTATGTCGTTCGTGAGCGGCTGTGGGAGTCAAAGTTCATCGGCACTTGTGGATAGGTGGGAGTCAGAGTCTGGATGGGTTTTTTGGGGTGGTGGTACGTTAAACTCCTTGGAACTAACAAAAGATGGCACAGGAATCGTGAATGTTGGTATGGGCAAAGGTACTAACATACCAATCACTTGGAAGGCTGAAAATGGTCGCTTTTTTCTTACTGGTAGCGGAAACGCAGGTGTATGGGACTACAGAATATCGGGGATGACCCTTACGCTTACAACTGACAACGGAACAAGTATAGAGTATAAAAAACACAAAAGAACGACCAAGGGTGCAGCCGCGTCCGAAGATGCCGAGTCCGAAGATGAATATGATGTTGAGGCATCACATTGGGTTACGTCCTTCGTTACGTTTCTCCTTGGCGAGGACATTAGCGAGTACCTACATAATAACCGTTCGGTGTTTTTTGCGTGCATTTTCATTGCGATCTTCCTTGCATACGTCGCGTTAAGGATTACGTACACTGTGGTGAAAAAATCGCTTGCTGCACAATCGAACCGACAAATGCAAAAGGACACACAAGAAAAAAAGGAAGAATCTGCATAACGAAATATGCACCTCCCGCAAATTGCGGTGTGACGCAAGACCACAAGCGATGCGCCAAGCGACAACCGAAACAGTGCGCCCTTAGTAGCACTGGCTTGCGCATCTGCTGCGCCGGGAGAAGATGCTGAATCCGGTCGTATTACTCATGAGTCCATTCCATAGCCGGTGGTAGCGATTTCAGAAAAATGAAGCAAGAGTAGTGTCAACACACACTAACGGGGATTCTGCCATGGCGTTATTGTAACATAAAAACGGATTCTGTTTATCAAATGTCGCTTTCATGTTCCCGAAGGAACGCCACCGTCTTCGGCAGTCCCTACGCACTCGCTCTTTCCCTTTTAACTTTCCATTCGACGAGAGATTTAATGACCAGCGTGACGATTGCGAGGGCGGCGAGAATCGTGGCAAGAGAAAATGCCGAGACCGCATTGTAGCCGCCGTACATCTCTTCAATGTACAGCGGCAAGGTCTTGGTGGCACCCAGTTTTCCCGACACGACGGTAACTGCCCCAAACTCGCCCATCGCTCTGGCATTGCAAAGAATCACTCCGTATAACAAGCCCCACTTGATATTCGGAAGCGTCACCCGCCAAAAAATGCTCCAACCGTTTGCTCCCAGTGCAACGGCGGCTTCTTCTTCGAGCGTTCCTTGCTCTTCCATGAGCGGAATCAATTCCCTCGCAACGAACGGAATGGTCACGAAAATCGTTGCCAAAATAATGCCGGGCGGAGCAAAAATGATTTGCAGTCCGTGATCGATCAGCCAACTGCCCAGTGCCGTACGTTTACCGAAGAGAAGGACGAACACTAAACCGGCAATGACGGGCGAGACGGCAAACGGCAAGTCGATGATCGCAATTAGTATATTTTTTCCGCGAAAGTTGAATTTGGCGATACACCATGCGGCGGTGATTCCGAAGACGACGTTCAGCGGGACGGCAACCAAGGCGCAGAAGATAGTCAGATAGATTGCTCGCCTTGCTTCTTCGGTGAAACTGTCGAAGTAGAGGGCGCTTCCTTTTCGGAATGCCTCGACGAACACCGAGGCAAGCGGCAACACAAGGAACAGAGCGATGAACAGCAACGTGATGATCGTCAGTGTGACCGGCACAATTCGTTCTGTCCAGTTTGTAGAAACGTTTCGCATGGGTTGGTATTATAATCAATTGCGGGAAGTTAGTCAAGTGGCAAATTTGTGTGCGCCCCCCCCGCTCTTGCGCCGTGTTCCCGATTCTGCTATACTAACGTCCATGCTCATCTACGTTGTCCTTTTCTTCATCGGTACATTCCTCGGTTGGCTTGCCTGTGAGTTCGCCGACCGATGGGGATGCTCAAAGAGGTATCGCTCATCGCTGCCGAAAAAAGTCTTTATTGTCGTCATATCTGGCATCGCCGACGCATGGCTCTATTGGTGGACGGTGGAAAATGGAATGTTGAATCCTCCCGGCTTGGAATCTGGGGACACCAATGATCTTCATCTGTGCATCATCCTGCTCACTCTTTTTGCGTTTCTCTTGGTGGCAACGCTTACCGACTTTTATGAGATGATTATTCCTGACTCGATTACGGTCGTCGGCACGATTTCCGCTCTCAGTGTTGCCTGTTTTTTACCGGTTTCTCTGCCGGTTACAGAAATTCGTTGGACAGACGACTTTTTTCCGGTATTCACGTCTTACTCTTTCATGCATGTTTGGAGTCCGAATCCCATCGGCACCTCTTCGTTGCTCGTGATGACCCTTCTCTGGTGGTTTTGGTGCTTTGCGATGTTAGACAGAGTGTGGTACACCAAATTACCATTCCGCAAAGCCAGTGCGATCTTTTGGCGATACTTATACCGCTCGCCAAGAACAAGTCTCATCGTTGCCGTCGCCGTGGTATTTCCTGCCTGTTTTGCATTAGTAATCCACTTAAATTCCGGGATTGCTCTCTTTTCCGCCCTTGTCGGTATGGCAGCGGGTATGATTTTGGTTTGGGGCATTCGGCTGGTTGCCCACTATGTTCTCGGCATTGAAGCGATGGGCTTCGGCGATGTAACCCTGATGGGAATGATCGGAGCGTTTCTCGGTTGGCAGGCGGTGCTGTTGATCTTCTTTATCGCCCCGTTTTTCGGCTTGCTGTACGGCATTGTCAATGTCGCTCTCGGCAAGGGGCGAGCGGTTCCCTACGGACCCTTTTTGTGCCTT
>Ga0123353_10016056_pt1 | contig 10923 bp, 5 predicted proteins | sample TergutLab28metaG_3_FD_92763 | JGI IMG/M metagenome (GOLD analysis project Ga0123353, IMG submission 92763) | Labiotermes labralis P3 segment gut microbial communities from Petit-Saut dam, French Guiana - Lab288 P3 | ecosystem: Host-associated > Arthropoda: Insects > Digestive system > Gut ... | reverse complement strand
TAGCGCCGAGGTTCAGAATGGGTAGAACTAATCCTCTACTCTCCCACTGTACCTTCAATACATGATACAGGAAGACACTGTACTTTTACCCCATGTCAGGGCACGGTCCCATAAAATACAGCTGTCATACAATCTATAATCGGGTTCCAGATATAGGAGTACACGGCAATATTTTGATTCGTAAGACCACAAAAATTTAAGGACTCTTCATAAAAGAGAACCATAGACATGAAAGACGTTAACATTGTCATTGTGGGACACTAAGCAGTCGAAAAGATGCTGACTTTGATGACAAGCATGTTGTTACAGAACTGAGCGTGACGAAACTCACATGGTTTTACAAATAAAATAATCACCGTCTACGAAAAGAATCAAGTACTATTAAATGAATATGGTATTGTGTTAACAAAACTACGTGTAAATATATTTCTCCTGATATTGAATATACCGCTCGGAAATCGAGTAGGATGTTAGATGTGTGCAATATATTTAAAACATCGCACTATTCCCTTCTACACGTTAGAAGTTCCTATAACATTGTCGCAAGGTGTTGCCAGTGGATTTAGCAAGGAAAGTTACAGCTCTGAAACGTATGAATAGGTAAGTAAATATTAATTAAAAGGTTTAAGTGTTATAACAAGAAGTCCATTAATTTTCTTAGAAAAATTACGAATGTCCAAGAATGGAAACTGGGCAACTCTATTGTATCACAGAGGTTTCAATAAATTTAATTTTTATCAGTGAAAATTGAAATTTCTGGCTCTCAATGCCGTACAAACAATTATGAAACTGGATTCACAAAAAAGTAAAATGTGCAGTATGTCAAAGGTAACTCGGTATATGATGAAGATTGTACAACATCATTTACAAAATTAGACTGCATTAGTCTAAATTAGTCTGCCTGTCAGTTGGAAGCAAATGAAAGTACTGATTTCCAGTTGATGCCCGACAGGTATGATGGAGTTCATGGAATGAAGGAACCGGAAGTACTTCCGCCCTTCATGTTCTGACCTGGGGTGAGTGCATATATGTATATCGAAGCGGAGCTGGGATGTACAATGCAGCTGGCAAGTTATCTGTCCTTCATTATCTCTCAGATTCCGAGGCTGTTTCAATGGGTGCGACTCAATGAAGTAAGCTCCCGTTACAAGCTGCCTAATTTAATTTTAGTCTAAATATAGTCGGTTCAAAAATTTCCCGTGTAATATTATACAACAGTATGCCCGATTAATTAGTCAGAAACCACCGCCTTAATTAATTATGGAGTGTTATGTTTTATTAAGCGTGAAAAGTTACTGACCTGTATATATAATGTTCGTACTTACGTACACACGCAATACAAATAACTTATACAGACTACATTAACACATTCACATATACATACGTACATACATTCATATATAAATACATACATATATACTTACACACATACACACCTATATGCATACATATATACTTAGACACATACACACACACACATACACACCTACATACATACATAAAAGTTCTTTGTTTACCTTACTTTACCATTATAACAATGTGTTTTTACAAGAGAAAAACTCAAACATATTAGGAGCTATGTTTGAGTAATAATTCTGAATAAACAGCGCCAGAAGTTATACGAGAAAGATAAGGTGGCCGTTATACATTATTCTGGCTTACGAACGACAGACACTACGAACACCAGCGTCCTGCGTTCGAACCCATTTCAAGACAAAGCACGTCTGCATCTTTCGTGATTTTTTTATGGCTCTCGGTTTGCACAGACCTTAGGAAAGGCAGCTTCCTCTTCCAAGATTCCTACCAAATGTCAACAAACAATGGTCAGAAAACTGAATGGTGTGGGTCCGCTGCGCCACTGAAAGGAGTGGTACTAAATATCAGCACAACAATGATCAACAAACCTGAAAATTTACAATTAAAAGCACAGGAGGAGATTGATATAAAATAGTCTGCGACAAATATGTTGTACAAATCATAATCGATAAACAGAATAGACAGAAATTCGTATATAATATCTACATAGTGTAATAACCTTTTTAAAAAATAAGCAGAAAATGTTACACAACATATTCTGAGGCTTTTGTTTCCGGGATACACGTCACTATCATACGGGGTAACACTTTACCAATATCGTTTTATTTGACGACGATAATGCGCGTTGTTAAGCACACTCCAGACACATGACGAACGTATCAGTTCTCACTACATATTTCTGGTCGACGTCATACAGACAATAATGTATTCTGCCGATTGCAGCAGCTTCTCCGTGGGACGGAAAGTATAACACCAAAGGCAATTTGAATGTAGAACACCCACGCACTGTGCAGACATCAGTCAACTAAGACGCTGTAGTTCCAGGTGTAGAATGGGAACCACGTATGGGAAATCACCTTACCTAAAAATTAATTAAAATTATTTTAGTTAATTTTTAAAATAAACTACCACTCGTAGTATTATGAGAGGTATCATTATCACTATTAAGACGAACAACACCACAGCCGATATCATATTATCGATACGAGTGCATTTGTTACTTAAAGAAGCTGTCAGGGTTTGAGATTTAACAAAGTTGCTGACAGCTGAAAGAATAAGCTTGGAGCACCGGTTAAATGATAGTGGCAGGAAAAAGCCGAGTTATTGGAGAAAACCTGTCCCAGCGCCCATTTGTCTACCACAAATCCCACACAGTCTGGCCTTGGATTTGAACCCCAGCCTCCGCGTTAATAGATTGGCGACATAAAGCCTGAACCATGGCACAAGAATATGTGTGTGTGGTCTGTGTTTACGTTTTTTAGCATGAATTTGCTAAATTTTGTGGTATCAAAGTACTTAAATATATGAAATGTACTGTGAAACATCCCGTAACTTTATCTACAGGTAAAAATCTCCAACAAGCAAGAAACGTCTTCAAGACTTAAAATTAGTCCTTGGAACTGCGTCAATATACATGAAATTTATGCTATGTAATGACTTCGATAAACCAAATTTTGTCCGTTTCCAACGGCATTCAGCTATAAGCAACCTTGTGCACTTAAGTAGAGTGGGGAAAGAGACGGTACGGTAACCAGACCATGGGCCGGACGACCGAGAAACAACGGTCCCGGTATCCGGCAAGGATAAGAGATTTATCTCTACCCCAAACGTCCTGACTGACTCAGGTTTCCACCCTTCCTTCTCAATGGGTAAGGGGGCTCTTGAGGATAAAGGTGTGTGGAGCCATACCTCCATTTCCCATCTGCTTTCATGGCGTGTAAAGGGACTTCACTTTTACATGTACTTTAGTATTTTCGTTTCTGTTCATATTGAAATTTAAGCAGATTTTTAAATAATAATTTCAAAAAAACTGAAGAAAAGTTCTGTAACTGATTTTTGCTGTTTCTGGACGTATTTTAATGATCTAATTAACAGCATCAGTTATGCATCATCCTCAAACACGGTAACTGTGAGATGTGAAGCTCGTAAAATAATGTTGTTTCTATGCCAGAAACTTCGTATAAATGTCAGAAAACAATTAAAGGTTTCTGCGAAATATTCTGCCTTGGAGACGAAATTTCAAACCAAAAACTTAAGACAGATAATTCTAACGACTGTGTCGACACTGGTAATTACCTCATTTGTCCCATCCCTACCATTTGATAACCTAAATTTATTCAAATTGTGTATAAATCCTCTTCACGTACCTCACAGATAAGAGACCGTATCCATTAAAAATAAAATTCAGTGATGCAGTTTAGGAAAATATTGGTGATCATAGGAGAAACAAAAATACCCCATGAACACAGGGCTCCCTTAGTATTACGAGTACGGCAGTCAGTATTTATGGTTGTAATGGGAATTTGAATGGTTAAATCAGCATTTACGTGGCAGCATATAAACAGATTCTCGGTCTGATAGACCAGTCAAATGTGCAGCTGATCGTTAATATGTTACTGATTTTGATCACACCGCTCAACAGGAGACGGAAAAAAGCATGTGAAGCATAGGTTTCAATTCTGTAAGGTCAAGAAAAGAACTGAACAAGACTAGAAACTCGTTACGGCAGAATAACTACGTCTTTATATTGCTCCTGGGACCTTAATAACCTAGAAAACTATTTATAAGTTATTTGGTTAAACTGTTTATACCACAAGGTCATGGTTTCGATTAATTACATAATACCGCGACCAGAGTACAAATTTTTATCACAGACCAACGTGCAGTTGAAAACATGTTTAGTCATTAAAACTTAAAGATTTCACTGAAATCTTCAGGATGTGTCGAAACTTACTCGCTGAATGCCGAACGCAGTACAGAGATATGCATGAAATCGTGACATGAACACGTTGCTAACGGCAAAGTTCACAATTTTTGTTAACACTCAGAAAAACTGTTCTGCGGTCTCTGTGGTGACCAGAAAACGCCAACGGCATGTCAAGTCCATCAAGTGTCAATATTTGATTAATTTAGGGTTTAAATAAGGCCAGGACCTGTCGTTCTGAAATCAAAGCATCGAGCTGTAGGACAATTAATGGGCACTGAGCTGGACAGAAAATTCGGAAGGGTTTCAGGTCTAATTGACGTTCTGTTCAGGGGGGGGGGGAACTGATTTCACGGAATGCGGGAAAATTAATAAAATCTTTAGGATAATTAGTGTATGGCCCAGATTTAAACCGCGCACCTCCCGAATACAACTCAGAAGCATTACCGCTCGGTCTTTGGTAAGAACAGCTCTATGCATCGAAAAACAGCATTTACAATGTAAGTGCAGCAAGCTGCTATTTAACAAATTACAGTGAATTTTAAATATGCAAGGCAACTAACGGCACTCCAGGATGACGTGCTAGAATTCAATGTTTCGGAATTCAACTGTGACTTCATCATCAGGAATTATGCGATAATCTAACATATTTCGAAGTATTTTGATTGCGAATTTTTATATCTTATTGGCCGTGACTTCATTACTTTAGAAGTAGGCCTACACGTCAAGGAGCAAGCAAAAACCCATCACTAAATTCGGGTTAAGACAGCCACAGAATGTAGCATTAATACACGTTCAAAATAATTTATTGGTGTAGCGGCACTTGGTATAATAGAGTATCTTTATACAGGTTACTCAATTTAAGATATGCAGATTTTCTCCTAAAAGCAGGAAGGCCTAGAATATTTCAGCGACGCGGTGTTTACGCAGCGTAATAAAAGGAAAAGTCTCCGTAAAAAACTGCATGTGTCTGGTTACCCACAGAACCGTGGTAGAACGCATATTAACTCTACTAGATTAATGGAAAGTGACAGGGTTACACAAATGGCAATGAATGTCTTAACCAGATAAGAGACTGTCAGCTTTTTAAAAGAAATTAGAACCATACCAAAAATATATAAATGCAAATACGTAGACTTTCATGAGTCCTCTAGCAACGGTTGTGTTATATGTCTCCAAGTCCTTATTTAAAAAAAAAAACAGTTACAATTGAGTTTGCTCTTCGTGCGAAACGCGGGTTATACACGCAGATAAGATTTAACGTTAAAAGTGACCCATGACTACGTGGAGACCCCCTGTTCTAAAATTTATCTATAGTGCACATTTCATTTCTGACAACAAAACTCGACTGAGTAGCATGGCATGGGGATTTAAGAGTTCATTCTACTCACCATTTGCGAGGAACCAGGTGTCACGTCAAGTCCACACTTCCCTTCCTCCCTCCCCCACGCAGTAACTTGTATAAGAACTCAATCACCTCGCTCGCACACAAGTAATGCAGCACGGTGGAAGTCAAATGCTGCTTTTCTACGCCAAAAGCGCGCAGTGGGTAACTGTACAGAACGTAAGCTCGCAACGTGCTTCATAGTCACAATGCATTATTTTAACAATCTTAAACATGTAAAATAATGACTGATGGAGCACGTGTATCGGTAGAGATCTTGTCATATATTCGGAAAAGAGTGGATTCGAATCTCGCAAAGCTCGTCAGGTCGAGGCTACTGTCCTTGCCTTCCTTCAAATTTCCAACAGTAACATTATTCTGAATCCTTGCCTATGTACCGACATACCTGGAACAAGTCTTAGTGACGAAATCTGAAGGCAAGAGATCACTTTGAAAATCTAGACATAGAGGGGACGATAAGATTAAAGTGGGTCTTAAAACAATAGGATAAGAGGGTGTAAAATGGATTAATCAGGCTCAAATATGGAAAAGTGGAGGGCAGTGTTAAACAGCTTATTGAACTTAATATTTGGTTTTTATCACATAAGTTTAAATTCCAACTAGTATACCACACCGTCCACACATCAACTACACGCTGGATTAAAAATCACTACACCACTGCATCAAGCATCACTCCGCACAGACTGAACAACTGTATTCCCGAGATTTTAGTTATCGCCCATTTTTAACCTAAATAATTTAAATTGAAATTATAATAATTTTAATTTTTATGGAGTGACGGCGACACAGCTAACCACATTTGTACTTATATATTCTTGTAATAATAACATCACCCTGAAGATGGTCGCAATAGCGGCCGTACATGTTGGTTAGAATATAGTGAATAAAATGCATCTAAAACATTGAAGTGTGTTTTGTTGGTTATTTAAATATTGAGGACTTTGATGAATCTTCGGTTTCCTCAAAATGCGGGGAACTTCTTGATTAGCACAGGAACCATTAGCTTCTCAAGAATAACTTTGTTTCAAGAATGTGGTTCATAAGACATAATGACGACATCAACTAACTCTTCGGTTACTGACATGAAGGGTCAATATCGGTAACAGAATACCAATGACAGTCATTCGTCACAATCAACCAACATGCTTAAAATTTCTCTGTAACGTATTTAATATCACCTTCCTATATGCCACTTGACGGTCCATGGAGTTTCACCACCATAACTGTGTATGGAACACTACACTGACAATGAACGATAATGTATATGATTAATGTGTTGGCTTACGGAATTCGGACAACTTGGAGGCAGTTAGCTACAAAAGGCACTTCGTTTCGAAATTATAACACATCAGATATTTTACCAAACGCTGGAAATGTGTTATCATAATAATAGCATCATCATCATCATCATCGTCAGACATCATCATCATCACTATCGCTGCTGCTGTCATCAGTAGCACCATCGCAGCAATAATTATTAAATTATAACGACCATAACGGATGTGACCTTACTCAAGTTTAATCACCATGTGTCTGCTTTGTTTACATGAAATGTTGATTCTCTACGCTACACGCTTGTCCTGTCACTGTCCATGTAGTTTGGTATAGAAAGACCGATATGATGCAGTGACACTGTTACGAAAACTTGCTATTTGTATAAAATGGCAACAGATCTTTCGAATTTGCAAAGCACAGAAGCAAATGAACTGTACGTTTAAACGCTGTCACAGAAATATGTTGCATTCTTGCCTTTTATTGAATAGCTAAACGAATAATCAGTTCCCCTAACAGGTTTCTACTGGTTTTGTTTTCCTTAAACGAATAATAGCCACGCAAATCTGCAGTTATCATCCTGTTGTGACCAGCCATACCAGCTCTTATTGGACGTCGTATAACGGACGGAACGGAGACATCACTGTCAAGTATACGACGAATTATATAAGTATTGATGAAGAACAAAATAGAGATATTCACTCATAACGTCAAATCCAAAACACGTTTTTTTGTTACGCCACAAAATTCTTCAACGGATAAGATAAAATGATGGTTTGCCAAATAAACAGCACCTATTAAACTTACTTTTAACAGGCACCAGGTATATAACTGAAACACAGTAAGATAAAAAGAAGTTCTCTGCCGCTAAACGTGTGCACTATGACATGTTACAATGCTGAGTTGGATGCAGTTTTTCATGTCTTCACGCGCGTTATTCAACTATAGTCAACTTTAGACTTTTTACACCGCGTCGTATAACGTATTTGTCCCGACGTTTCGGAGAATCTTACTGTCTCCATCTTTAGCACCACCAGAACCTAATTCGGTCAACCCGAAAACGGACAAGGCACCTTACTCGTAAATGTTGCAACGGACACACTATATCACATGGTGTAGACACACAAAAGACCACCACTATTTTAAAAAAAGTCTCAACTTGATATACTTTTCGATTCTTAAGAAGCGATATCTTTACGATATATTACATTTACATCACTATTCACTGTTTTAAACTCAAGCATAACACAAATCCCTTCAGTAATCTGCCAAACTAGGTTTCAAACCAATGAGATCCATGGCCTCTTTTTTCCAAGTTTTAAAACCTTCTTTACAGCTACTCATACGATACGATAGGACACATTAGGCAAGGATAAGTAAGTCGCTAAGCTTCTGTCTGCATAGGGTAACATAACACAAAAGAATCTCAAGGAAAAAAACTGCCCTTAGTGGAATTCGAAAAAACGTTCACATTTTTCAGCGGTCGAAAGAAGTATATCGTTCTCTTGGCCATCCTCTGATCAAAATTTTCTTAAACTTCTCCCTAAAGTTGCAAATACAGTTTATTCACACTTTAGCCATAACTCGAATGTTGTCAGATACACCTGATCACAATAACCGTAAAAATGTAGAAGTAAAGGTGTCCTGTTAGACTGTGTAAACCGCAACGTAGATTTAGCAAAACACATTCTTTCGTCTACAACTTTCCTGGTCTAATGGGGCAATTCGTGGTCTACCTTGAAATATTTCTACGTGTGACTACATAGGTTAACATGCAACACAACGAATATCAAGAACAAAAACTGCCGTTAGTGGAATTCGAAAAAAGGTGACAATTTTCAAGTGGTCGAAAGCATTATATCGTTCTATTGTCAAAGGAAGCATCTTCTTGTTTACGTAACACTCTGATATAAATTTTGTTAAACTTCTTCCTAAAAGTTGCAAATACAGGTTATTCACACTTTAGCCATTACTCGAATGCTGTCCGATACACCTGATCACAATAACCGTAATAATGTACAAGTAAAGGTGTCCTGTCAGACTGTGTAAACCGCAACGCATAGTTAACAAACACATTGTTACGTCTGCAACGTTCCTGGTCTAATGGGGCAGTTCGCGTTCTACCTTGAAATATTTCTACCACGTGAACATAGCACGTTTCAGTGAACTATAGAAGTGTCTGGGGCATATCTGCAACGTTTTATATTTGGTTATGGATTCTTGCTCCTACCTTGACAGCAGAGAAGAGAAGCGATCACTGCGACATATCCTTTCCAATCCATGGCTTTTGACGTAGCTGTAAAGCTTGGACTCGAATCGCACAGAATTAACACGACTTATATACCAACTGAAAAGTGAAAATTTGTTTTAAGCACTGACTGCTGAGAAATAAACACAGGGCATCACGTCACAGTCACACTTGCACGACGACAGTACTCAAAACTAATAAGAGTTAAATCAAACGTGTTTCGAATGTTCACTTCACAAACTTACTTCACCTCTTTCTGATGTTAGACACACTTGTTTCAGTACATTAATCCATTGTTACTAATGGCCTGACTTCCATCAGCTACTGAGAAAACTTCGGGAATTTTACAAACACCTCGGACGATGTTTATTGTGGTTCAACTTATCTACAGTAGCACAAACTGACACATTTAATTCGTACTTATCTTTATGAATAACAACTTCATCTTGTCCACATAGTTTTATATACGCTTCTGATATCAGTAGCAACACCGCAACTATGGCTAACGCGAGAGTTAACAAGGAAACAAAAATAGAGCTGCAGAATATAATTTCGTACGTCACCGCTCCTCGTGGCAAGCACGCTGTAACGCTGCATACGGCACTATGGGGCAACTCCGGTCGACTCCCATTGATCGCCTGAGAAACGCCCAATCGTCTGGCGCGGCAATACGAGCCATGCGTACGATCAGAAGTTCCGGATAGAAAGCCACATGACCCGAACGCGGGTGGACTGGTAGCGGTAGACTGCGTGCAGCGGCAGTTTTCAGAACTATTACATTACTCTCATTACGCAACTCATATAACACTACGGAATTGCACGTTCGAATCTAATTTACAAAGTATTTATATTAACCGCGTTTCATAGCCGTTTTTCATCGGCTCTACCCTTCTAAGCCTGTCCAGTTTTCCAACACATTTTCTAAAGTCTTTCCATTGTTTCATCTTTTATTAATACGCTATGTTAAAAATTCTTCATAATATCCAAGATACCTCGTTTATTATGGTAGCGTTCTCGTACATCCCTTTAAAGCATAGTGACAACTACAGGTTCAGCGTCCTACAACAATCAAGCGCTTTGGCTAAGGCTGACTTGCAATCAGAAGATGCCCGATTCGAATCTAGGGTGGAGCACGCAACTTATCCCGATTTGTTTGTGGTTTTCGTCAGTCCCTCCAAACAATGATTGGGTAGTAACATCATCGACAGCATTCTACCATATCCTTTAGAATTAATTAATTAATTATTTACTATTGTCAAATCATAAGACGGAACGCAGTCTCAGTCAGCGACAGAGTATTAAAAGTGCATGCCAAAACATTCCGTAACTGTGGAATTTGCTCATGCAGGGTAAGTCTAATTTTAATATCAGTCTTAGAACAAACAAGTTATCCTACACAGCATATTCGCCGGCTAGAGTTTGTAATAGACAAGCACTATGAAGTTTCGTCTTACGGAATATTATTACCTTGTTTATCAATAAAAGGTTAACTATGTGTCGGACAAAATTGGTCAGTATTCTAATTGTCACTCTCTTGTTCCTACTTGTACCCTGAACTGGAGGCAGCAAAGTAATCTGAAACAGAATCATATCTCAGAATACATCATCATCATCATCATCATCATCATCATCATCATCCCTGTGGCGAAATCAAACCTCTTAAGAAACAATACGCTTTCAGAGAAGTTAAAACTGAAATACTAAATACCTAATATCTGGAGGAAATTAATAATCAAGTTGTTAATAAGCTTTATCAGT
>Ga0123353_10016055_pt1 | contig 10923 bp, 8 predicted proteins | sample TergutLab28metaG_3_FD_92763 | JGI IMG/M metagenome (GOLD analysis project Ga0123353, IMG submission 92763) | Labiotermes labralis P3 segment gut microbial communities from Petit-Saut dam, French Guiana - Lab288 P3 | ecosystem: Host-associated > Arthropoda: Insects > Digestive system > Gut ... | reverse complement strand
TGAAATCAATAGATATCGAACCGCAGGTCACGAACGCGATTAAATACGTTTCGGAAGAGTCCACGCCGATAATCTACGTCATAACCGGCCACAACGAAACGGAAATAGACGAATCGTTAGCGAAGCAATTGATGCTCGGGAACTATGACTTTAAGGAACTTGATCTGTTTACCGGGCAGGCCGTCCCGGAGGATACGTCGTTGTTATTGATATCCACGCCTGAGCGCGACTGGTCGCCGGACGAGGCAAACGCCGTGCGCGCGTATTTCGACGGGGGCGGCAGCGCGATCTACTTTGTGGATTTTATCGGGACGGATTTTCCGAACTTCAGGAGCGTATTGGTCTCGTACGGCGTCGACGCCACGGAATGGCTCGTCTACGAGGGAAACCAGCGCAACCTCTATCAGGGGATACCGCTCTACCTGCTGCCGAACCAGATGGCGCATGAGATAACCAACCCGATACGCAGCGCCGGCTACCCAAACCTGATCGTCTTCGCGACCGCGATCGAGGAATTAGCCGAAAAACGGATATCGTTAAAGATCGAGCCGCTGCTCGTCACGAGCGATCTCGCGTACGCCAAGACCGGTGAGGGCGGCTCGAGCATAAACAAGGAGCCGGGCGACGCCGAGGGCCCGTTCAACATCGCCGTCGCGATAACCGAAAACCAATACATCGAAAGCAAAAACATATTGACAAAAATAGTCGTGATCGGCTCGTCGAGCATCATGGATCCGTCCGCGAACAACATGGTGCGCGGCGCCAACGGCGATTTCATTTTGAACTCGGTCAACTGGCTCGCGGGCGGCCAGAGCTCGATCTACGTCCGCTCGAAATCCCCGTCGACCGGCCTGAACTATCTCGTCATGGACGGTTTCCAGGGGCTGATGATAACTCTGACATCGATGGTCTTCATACCGCTTCTGATAATCGGGACCGGCGTCACCGTCTGGCTTAGGAGGCGCAACAGATAATGAAAAAGCAATTCAAGACGGCGGTGTACGCGGTGGTTTTACTCGGCGCGCTCATCGCCGCGTATTATGTCGCCCGGATGATCAACACCGCGGCCGTGCCGGAAGACGGTCCGCCCGCGGCCGAAGATATCGTGAACCTGAGGCTGCTCGAAAGGACGAAGGAGGACCTCGTCTCGGTGACGATACGCTCCGGGGACAACGAGATGGTCTTCCTGCCGGAGATCGACGAACGTTACAACAGGGTCGAATGGTACATGGAGGGCTTTACGAACTTAAGCATGGACAAGTCGACGATGGACAGCATGGTCACGCCGATATATTATTTTTCGCCGATCGAGATGCTCGACCCGACCGACGACAACCTCGCCGAATACGGGTTGGACGTCCCGGCGGCTTCAGTGACCGGGCTTTATAACGACGGCAGCTACGAGAGGGTGAGCGTCGGGAAGCTCACGCCGAACGGCGAATACTACTACGCGAAGCTCGAGGGGACGCCGGGCGTATACCTCCTGTACAGCATTACGGGCGACAGGTTCTTCAACACGGCGTACGACCTCATTAAAAAAGACGTGCCGGGCGTATACTTGGATTCTTTAGTCTATGTATACTTCATGCAAAAAGACGTCTACGAGTTGGAATTGGGTTATACGGGCTCCGACGACGAGATGCAGAAGGAGCTCGAGAGCTACGGGATGGTGACGCTCAATATGTTGAAGCCCTATCCCGGCAGGGACCTCTATTACGGTAACCTCACCACGAATCTGCTCGATTTCGTCGAACCGCTCGCGTTCACAAAAGTTGTGGCGGCGTTCCCGGAAGATCTGTCGGTCTACGGGCTCGACGACCCGGTATTCGAGATACGCCTGATCGACGGCGACGAGGACGAATACAACCTGATCGTCGGGAGCGACGCGGACGAGTCATACGCGTACGCGATGCTGCCGGGACGCGAAGTCGTATACACAATATCAAAGAGCCTGCTCGAACCGATGCTGGACATTAACATACTGCGTATGGTCGATAAATTCGTCGCGTTGATAAACATCAAGAACTGCGAGGAGATCCGCATAACGTCGACGGAACACGGCCGCGAGCACGTCATCACGATAAACCACGACGTCATCAAGGCGGAGGACGAAGACGGCTCTGACGAGGAGATAATCCTTCCGGAGATCGACGGGCAGTTAGTCGAGGAGCTCCCGTTCAAGACGTATTACCAGTCGTTGATCGGGCTGGCTTACGACGTCGAGATATACGATTTCGAATTGACGGAGGAACCGGTGTTCGTCGTGCGGTATATCCTAAACGACGGGAAGCCGGACGTGTTGACGCGCTATTATCCGTACAACAACGATTTTTACGCCGTAAGGAAGGACGAGAACCCGGCGCAGTTCGTCGTGAACAAGAGGAGCGTGAATATCATGTTCGATACGCTCGACAGGCTGCTAAGAGGGGAAATAATCAGGTAGCCCGATGCGCGAGGCTTTCGCCGTTCATTTCGAGAAGAACCTGATCAGCCGCGGCTACGCTCCTGCGGAGGGGCGTTTCGGACCGGCGCGCTCGTTTTATTTAAACGACGGCGGCATTCTATATATCGTGACGATAATCCCGGGCGAAACTACAAACTTCGCCGACGCCGCACCTGCGGTACGGGCCCTCGACGCGCGCTTCGAAGCGACGTTTAAAAATATCTTTTACATAAATATTTTTTTATTGAACGAGGAAGCCGATACCGGCCCGTTTTTCGATTTTTTAAACGACTCGGAGGCTTTTTCCGGCCAAAAATCGTACGTCGTCAACTGGGGAGTACAGCTCACAAAAAACGGCCACAACTTTTTTCATTCAAAGAACCAACCGGATAAGGTTTCGAACCTACGCGGCCTGATAGAAGACAGCGCTGACGCCGCGGCGGACGGCCGCGCAGTATCGGAATCGGCGGAAACGGTCCGTACGGCGGGGCGCGTCCCGGTATTGACGTATATCTTGATCGTCGTATGCGGGCTGTATCTCGCCGCGATAGAGATGAACGGCGGGTCGGGCAACATCCAAAACCTGCTGCGCTTCGGGGCGCTGTACCGCCCGCTCGTGGTCGAAGACCGCGAGTTTTTCAGGCTCTTCACAGCCATGTTTTTACATATCGGCCCGGCTCATTATCTGAGCAACGCGTTGGGTCTGTATATCATCGGCACGCGGACGGAAAAATATTTCGGCGCGCTCAAATTCATTTTTATTTATTTTTTATCCGGGGTCTTCGGGAACCTGCTCTGCCTCCTGCTCTCCGACGGCGTCCTCGCGGGGGCGTCGGGCGCGGTTTTCGGCGCGGAGGGCGCGCTGCTCGCCTTTATTTTAAAGACCGGCAAACCCGAGGACGGTTTCCCGCCGCTGTTCATTTTAATCTTCGTGACCGCCGGCCTATGTTTCTCCGCGCTGTTCCCGAACGTCGCCAACTACGCGCACGCCGGAGGGTTGTTTTGCGGATTTTTGTTGGGGTGGGCGCTCTGCCCTCGCGAATAAGGGGGGGATTCGTTTGAAACTCGTGTCCTGGAACGTCAACGGCTTACGTGCCTGCATGACCAAGGGTTTTATGGATTTTTTCACGCAAACCGGCGCGGACGTTTTTTGCGTGCAGGAGACGAAGATGCAGAAAGAACAATCGACCTTCGATTTCGGCGGCTACTATGAATATTGGAACAGCGCGGTAAAAAAAGGATACGCCGGCACGGCCGTCTTCACGAAGGAAGAGCCGTCTGAGGTCGCGTATGGGATCGGAGTACCGGAGCACGACGGCGAGGGCCGCGTAATAACGCTCGAGTTCAATGATTTCTATTTGGTGAACGTATACGCGCCGAATTCGCAGCATGACTTGGCCCGGCTCGGCTACAGGATGGAGTGGGAAGATTCCTTTCGCGGATATCTGACCGGGCTCGGCGGTTCGAAGACGGTAGTCGTATGCGGCGACTTGAACGTCGCGCATAACGATATAGATGTAAAAAACGCGAAACGAAACCGTATGAACGCGGGGTTTACCGACGAAGAACGCGGTAAATTCGCGGAACTTTTGGCCGCCGGGTTCGCCGATACGTTCAGGCGCCTCTATCCAAACCGGGCGGACGCGTACACATGGTGGTCGTACATCGGGAACGCGAGGGCCAAGAACGTCGGATGGCGGATAGATTATTTTTTGATATCCGAGCGCGACGGGCATAAGATAAAAGAAGCGGAGATATACTCCGATATTTTGGGCAGCGACCACTGCCCGGTCGGATTCGAGTTCTGATGGCCGGCGCGCTGTACGTCGTCGCCACGCCGATAGGGAACCTTTCGGACGTATCGCCCCGCGCTAAGAGCGTATTGGAAGAAGTCGAATTGGTCGTCGCGGAGGACACGCGGACCGCGAAGATCCTGCTCGGGCACTTGAAGCTGAATAAAAAAATCGTCTCATGCCATAAATTTAATGAAAAAGCCCGCCTGGATCAAATCCTGAGCGGGCTTTTGGCGGGGCAAAACGCGGCGCTGATATCCGACGCGGGGACGCCGTGCATATCAGACCCGGGGCATTTATTGATAAACGCGGCGGTATCGGCCGGCATAAGAGCGGTGCCGGTCGGCGGCCCGTGCGCGGTAACCTCGGCGCTGTCCGTCTCGGGTTTCGATTTGAGATCGTTCGCGTTTTACGGCTTCCCGCCGAGGGATATGTCCGGCATAAAAAAAATATTGGAAACGGTAAAAAAAGATTCGCAGGCGGTCGCGGTTTTCTACGAATCGCCGATGAGGATCGTACGGTTTATTAAAATAATAGGCGAAGTTTTACCGGATGCGAAACTATGTCTATGCAACGACCTCACTAAAAAATTCGAACGCATATACCGGGGTGAACCGCGTTCCGTGTTGGAAGAACTGACTGAAAACCCGGACCGCGAAAAAGGGGAGTACACATTAGTATTGAACAAGGGGGAAGCGGAGGAAGCCGCGGTCGAAGAAAAAATTTCCGCAGAGGCGATGCTCGCGGACATAATGATCAGGACGGGATGCACGCTCAAAGAGGCGGTCGCGGCGCTCGTCTTAAAGAAGAAGGGACAAATCACTAAAAACGAGTTGTATACCGCCGGTTTGAGGCTGAAAGAAAAATTACGCGCCGTTCTTTAATTTTTCGGCTGTGTCCGTAGTGATGAGCGCGTCCATGATCTCGTCGAGGTCGCCGTCCAAGACCGCTTCGAGCCTGTGCAGCGTGAGCCCGACTCGATGGTCGGTCACGCGGCTCTGCGGGTAATTGTACGTCCTGATCCTCTCGCTCCTGTCGCCCGTGCCTACCTGGCTGCGGCGCTCCGCAGAAACGACGCTGCGCTGTTTCTCCTGTTCCAGCTCATATAATTTCGCGACGAGTATTTTTATCGCTTTGTCTTTGTTTTTCAACTGCGACTTTTCATCCTGGCACGATATGACGATGCCGGTCGGATTATGCGTGACGCGCACGGCGGAATCCGTCGTGTTGACGCTCTGGCCCCCGTTGCCGGAAGATCGGAACACGTCGACCCGCACGTCGTTCATGTCCAATTCGGCTTCGACCTCGTCGGCCTCCGGCAGCACCGCGACGGTGACGGTCGACGTGTGGATCCTGCCGCCGGATTCGGTCTCGGGGATCCGCTGCACGCGGTGGACGCCGCTCTCGTACTTGAAGCGCGAGTACGCGCCACCGCCCGAGATCATAAAAACCACTTCTTTGAACCCGCCCAAATCCGAATCGTTCGCGTTCATGAGTTCGGTCTTCCAGCGCCTGCGTTCGGCGTACCGCGAATACATGCGGAACAGATCGCCCGCGAACAGTGCGGCCTCGTCGCCGCCCGCGCCGCCGCGTATCTCGATGAAGACGTTGCGTTCGTCGTTCGGGTCTTTCGGCAGTAGGAGCAGTTTCAAGTTTTCGGCGAGGCGTTCGGCCTCTTCGGAGTTTTCTTTTATTTCATCTTTAAGGAGCTGCTTGAACTCCTCGTCCGGGGCCTCGGACATCATCTCCTGTGATTCGCCGACGCTCGTAACGGCTCGTTTATATTCGCGGTACGTCTCGATAATTTCGGACAGCGAGCTGTGCTCCTTCATATAGCCGCGCCATCTGTTCTGGTCGGCGATGATTTGCGGGTCGTTTATAGAGCCGGTCAATTCCGTATATTTTATTTCGAGTTCTTCCAAACGCTCAAACATAATATTATCCTTTCGTACAGCCAATCGCCCGGTCGCGTCCGGATAAATCCCTGTGTATTTTGATATCTATATAATTTTCGTCGGCCAATATTTTTTTAACGGAATCCGCTTGATCGCACCCGATTTCCAAAAAGAGCGCGCCGCCCGGAATGATTGCGTCGCGCCCGAAACGGGCGATGCGGCGGTAAAACGAAAGCCCGTCGCGCCCGCCGTCCAACGCGGGGAGCGGCTCGTACAGACGGACCGAACACGGCAAGCCGCCGACGTCGCCGGCCGGAATATACGGCGGGTTGGATATTATCATGTCATAACGTGCGCCGGCAAATGATGAATGAGCTACGTCAAATATATCGTGTTCGATGAATTTTATCCGCGTATCGACGCCGTGGAGCCGCGCGTTTTTTTTTGCGACATCAAGCGCCGGGCGGCTGATATCGGTGGCCATGATGCGCGCGTTGGAACAGCGCTTTGATAAAGAAACCGCGACGCAGCCGGAACCGGTCCCGATCTCGAGTATATATGGACTGCCGTTCCCCGCGCGGCCGGCGGCGAGATCGACCAGAAGCTCCGTTTCGGGGCGGGGTATCAGCACGTTTTCGTCGACATAAAAATCTAAGGAATAGAATTCGCATTTGTTTGTGATGTATTGAACGGGGCAGTCGGCGGCGCGCCGTTCGATCAATTCAAAAAAAAAGCCGAGCGCGGCGGCGGATATTTGCGTTTCGGGGCGGCTCAATATGAACAGCCTGTCACGTTTTAACGCATGCGCGAGCAGGAGCCGGGAGTCTAATGCATAACTTTCGATGCCGGCGGATTTTAACGCCGCGCCGCCTGCGGCTGCGGCGCTCCCGACGGTGTCAGGGCGTATCGGATTCGCGGCTCAGCACCTCCCTGACGGCGGTAATGGCTACTTCGATCTGATCGTCGTCCGGTTCCGAAGTCGTGATTTTTTGAAGGGCCATGCCCGGATAGCTCACGAACGATACGAACGCCGAATCGCGCCTTCCGGCCCATTTGATGAATTCGTACGAGACCCCGGCGATGACCGGGATAAGCAGTATACGCGAGACGAATCTAAGCCAGACCACGTCCGTGCGTAAAAAAAGAAACACGACCATGCTGACGATCATTACGATCAATAAAAAACTCGTGCCGCATCTTTTATGAAGGCGCGAGTATTTTTTCACGTTTTCAATTATCAGTTCGTCGCCGCTTTCGAGGCAGTTGATCGTCTTGTGTTCCGCGCCGTGGTACTCGAACACGCGCCGGATGTCTTTCATACGCGAAATCAAAAAGACGTACGCGATGAAAAGTAATATGCGTACGAGGCCCTCGATGACGCTCAAAAACAACGCATCGGCTTGAAAAATCTTGTTTATCAGGCTCCCAATCCAAACCGGCAGCAGCATAAATAAAACGACCGAGAACACGATCGCGACGGCTCCGGTCAAATAAAATAAATATTCCGGTATCTTGTCGTCTTCTGATTCCGTGCCGGATATTTCGGCGGACTGCATTATCGTCTTCATCCCAAGCGTAAACGATTCGATAAAAGCCGCTACGCCCCTTACGATCGGGAATTTTAAAAATTTATATTTTTCGCCGGACGAACTCAGTTTTTCCTCCACGGTCTCGATCGTGCGATCCGGCTTTCGTACGGACATGAAGCACGTTTTTTTCCCGCGCATCATCACGCCTTCGATGACCGCCTGCCCGCCTATATACAGTTGTTCTTTCTTTTCAGGCATATCGCGTCCCTTTCTTCAATCATTTTAAAAAACCCCATGCCGCCGGTAAAAGTGTGAAATCATTAATTTCAAACTTTATATCGGACGTTCATGGGTTAATGAAAGTGGGCAATAAGGGACTCGAACCCCTGACTTCCTGCACGTCAAGCAGACACTCTACCAACTGAGTTAATTGCCCGGTTTTATTAATAAATTACGCCTACGCGTTTTATTTCCGCGAATCAAAATGAAATGAAATTTTAATAATCATCGCGAACCCAAAGAAATTATAGCATTTATCATTAACGTATTCAATATAAAATTATTGACATATCATTTCCCATTCGTTCATTTCGCAGAGTGCGACTCTATGTAAACGTAAAAAATATTTATTTTTATAGAGTCCGTCTCGATGAGAAGACTATTCGCTCATGTTTCGTTGATGAATACCGCGCTCGAACGGGGCGGCATCGTAATAACGGCGTTCCCGTTCGCAACCTCGTATATTTTTGCTTCTTCCGAATACCCGTCGTTTGCGGTCGAGATCAACGAAACCAATCTTCCGTTTATGATCCCCGCCTTCCAAACGGGAACGGCGGCCGTTTTTTCCTGCGTGTCGTTATTAATGGCGACGACGAGTTTTTCCTGCCCGTTCCAACGCCCGTATGATAGGAAACCGTAGTCCAATCTCAGGTACTGTGTGGAGCCGGTCTTTAACGCCTGATGGGCGCGCCTGAGCCGCGCCGTCTTCTTATGGTATTCGATAAGCGCGCTGTTTTCCCTGCCCCAGGGATATGTGCGCCTGTTGTCGGGGTCGGTCCAGCCGGTAAGGCCCGCCTCGTCCCCGTAATAGATGACCGGAGCGCCGGTCCATGTCATTTGGAACGTCACCGCGTTCATCATTATACTGACGTCTATCCCCGCGTCGGCGGCCTCCTTTCCGGAAGTATGGAGCCGCCCGGCCGTCATGTTCGTTCTCGTTAAGAAACGTGAATGGTCGTGGTTTGAAAGCTGGTTCATGGCGGTCTGCCTGCTCTGGTTCGGCAGCTTGGAATTGAAATATCTCATGGAGTTTTCGAACGCCATAGCGTTGCATAAAAGTTCGGGCTTGAACTCCTCGCTGTGCTTTTGCATCCCCGTTAAAAACCAGGTGAGCGGCTCCATGAAGGCGTCGTAATTCATCACGCTGTCCCATTCGTCACCCTTGAGCCAGCTCGAGGCGTCCCCGTAGTGCTCCGCGATGATCACCGCGTTAGGATTGGCGCCCTTCACCGCTTTTCTAAAATCCTTCCAAAACCTGTGGTTTATTTCGGGGTTGCTCCCGAGATCGGCGGCCACGTCGAGACGCCACCCGTCCGCGTTGAAGGGCGGGGACACCCATTTGCGCCCGATCTCTAAAATATATTCGTATAGTTCATTCGATTTTTCAAAATTTAATTTGGGATGGTTCTCATATCCCCACCATCCGAAATAACAGTCGTTGTTCGGCCAATTTTCGTCGTACCAGTAAAAGAAATTATGATACAGGCTTTTTTCGTCCCGGTACGCGCCTGCCGGGTAGCCGCTCGCGTAATAAAAATTTTCTTTGTCGAGCCATTTGTTGAACGCGCCGCAGTGGTTGAAAACGCCGTCCAATATGACTTTTATGCCGTTCGAGTGCGCGAGCTCGACCAACTCGCACATAAGGGCGTTCGAGGCGTCGAGGTTCTCTTTGTTGGCCGTCCGCTGCATGTACATTGTCGCGTAGCGATTATGAAATTTTTCGAACGTGAGCGGATTCCCGCCGTCTTTGATAATGACCCCGATATGCGGGTCTATATAGTCGTAATCTTGAATGTCGTATTTGTGGTTCGACGGGGAGACAAACAACGGCGTGAAGTAGATGCACTCCACGCCAAGATCTTTCAAATAATTCATTTTCTCCATTACGCCGCGGAGGTCCCCTCCGTAAAAATTACACACGTCGTCGACGGAGAGCGGCCGGTCCCATTGATCGATCTTCTTGACCGCCTTGCTTAAATAGGCGTATTCGTTGTTTACGACGTCGTTCGACTTGTCCCCGTTATAAAACCTGTCGACGTATATCTGGTACATGACCGCGCCGCGCGCCCATTCCGGTGTGTAAAAACCGGGTGCGATCTGGAAGTCATAACCGAAATCGGCCTCCGGGTAAAGCCCGCGGTTATTGTAATAATACGCGTTTCCGTTTTTACATATCATAAAACGGTAATAGGTCTTTTTATCGGGCCTGATTACCGTCTCGTAATAATCGAATATATCTTCCGACGATATTTTTTTCATTTCGAATTTGCTTTCGCCGGTTAAGAGGAATACGGCGTCGGCGTTGTCCCGCGCTGTTCTCAGTTTTACGGATACCGGCTCGTTCGGTTCCGGTTCGCACGGGCTCACGTAGTTTTCGGTCTCGTCTGAGTATACGGCGTCCATTATCAAATAATCGCCGTATATTTTCGCGCGCCGGTCCTGGTTCCTGCTCCTGATGTCCATATAACAGCTCCTTATTAAACTTCTGATACGGTCCGTCATAGGATACGCCGCCGATCACGAATCCGGGGGAGCCCATTATACAATTTTCCGGCATAAATAACAGAAAAATTTATTTACGTCAGTCGATTTCCATATACGCCTCGTTCGGATTATTATCCGCGCGCGCGGGAGTCAACGTGAACGCCACCTCGCAGCCCCCCTCGGGACGGTTTGTTATGTAGATATCCTCGCCGTGCGATTTGATAAACTCCCTGACGATCGAGAGGCCGAGCCCGCTTCCGAGCCTATCCTCCCCGCGCGAGAGGTCCGACTTGTAAAAACGTTCGAACACGCGTTTTTTTTCGTCCTCCCCGATGCCCTTCCCGGTGTCTTTCACGCTGAATAAAACTTTGCCGCCCTCCAGCGTCGTCTCGATTATTATGCTCCCGCCGGCGGGCGTGAATTTTAAAGCATTGTCGAGTAAATTGTATATCGAGCGCCGTATTTTTTCATAATCGGCGTTCACGGTCAGATTATCCTCG
>Ga0123353_10016053_pt1 | contig 10925 bp, 8 predicted proteins | sample TergutLab28metaG_3_FD_92763 | JGI IMG/M metagenome (GOLD analysis project Ga0123353, IMG submission 92763) | Labiotermes labralis P3 segment gut microbial communities from Petit-Saut dam, French Guiana - Lab288 P3 | ecosystem: Host-associated > Arthropoda: Insects > Digestive system > Gut ... | reverse complement strand
GAGAATGGAGAATAAAATACAATAATGAGTTATATACATTGTACAAGGAAAGTGATATAGTGACATACATTAACATTAACTGTCTAAAATGGGCAGGACATGTTATTTGTATGGAGGCACAGAGCCCTACAAGAAGAGTTCTCATTGCAGTGGTGGAAGGAAGAAGACAAAGGGGCAGGCTGAAACTAAGATTGGAAGATGGTGTGATGGAAGATGCCAGGAAGTTGGGGGAGAGAAGTTGGAGGAATGCAGCAAGGAATAGGGACAGCTGGCAGAAGCTTCTGAAGAAGGCCTTGGCTCAAAAAAGGGCTGTTGCGCCAATGATGCTGCTGATGATGATGATCACGATGTATTGTATCACACCTTTCTGGTAAATAGTGAGATTAACATTTGGTACATGAATGTTACATTTACAGCTTTTCTTTTTTCCATGCATTGCTGAATTTATTTGAAAATTTTCTGTGTTGTCTACAATTACACATAGTAATGACACTAAGTATTTTCCAGCAAGCAGAAGCTTATTAACTAACTCCATGGAGAAGAGAAATGTTTAAGAAGCTGATAGTTCCTCAGCTAGTCAAGACATCACAAGCATTTTATGGAACCAAAAGGTTCATTGCCATGTTTACAAGGGTCTATCACTTCTCATCCTGAGTCAGATTAATCCACTCCATGCCACACAATCCTACACTTTAAGCTAAATTTTAATATTATTCTCCAATCTCTGTCTAGATCCCCCAAGTGGTCTCTTTCCTTCAAGTTTCCCCTCAAAATATCTGTATGCATTTATCTTCTTCCACATATCTGCCACATGCCCCATCCACCTTGTATTAAACTCCTTAAATAATTCCTTACAATAGACACTTCTCCTCACACCTGCCATTAATCAAACAAGTTTCCTTTTTTGGATGGTACATACTTTTTTGAGAACTGTTAAATTTCTCCAAAAGATAACCATGTAAGACATAATAGAATGGAACATGCACGGTAAACTAATTGCAAAGTATGTATTGTCGGAAGATGTGTGACTTCCCTCATGGCAAAGCATGCTGAACGGAGTATGGAGATAATGCATTCAATGTGATTCTCTCAGTTTAAGTTAGTACAGTTTCAAGGTCAAGGAAATTAAGTGTAACCACTTTTCAACTGTTTTATTACTTAAATAATACATATTTTATTGTTAGCAGCAATTTTCATACATATTGCTTTGCTAAAATTTAATGTCGATTTATTTGATTTTAAGCATTTGTTCGAGTTGGCAAATACATCACAAATGAAATTTTTTAAATGGTAATTTTCATGGTCACACATCATTATATAAGTAAAATCAGCTGAAAGCATAGATTTGGACTTCAAACTGACAACTGAAGAGTAGATCGTTAATGTATACAATTGAATGGCGGGGGAGGGGGGCAGTTTCAAATTGGAAATTTAATATCTACTGTTTTCTGTTATAAGTACAATTTAAATCACTGCTCAGCTCTGCCTTACATTCCATAACTGCTGGTAATGGCCTGTATAGCATAGTCGGTACAGCGACTCGCTACGGTCCGGGGATCAAATCCCGGTGAAAGCAAGAGTTTCCACACCCATCCAGAACGGCCCTGGGCCCACCAGGCCTCCTGTACAATGGATACCGGATCTCTTTCATGGGGGTAAAGCGGCCGGGGCGTCGTATTGACCACACATCTCCATCCAGCGCCGTGGTTAAAGGACGAGTTACAGCTATGTCTCTACTACCCCCCCCCCCGGGCCTTCACGGTCTGATAACAATACGTCAAGATTCACGCTGTCAAAAGTTCTTGCAAGATCAGAAAACAACCCACGGACATGACGCCTTATCCCAAAAACATTTGAATCTTCTACAACACCGGCGTTAGTTCCTCGATTCCCGCGGTGAAAATGTGGATTGTGATCTCCTTGGTTATAACATAATGATGTCTTTTACTATTTGCGTTTCGAATAAACGTTGACCAATATACTCGGGTTACGCTACCCTGCCACACTCCAATGAATCATAACTCAAAAGACCACACCAATGGTTGTGTTAGGTCCATTTCTCCTTCCCTTAGCTATCCTATTTCATACACAGTTAAAATGATAAGAGCTGCTATTAGAAAAAGGAATTACATTTATATACTTAGTCCTTCCTTTTACTGGTTGGACTGCAGGACTTAACGTTCACCTTCGATTCTTACTAACAGTGTATTCCACGTCACTCTACCAATATTTAACAGTGTACGTCCTATATTAACAAGCATGCAATTACACTATCAAAGCCAGTTAATATTCACCTAAAGCGAATATAAACTACAATGTAATGAATACTTACTTACATAACACAATCTCCAACTCCACGTGGTTTACCGTGTTATTAGATGATCTGTGACTGTATAAACAGCTATGGACACATGCTACCAACACATTATGGATAGAAGATTAATTTCCCGGTAACCATACCAAGAATATGTTACAAAATTTGTAATTTAGGATTCTAGTGTGATAACATTACACCGACTGATAGTTGTGTATTGGTTCTCTCGTTCGTTCATTATTTCAATCATTCATTTCGCACTCTGTCTTACGACAAGACTATAACCTCTGCTGAAACGAGATCTCTTCAACTTCCAGTATCTTTTCGTTTCATCCAGTAGTGGCTTACGTCTTCTTTCTCGTCTTCGAGTCCCTTCTATTATTCCTTCAAAAACAAGTATGAGAAGACTATTCCTATGCAAGATGTTACCAATCCGGGTATTGTATGTAGAACATTTCTTTCCTCCGACTCTAATCAATACTTCTTCATTTTTCACACGGTCGATTCAACCGCCCTTCTCAATCTTTCTCCTGCACCACATTTCAAAACTTTCAAGGTTCGAAGTGTCCAAGTATCAGCATCCAACTAAAGTACGCTCCAAATGTAGAATTTCACCAGTTTTTCCTTCATTTGAAGTCTAATTTGCTGGCGAACAGAGGTTTCTTCTATTTGAACGTTCCTTTGACCTGGCAATTCTGCATTTAATTTCACGTGTACATCTTGCTTCATTTCTTGTCCTGCTAAATCGTGTATGTACGCAGCCAATTTTATTTTCAACTACCGAAATATCAGACCGAGGTACTAAACAAACTATGCACATATTATATACGTACTGTGGAAGATGTGATACAACTAAAATAGTCCTACATGCCTGACGGCTAAATTTACCTACTAGCGTAAGTTCTACCAAATCAGCTGATCGGGTGTTCCATTGTTTTCAACGTGTCTTCAAATTCCATGAAATAAGGGCTCGGGTGAGTATTCATGATGTGCAATTCTATACTTCTACTCACTTAATTGAAAATGCGTAATGGAAAAGTAACTCTAATAGCTCCCAACTGTGATTGAACTGTGGATTATGACTGACGAGCAATTATGTTCATTTCTATCGTATTTACAAGCCCATTTTTTCGAATATGCAGGAAACAGAACCTTTTTAAGACGTGTGTAGAAATATGCTGGGGATATTTAGGACATGATGTAGGTTTAAGCGCGTGTATAATTAACTTGCATGTTGATAAAATATTACAGCATTTATAAATGAATATTTTAAAGAAAAGTTCACTATTAAACCCCCAGTAAACAGAGAAGGTCTTTATTAATGTTTTTTGGTAGTGGACATCCCGTTGTGTTTGAAGTACAATGATAAAATAAAATTGTGTATGTACTTGGTCTAACACAACAATATATTGATTATATGAATGGCTACTATTTTCGGCCATAACAGCCATCATCAGGCCATTTCACAAAAACTTAAAAAAGCTGGTAGATGATATAGTGCAAAATCGACAATTTATATGGGATCCCATTTACATTTATATTAATATAATTATTAACAGAACTCGACACATCATACTGTAGAGAGCACATTTTAAGGCTGTTAATAATTTTAAAGCTGTTAATATATGTCTTTATATCTTACCATAAATGTAAACTTATATAAACATATGATTATAATCTGGTAATAGAAAATTGTAAGCTATCATTACTACAACATTTCTGTATGATGCAGAATATGGGTTATAGTTATTTTATGTGAAGATAATTGCCAAATGACTTTGTTCTACCTCCTCATTTCTTTTCCAGTGACATCAGATGCCCAATATGGAATGTGAAGAAGACAGGCCAGATGATGCTTACCTTACAACTGATACTCCACTAGAAATGAACAGTAACTGGTATTACCTCCCAGACCCCATTCTTCTACATATATTTCAGTACCTCTCTGCAAGGGAGCTGCTAGATGTTGGCCAGACATGCAGGTCCTGGTTACGTGTTAGTTATGATGAGTACTTATGGAAAGATCTTGTTTACCACAATTACAAAATTGATCGTTCTGTGAAGATTGCACCAGGTATGTACTATTTAACACGTTTTAAAACCGTACTGTGAGTGAAAATTTTGCTGTGTTGACATCAGCTCTTCTGTGGAACATGATCTCTTCCTTATATGAAGGATCACATTTCCTAGTGACGGAGAATTGTGACTTTTCTGTTAATATGCAATTATTGTACGTACGAACATTCTCTCAAGGCAGAAAAGGGTATGTTTGAGAATCACTTTATTTTGCAGTCCAGGCTAGACAGAATATTAATGGTTTAATAGTTCTTCATGCATTGGTAAAATTGATCTGTCCAAAGTTTCATTTCTCCTGTGTGGCTTATCATGCACCTGTATTAAAATTCTGAAAACTGAATTACATTATTTAGATATTCATTTTCTTATATAAGTGAACTCAAGTTATATAATGTGGCATCCTGCTGTTGGCGATTCAGCTCTTCTGGGTTTTTGGACTTAGTTGCGGGTTGTTAATTCTACATGTTTCAAAGGAACGTAATTACCCCCATCTTCAAATGTCAAGGAATCCTAATTGATGAATCAAACAATAACAATGCTACTCATCACAGTAACCCAAAGTATCTAAATCCTAAACAGCAGTGCTGTGGAAATCTCAATCTCATGTTGTTGTGTTGTTTCAATTCCCAAGGCAAGACGTCGTGGTTGGCCGAATACAAGCGACTCTCTTACCACACACCTGTCACCCAGACTGAAATCCTGAGGGAACATTCACATCAGGTTCTTCATGTCAGCTTTGCTCACAATGGACAGATGTTTGCAACCTGCTCAAAAGATGGCTATGTTCTGGTAACTTAAAGCACTGTGAGACAACTGTGTTTGTTTTTCACTGAAAAAGGTGTCTCTATAGGCACTGATTATTGTTTCCATACTAACGTGTTGAAGGTATGGGACTCCAGCTATCCTGCCACTATCAAGTACTATCACGACATGAAGACATTTAGTTGGAAGTACACCCAGTTCTCACAGTTCAACCAATCTGACACGCTGCTGCTAGTGTCTGGAGTTCACTTTGGCACACCTCACAGCACTTCGGGAGAAATAGCTGTCTTCAGTTTGCAAGGTAGCTCAACTGTAATGCTCAGAATCAGAGTTTTTGGGCTGTAAGTGGGGTCAGGACTTGGCCTCTGGGATGTGATGTGGTGTAGCAGATCAGGGGGTGGGTATGCTTTGAGATTCTGACAGCAGGATTGATGGGGGTTCAAGTCCTGTGGGATGTTACACCTTTAAATTGTGCCTCTGTCTTTGGGATTGAACACTACATGCCTCTGAAATGCCAGTACTTATTACTATTCAACATGACATAACATTGCAGAAGACATGAATCATCATTTCAGGGGGAACCTGCTGCCTTCTTCAGGAGTTGGTGAAATGTCATATCTCACAAAATTGGCACTTGTGTGACAATGCTGGGGGTCATATCTTGCCTTATGCTTAAGGAATTTACCCAAGTACACTGCAATAGTGCTTTCTCCAACTTTAGATTGGTTACTACCCTGTGCTTTTGCACAGCAGCAGTAAATGAACCTTATAAAGCTCTGTGGTTATTGTATGTGCCATCTGCTTTAACATTAAAAAGCTCTGTTTCATCCACAGATTGTATTTACATGTTTTGTGTGATTCTAAGAATAAGTAGTGGTTATTTGTCTAAACAGCTGAGAGTGGTGAATCTTGGTAAATGAGATGGTTTTTCTGGGAGGTAGGAAATTAAACTTTAAATACTATTTCAACTAATTTCAGGCTTCAAAGGGTGAGACACATGTTACGAGACAGGCAATGTCACACTTGTACAGGTGTTCCACTGTAATGTCCCTGAGCACAATAGCCTTCACAGGGTGATATGGCAGGGGAGGGCACTGTGATAGAGCCTCCATGCTCAGCTACATGACAAGGGGGCCCTCTGTATACAACATCACAATAAATGACAATGTATATAGCAAGTGTCTTAGTGACTGACGTATTACATTTTTTTCAGCTGGTTTCAACTTGCAGTGTCGAGTGATGAATAAGCCATATGACATCTTTGGAACGTGGTACAGTGATCGTCACCTGCTTTCTGGTGATCTCCATTGGCTCGCACATCTTGTCAGCACCTCCATTTTGTGGCTTAATAAAGCATCACAGGAATCAGAATCAGAACTTGTACCAATCATGGATCAACTGTACAGGTTTTATAACTCTAATGCCAGTTCGATCCGGGCTGTCATGGTTGCAAACTGTCTAGCTCCATCACCACAAGAATCAGTAGCCACGTCTTCTGAAGCAAGAGCCCAAGCACACAAGGGATTGCATAAATCTGAAAGGGGAAATCCCCCATCCCACAGAGAGATCAATACTCCGCCAACATCAGGTCATGTGTTACGAAGTTCTTCAGGATACCCTGAGGAAAAAGAGGAAGAGCCACCAGAAGTACTGCACCAAGTGTCATCTAGACTGCAGTATGCATATTCTATGATAGGAGTGCCACTCCTCATTCAGTGCACCAATTTGTAACTGAAAAGTACAGTTTGAAGAGGATTCATGTTGTCTGGGATATGCCACTGTGTCACTGGCTGTGTAGTTCTCAGTTTTCAAAAGATTCAAATGCCTTTTTCTTCAGAGTCAAGCAGTCCAAGAAGAACAGCTGCCATGGTTAGACCGGACATATTACATATGTACATTACCCATGCTTTCCTTTTGTAACCCTCATCCCCAGTGCCTCTAATATGGCTATTGCTCTTGGACTGCATGACATATCAAAAACTACACACCTGATGAAGTTCCACATCCCAGAAGACTTGTACCCTCATCAACACTGCTGTGAGAGCCTCGTATCTTGTCTTTTTTTAAATAAAAATTATAAGAATAAGAACCATCAAAGGGGACAGACATGTTTCTGATCGAACAGTTCAAATTAAGCAAGGAAGTCTACCTCAGCAATCAGCTGTGGAAGTTCAGGGGCTCATGTGATAGACACAATGAGCTGCTGAATTTATGTACAGAGTAGGCTCGAGTCCAGTCTCCCCTATGCTGTAGCAGACTTCAGGCTGAAATTTAAGTCTAATAAGCACTATAACTTCACCTTATTTACAGACAGAACTAAAAGTGACGGTTACTGGTGATGTTACAGACTGTGCCAAATTATGCTGCAGTTTAAAAAGTGTAACACACAAAATTTTGGAAGTAACATCTTTAAATGGGGAAAGTCTGCTTAAAATGTGTGCTAAATGAGGGCTGTCTGTGTTACTGTAAAGTATGATATGCAAGTTGCATGATATTTTGCAAGTATTAGATAAGTTCTCTGATCTGTAAAGGGCTGTGTGTGATTTGTGCTTCTCTCCTAGTATTCTGACCAACAAGTTTACAACTTTAGTATTTTGCTGTAGGGTTCTGATGATGATGATGTATGCATTCTGAACTCACAGATTTTTTGAACTTTTTCCACTGTATGTACTGAAATATAATGTAGTACATTTTGGGGACAGGTTTGATCCCCCATCATCAGGCTTATTCCACAAGAACTGTCATTACATGATTATTATTTACACTGTAATTAAACCTGGAACATCGTCAAATCAGTAAATACCACATATTCTGAAGTGCTACAGTTTATTGCAAGGAAATAGTTATAGGGAGCAGTCACATACTGTGTGTATCTGATGTATAGTGAAACTGGCATAACCATTTTTTCCCCAGCTGTTTCTGGAATATGTGATATTTACTCATTTTACACTACTCTGGGTTTAATTACAGTGTAAACAATCACCATCTAGTGACATGTTTCAGAAGAAGCCTGAAGACAGGGACCGAACCTGTCACTGACACACAGTGTCTTATATTGCAATACATACAATTTAAAAAGTCCATAAAGTCTCTGAGTTCAAATATCAGATCTTCAGGTTTTACAAGGGAGATCTACATGGAGAGAGATACTCTGGAAAATGGGGAAATAGGTGGGAGCATACTATTGCTGGTTCTAGGAACATGTCTGTTTATCTTAACTTGTTGGGTTTTGTAATTCCAGGGAGTCTGTAGAGTGCAAGGTCAGACCTACCTTTGCTGCTGTAGTATAATAAAAGAATTCTGTACTTCTGCTGACTACCTCTTCACACTTTGGCAGCACTATATGTAGGTGACAGATGTGTAATCCAGGACTGCAATAAGTTGAACATCTAAAATTTGCTTCTAACTGAAATGGTCAAATGCTTGTACACAGCAGACAAATTATAAATGTTTATGTGTGTGTCTGTCTGCTTGAAACTACACGATGTTAGAGGTCTGTTACATTTAGTAAAGACTGTAGGACACATCTGTAAGTGTACTTAAAATAATCCAACATGAATGATTATAATACTTCATGTAACAGTACATATGTACCAATATGTCTTACTTTTCAGGTGCACCACACTTGAGGGTGCATTTTTAAACTGGCGTCGCCTAGGTGACGGAATGGATTATGCATGTCCAATTAAGTACAATGCCGAGTACCGCCAAGTGGAAACACAAGGGAAGGCAGAAGGTACTGCAGGCAGTGACACTGAAGACAGTGCAGGTATATTATATTGAATGAATGACTGAGGTTCGATTCCTGGCAGAAGTGTTGTTTATTTCTGCATTCGCCGCCACATCCCGCATGACTGCGCTCACTCAAACCAACTGTGTCTCAGTTTAATGAGTGATCATGTATAGCATCAAGTGACACAGTGATTAATGAATGAATCGGAAATTATGTGAAAGGAAGCAGTTGTGGCGTATTTTTTGTACCATCCTATAGTTTTCATGGAAGATGTTGGAAAATGACAAAAATCCTGTCAGGATGGCTGGTCTGGGGGTTGAGATGTGAACTCAGGAACTCCTGAATACAAAACGAGTACACCTGAGGAGTCAAGTCTTCTGGGATGTTATTGGATGAGTGGCTCCTGACATTTCAGAGAAATCATGGTGGCTGTCATCTTGAAGGGTCAGCAGTGTAAGAAGACTGCTTGATACTGCACATGGATGCAATATAATCTTTGGAAACATCACAAACTACACAACTGATGGCACAGTATTACATCCCAGAAGCCTCGATTCCTTAGCAACACAGCCACAAGAACCTCAAACCTTGCAGAAGCGCGATATATTTGGCTACAATGTTTTGTACTGGGGTCCTGTTGCCTGAAACGCTTGGTACTGGGGTAACTATTCTACTGACAGGATTAAGGGAACTTCTGAAATAATTTGTGCATAAGATACATATTTATACATTTCAGATGACGCTGACATTGACAATGCAGATGAAGTGAGTTCTGGCATATCAGATGCATCAATGGAGACTGAAGAATGTGCAAGTGAGAGTGATGATCTGTCTGAGCATGTTGAGAAGTACCTTATATTCACCACTGGTTCAAAGACATATACTCCACATCAAATAGGTTTCAAACGTATCAAGTCTGTGTCTTTCCCACGTAAGCTCAATCCAGGACCGTCCCTGCGTGAACGTCTGGCTGAAAGACAGAGAGAAAAACAGAATGCTGCCCTCCCGCGCCCAGAGCCTAACTGGTTGGTATATGAGGAAGTTGCTGACAGGTTTGACAAAGTTGATCATCTTATCGATCTTCATGGACACATTATAGGCATGGGACTCTCTCCTGATCACAGGTATGGCAACTGTTCATTTACATTTGGCAATGTTACTTTGTGTTACTAGCCCAAAGAAGACTAACGTGAATCTGTTTTATACATGTATATCAAATTTATGCTGCATGCTGCACATGGCTATATTCTTGTATAATTATCACACGGATCTTGTTTTGAATCATCCCTCAGGTTTGAGCAATTTATATAATCATATATAATTATGTAACTGAACACTGATGCATATCCAGTGGAAATCTTAGTGCTTTCTTTACAATATGTAGTACACTGACCATAAAAACTGGTGAATGTAGTAAATGTTTCAGAGGTGCCTTCTGCTGTACAATTTTAAACTCAACTCATTCATAATTTCACTCCACATTCTGTTATTTTCCTCATTAATCTTCAATTTTCTGTCAAAATCATTTTCACTTGGCTGATTTCCAAATTGCTCATTCTCCATCTCCTTGTGAACTGATGGTTGCAATGACAGTCACACTGCATGCTATTAACAGGTTAAGCATCATCTGCCCGCCAGCCAGTGATGGTGGCAGACAGGGCTAGACACTGGTGTTACTCTAGCCTACAGTGCTTTCTAAAGTGCAACTCTCAAAGCTCATGTAATTGGTCACCCCATGTACAATGCATTGCAAAGTGGTAGTAAGAAATAATATTCTGGAAGTGGTGTGGAGTAAAATTAAGGTACAGTTGTGTATGTGTGCACACATCTCTGTGGTGGCAAGTGGTTAGCTGTCTGGAGTAGTTACTTCAGTCCTGGTAGCCACTGAATAGGGCTTGTAAAAAAAAAAAAAAAAAAAACCCAAAAAATTACTAACAGGATGGGGGCAAACTTTCAAATATTTATTTAACAAAATAATTTTTTTGTTTTTTAAATAAATTGGAAGTTTTTTTTTTTTTAAACTACAATTTCCACCACCCG
>Ga0123353_10016051_pt1 | contig 10926 bp, 8 predicted proteins | sample TergutLab28metaG_3_FD_92763 | JGI IMG/M metagenome (GOLD analysis project Ga0123353, IMG submission 92763) | Labiotermes labralis P3 segment gut microbial communities from Petit-Saut dam, French Guiana - Lab288 P3 | ecosystem: Host-associated > Arthropoda: Insects > Digestive system > Gut ... | reverse complement strand
GAGAACGGGAGGGCTACAGCAAAGATTACACACTATACCAGAGGCTGACTGTACAGGGAAAATGATCTCCTGATGATGAGCTTCCCGAAAGCTCGAAACATGTAGAGAGTGAATGACGACTACTCATGAAAATAAAGGATAGTCCACAAGTGACATCGTGTTGGTTATTTTTAAACAATTACAATGATGCACGGAACAATGAATGTAAAAAAATTCAGTAGTGTTAATGCATTATGCTCTTCGACTCTATTTCTTTTACCCTTTTTACGTTCATTAAATTCACATTAAATAAAATTATTTAAGCTTAAATGATAGAACAGTGTAACCTACACTGCGAGGCTTATTAATCCTAAGTCTAAAGGAAATCATCCCGTTGTTTTATAAAGAATTAAACTTATTTACTGTAAACTTACAACATGTGTTCAGTCAACACAACAAACATTAGAAAATTAATGTGTTAACCGCAACATGTTTCGACTCCATAGGGTCATCATCAGGCTGAATATTTAAGAACCATTAAATACATACCCTTTATAGTGCTGTACATGTAACTATTGCATTAGGGATCCTGCGTGCATTACATTGAGTGCGTATAAAATCTGGTTTTGTACTAATTTAGATAGGTATAAACTAAACGCAGCTTTGGGTGTAGTTGTGACTGTCGTTTTCCGTACTTCTCAGTGGGGAGGGGGGGGGGGTGCGCCTGTTGTTGACTTTCTGAAGTCGAAAAATGTTGCGGTGATACATTAATTTTCTAATGTTTGTTGTGTTGGGTGAAAACATATTGTAAATTTACAATAAATAAGTTTAATCCTAAGTGTTTCACTTGTAAGAAACTAAATATACATTCTTTTCGTATAATTATCTAGCAGGTGATAAGTCTGAGGTGAAAGAGCTGAGACACAAATTCCCTTTCACGTAGGTAGATATAGCTATGGAAATAAATTCCTCCTTTCAAGTGCCCATAAGATGCCGCCACTAGGAGCTACGCTATAGTTAGTTTCAAAAACTCGAGCTTGTCCATGGAGCATAAAGTTACTGAGCCACTGTCCCTTACACCTACCCTGCTTAAGTAATTTTAAGTTTTTGTGGACTGTTCCGGCGAAGAAATTCCCTTTAATTTTGCCGCGCCTTTCCGTTCATCAACATTAATGTATGAGACGTTAATGATATTGAGAATAACTTGATTTTTTATAATATTCAAAAATGATTACTAAATTTTTTTGCGTATAAATTTAGAATTATAGTGACCAATCAGCCCAATCGATTCATCAGAAAACCATATATATATATATATATATATATATATATATATATATCATTTTACCAAATGGTATTTAGTCTTCTATAAAAATTAATGTTTCATTATGGCTTTCAAAAAACTCGCCAAATTTTCCTTTCGCATTTCCTATGCATTCAGCCTAAACCTTTTCGCTCAATTCCCCCAAGACCCATGTCCAACCTAAGCTTATGTCTCCAAGTCCCTTCGGGTTTTCCGAATTCAATTACGTACACAAAACTCAACCTTCCTGTGTGCTAAATTGTGTCTGGTCATATCGTGAGTTATGTTTTTGGAGATCAAAAATTTTGACATTTTCTAAATAAGTACCTCTCACATAAGTCCAAACGTTCCTGTCAGCTCACTAAATCAGTACATTTCAGCCATGATTTCAAATTTGTTCTTGTAACCACAATCGTACGAAACAGAGAATGGTCACTGTTAGAAACCCTCGCCAAACAGTTTCAAAAGGCTACAAATAGATTCGTCAGGTCCGTCTGTCCGTGTATCTGTCCACATGACACAGGGCGCCTCTCAGCTCACGACTTTTATAAAATTTTATATTTGAAATTTTTATTTAAACTTATCGACTTATTCAGATTTTGGTTAAGATGAATCAAACATGACATTTTGTACGAAGACATTATACATGTACGGTCTGCCGACTGTCTGGTCTTTAGAAATGAGAACCATTAATGAAATGGTTTTTATTCACTTATTATTATTATTACTATTATTATTATTATTTTAATTATAATTTTAGTAATATATGTGTAAAAAATCTGCCAAATAAGCTGCATAAAATTACGAGCTCCCTGAAGATGGCCAAGAACTGAGGCCGAAACATGTAGCAGAAATAATTAATCAATAGAAACACTGGGCTACAATTTGTGATTTTATATATATATAAAGATAAAGGTAAAAGTAGAGTTCACCCTAGAACACGCCGCGAAGGCACAGAGAGGGAGTAGAGGTGTAGCTCTACTCTTTCTTTAACCTGAGCGCTAGATGAGGGTGGGTGGTCAACGCCACGCCCCGGCGGATTTACTCCCGGGAAAGACACCCGGTACCCATTTTATAGGAGGCTGGATGGACCCCAGGGTCGGTCTGGACGGGTGCGGAAAATCTCAACCACATCGACACTGGATCCCCGGACCGTCCAGCACGTAACGAGTCGCTATGCCGACTACGCTATTATGTGTGTGTGTGTATGTGTGTGTGTGTGTGTGTGCGTGTGTGTGTGTGTGTGGTGTATGAGGCAAACTGGGAGTTAGGAGAACTTGGACATCGATTATCGAAAATTATGCATTGCAAATATCCAGTATCGACGTATAAGAGATACTGATTGCAAATCTCCCTGCTTAGGGTGCCTGAGTTTGATCGACTGCAGATCTTTTACTAACATAAGAAGAAGATTTATGGTATGTGCTAAAATTTGGTGTTTCTTTGGAAAATTATTGCAATTTTACCGTCTAGACACAGTAGGGTAGCGAGCACACTAGCAGGGTTACGCATTACGGACTTTCCTCTACTAGTACTGAATATGGCGTCGCAATAAATTTAGTGGAGTGACGTCGCGGTAACTTTGGCGTTCTTACGTAACCACTCTGAAACACCTGCAGCAGTCGATAAAGCAATACAAGTGGTTTACAGTAGGTGTAAAAAAAAATCATGCATTTGTTTGAGGTGCTCCTACAACAGAGCATGAACGAATTTTCACTCTCTGTTTCGCGATTTCGTCTAGTCACAGATTTTCCTGGTAAAGATTCTAACCACGACTCTGTCATACTTTACACAGAACTGTGGTTTAACCTTTTGACGCCTAATGTCAACTATAGTGGTTGTACCGCACCGCTAACCTCTAAAGTTGCATTTTATATATTTATTCAACAAATATAGGTACTGAATATTGTAAACATGATATATACTCTCCGTTTTTTTTCTCTTCAAAATGCAGTTTGTTTCGTAATTCTAACGTATTTGGTTCCTGTATTATTCACATTTTATATACAGGATGTGCTAAAATTTAAAAAAAATAATTCCGGCGCCAAAAGGTTAAATAGCGTCGTCTCTGTAATTTGATTTGTTCAGTGGTTTGATGTTTTACGCAGAAATAACATCGTATGTGGTAGTTACCGGTCGCTGTGGGAAAGCCTTGGATTGCATTCCCACAGTTAAATGCGACAGCACCTACTGACGGTGTTCCAGTCTCACCCAGCACAGGAAAGTGTGCATAAATTATACCTGTATTTCTGCATGTGTTTATCAGGGAGTTAAATGTGTAAAAACAAAGAAATGCTGACGTAAGAGTAGAATATATAAGTTCAATAGAACAAGACGTAACATATAGCCAAGTTTGTGCAACCCATGTTGCCTTGAAAAAGCACTAAGTATTACACATTCTGAGAGCGGGTTAGTAGCCTTAGGTATCCAGCTTACAGTGCGCAAGTGCTTTAATATATTGTCCTCTGTGTTCTGTCCATCTCTACAATATTTTTCTACGTTATCCCACAAACGGAACGATTTTCGAAAATAAATATGTTTGGACATAAAACATGTGTTTTGATTTTCTCTACAGATTAGTGGTGAGGTAAATATCAGTCATGAAACCACAACTATGGTAGAATGGATTTATGATGGTATTTAATAGCAAAAAAATAACTACATGTTTCGGCCAATAGCGGCCATCTTCAGGTTACTACAATTTTGCTCAAAGAGTATCATATATATGCCTATTAGCTGATTGTAACGAGTAACGATGATGAGATCTCAGCATCACCTCGCAATATAGGCATATATATATACTCTTTGAGCAAAATTGTAATAACCTGAAAATGGCCGCTATTGGCCGAAACATGTAGTTATTTTTTGCTATTAAATACCATAATAAATCCATACTACCATAGTTGTGGTTTCATGATTGATATTTACCTCACCACTAGTCTTTTCTACACACAACGGAGATGACACAACTCAGAATTCTCTACAGATGTTATTTTTTTCAGAAACTTTTTTGTAAATCTAAGAAGAATTGAGCCAAATATTATCAAAAATGTGTTTTTGGTCTCCACGTAACTTATCCTTCATTCTTGTCGTATTTAAATGGAACTTGAATTTTTTCAGAGAGATTTTTCAAAAAAAAAAATAGGCGAAAATCAAATTTCATTAAAATCCTTCCAATGGGAGCTGAGTTGTTCCATGCGGACATTACAGATGAAAAGACATGGCGAAGCTGATAGTTGCTCTTCGCAATTTTGCGAAAGCTTCTAAAACGTAGTTGATTGTAAACTACAGACCGAATGAGGATGAAAAACTTTTTTAATGAGACTCGCTTTGAGATTCAGTCTTATACGTAGTCATCTGCGGTTCTGGGAGAGTTTTGACGGTTGAGTATTTCTGACTCCTTATCCTACTGTAACTGAAGTATCTTAAGTATATCAATGCAGTTAGTAGTAAAATCATAGGGTGTCAAAAACTGCAAAATACCATGCAAAGTGGGCTCTCTTGTGGAATTTTGTATTTATTCTTTCCAGGCAAGATTAGCAGAAAGTGGCAAGGCTGGGAATGCTGTCATGTAGGTATATCAGGTACTGGTTGTGCCGTAGTGACGAAACCTCCCAGGTATAACTTCAAATTAAGTGCGAATAAAACGGTTTGAGATCAAGCACAAAAATTTCTGCGGTATGAAATTATGTCTATCGAAATTTAAAAAAAAGCACGCCAAATGTTATATTATATTTATGTCTCTAACTATACAGATCACTTGATAAAGTGTTCGTCTGTTGTCTCTAACCGTTACACACTTATTATCATATTTCTCCATAATATTTTTTTGGGGGGGAGGAGGGGGTGTGAGGAATTAACGAATGTTCAAATAATCACGGTTCTGACAGGGAATGTATCTATACTGCATACAGTAATTCAAACAGAAGATGAACATGTGCCTGCGCCTTGCAAGTATTTACCCCTGTATCTCCACAGATCCATTAAAATTTTATTATTATTATTATTATTATTATTATTATAACTACTAGTGACAAAATGATGAAAATATCCTGAAGGAATACTTTGGAACAAACATTAAATTACGTTGTTCTGTAAAGTGGGGTGAACCTGAAAGTGAAGGAAATGCAAATCATCAAGGGACGACAGACAAATATCCTTCCGAGATCCTTTCATATGTATTAGTAGGCGTTATTTCGGAAAACACACAGGCAAGGAATTTGCGGAAGACGACCATATTAGAAACTACAAGCATTTTGAAGAAGATACTGACGTAGAAGTGTACTTATTTTCACGTGTACTTTCTATAAGGCTAACTATTTTATAAGCCTTAGAACTCACTACTGTGTAATATTGTTTAATAATAATAATAATAATAATAATAGGCCGTATATAGTGTTGGCCAACATGATGTTTGTTTCATTGTATTTAAATATTCTCCTTCCTTGATTAAAAAGACTCACACTTTCTGTAGTGCCTCCTTTGATTAAAACCATGCAGTTCGAACATTTTACTTAGACTTGTTTGCTAGTGGGTGGTCAGGAGCTAAAGCAATTCGAAAAAACCTTTCAACCATGGGTTCAAGGTGAAGTAAATGTGGAAATGAAACGTATCACGTGCTGGGCCCATTTCATGTATGCCAGAGAGGAGACGGCTGTTCTGGTCAGAAGCAAAGAAACCATCTGCTCTTGGACTGGCGTAGCTTGCAGCTGATTTAATCAGTAATTGTATAGATCTGATTTTTGCTGCAAAGCTCAGAGAATTACGAAAAATAAATACTTTGGTAACATTTGGTTCTGAAACCACTTGGCTAAATTTAATAGCAGACACCGTCTCAAGACAGACATTAAATTCACTCAGGTTTTTATTTCTTTCATAATCATATAAAATTTAATGGATTTTTTTTCAGAGACCGATCAAATATTAGGATGGGGAATCCCGCCTAAACTTGCTGTCCCACAACATATATTTTCTTATTCTTCCTGTTACCAAGTGACTGAATGTACACAACAAGACTTGGTGCAGGTAAATGGCGACAAAACCTAGCAGTTGCAACAGACGGTGAATTGAGCAACACGAAAGAAATAAGTCGTTCGGAATTCCGATAACAACATAATAGAAACGAGTAACAAAAATGAATCGAACAGCTATTGAAGATAGATATTTCCTTGTTTCGAAATTAACAGTTTTTCTCTCCTAAAAAAGGAGAAGTAATTAGCGAAATGTACGTAATGGCTTGACAATTAAGAACATCCGCTCTCTTGCCTTTCATCTTGCCGAAACCTATGACATCAAATATTACTTCCATAAACATACCATACTTGGCGCTGTCGACGTGATTCATGGGTTCAGAAGACGTCTTTCTGTATACTCAGCGAACTCCGGAAGCTACATTAAAATTTTGCGCCGGAATTTTTTTTAATTTTTCGCACACCCTGTATATAAAATGTGAATAATACAGGAACCAATTACGTTAGAATTATGAAACAAACTGCATTTTGAAGAGAAAAAAACGGAGAGTATATATCATGTTTACAATATTCAGTACCTATGTTTGTTGAATAAATATATAAAATGCAACTTTAGAGGTTAGCGATGCGGTACGTCAACTATAGTTGACGTTAGGCGTCTAAAGGTTAATTAGGTAGAAAGTTCTTATAATAAAACCAACCAGATACACTAATTTCTCAAACATATTTTTGGAATAAAACGCTACGTGTTTTTGTCCATCATCAGGAGTTTCTCACTGTACACCCAGCAAACCTGTATGACGTATACCATTGCTGTGTGTACAGTGAAAAACTCCCGATGATGGACAGAGGAACTGTCCGAAACATTTAGCATTTTATTCCAAAAATATATTTGAGAAATTAGTACATCTAGTTGGTTTTAGTATCAGAATTTATCACGATGCACGGTACCTGAACATCAAATAGGAAGAAAGTCTAGTTCTGTCGCACTATTGAATTTTATGTTGGCTGGACAATATTTTGTCCCATCGATTATTTTTCCTCTGCGAAGTTGTGATGCAGAACTGATAGATGTTGAGCAGACACACAAAATGCGTTCACGTAACAATTCACGGTGAATGCAACTAGGAAACTTAAGTTCCTAGTCTGAACTCTTTATGTCTCGTATTATGTAAACGACTGGTTACATGACGCACATTAAAATTCTGGATGAAACTCTCCGTGAAGTGGGAGAAATGTAAATTTTCGTGCATTATCCTCCTCCTCCTCCACCACTGCGCAACAGCTCCTGATGGGCCAGGACCTGTTCATTATCGAGTATTCAGGATCACACTCAGAACCACAACACTATGTAGGACTCCTCTGTAACAATGATCAGCCCCACGCAGAGAACTCTACCTGACAGCACATAACACTCACAATTATCAGACAACCATGCCCACTTCGGGATTCGAACTCACAATCCCAGAAAGCAAGCGGCCGTAGAACCGCGGCTTAGACCGCGCGGCCACCGGCATCGGTCTTCTTACTTTATCGTGGCCATAGATTTTAATTTTTTAGGTATCTTTCACGTTTCCTTTCATTTGGGTGTAAAGAAGTTCCCGCCTAACAATTCAGGCTGGGTAGTCAAAGACTTTCAAGTAAACCAGCAATACAGAAACTATTTATAAGAACGGCTCTTAAAAAGCAATTAATGCTTTCAATAAGTACAGAAAGTATCATCTCGATCCTGATGCTTTTAGGGAAGCAGGTACTTATTTTTCTCTGCCTAATGGCACACCACAGTTTCCGATATCTGTTGTGTCGAAGGGTAGCTGATAAATTTGACCAGTGCGCTTGGAACCTAATAATATCTCAGCGTTAGCTCACAGTCCTATTGTAAGTTAGCAAAAAATCTCTGAAATCAGCCCTGAAGATATGCATCATAATCTTGAATGCATTACGAGTGTCCAGAAGAGCAAAATGTTATTTAGTGTAGTTTTGGGAAGCAGCACATATCAAAAGCAGTTACGAGAGGAAAGAAACCGATAGATCTAAGAAGAAGGCAGATATTATTTGTACTGTGTTTTTGTGTCGTTTCCCTTAGGCATATCATTTGTTTTGTCTGTACTAGTGTAAGGAAACTCAATTGCAGTAAGTAAGTAGTAGTAGTGGTAGTAGTAGTAGTAGTAAAATGAATCATTACAAGGAACTTCGAAACTCACTGCCAAAATGCATTGAAATGAAATTAAATCAAAATATTTGCTCATGAAGGAAGTTCTTATTTGATGGTTACCAAAGCATGTCATCTTGAGGAAGAAATGAGAGGTGACGAATGTGCGGAATGCATGTTAACTAAAGGACAGTCAGCTAAGATGCAGCAGTGTCAGGCACTAGTGCTTCAGCCTGCTTCCGGATACCACACCACCCCAGCCAAGCCACAACGTAACACCAACACACATCGAACCAGAGCAATACAACCCATGAAATAACTCAACAAATAAGTCGCAAACTCCTGAGGATAGATGTATTAACATCCGAAATATGTTGAGCATTAAATAATGAAATAATAAAGCAAGTGACATCAAGTTGGTCTCTCTTTATTCAATGTATTTTCATATTCAGATGTAAGTTTCCTCCGACAAGTTTATTTCATTATCTTATAGCCTTAATTACCCGTAAACAGTTGAATTTATTGTTTTCAAATATCCAGGTTGCCAGATTTTACAGCCTCGCCCATGGTAAACTCTTTTGTGTTTTAACGACACTGTCGGCCGCCACGAATACACAGTGTCAGTGATAGGCCTATATGAATGAATGTACATGGACCATCGGTGGAACGATACTGACAGGAGAAACGGATTTTAGGAAGGAAACTGCGTCAGTTGGACTTTTCCCACCATGAATCCCACACGCACTGCCCTGCGTTCGGTGCCGAGCCTTCTCCATCAACCGCCCAAGGCTCTCGCACTTGTGCTGTAAGAGGAAGTGTATCTCAGGACATTAAGGTGGTGTCAGTATATATAATGCTGCTTACCCTGGTGTCCTCTGTAGGTGCTAGAGCGTGCATTTCGAGACGATAAGTGGCTGCAGCAAGGTGTACTCTTTGATAGAGTTGAAGAAACTATAACTCGCAGTAATGGGGTTTTAAATTCGTACACTGAGGACGGGCATATGTCACGTGATACTGAGGCGAGGATCTCTTCGGGGAATTTAGCAATCGCCTGAGTGGTAGCTATAAAATGCCAAGTTACTGTTCTTGTTTCCAAACGTATAAAAATATTCCTTTCCGTTGGAGTCGGTGTGATCAAAGCAGCAAGAGTTTGGACACTACCTCGTGGTTTTAAGGTCATCTAATTACAGAATTTTAATAACGTCTAAAATTCTCACCTGGTGGGACTAGACGTTGTGCTGACAACAGTTTTTTTGAGATGTGCCATCCTCGTTGTGTGTTTAAACAATAAGGTGAAGTAAATTCAGTCAAAAACACAACTATAAATATATGGCTAAATTATGGTGTTTATTAGCAATAGAAAACTACGTGTTTCGGCCTATAGCGGCCATTATTAGGTTTTGACAACTTTCTTGCTATAAGAGTTATATAAAATATGCATAAACCGCGTGGCGATGTTGAGATCTCATCGTCATTATAATTTCCCGCCGGGAACAAGAAGTTCCGAAGATTAAGGAGATGTCAGACTAACCAAATCTGCGAAAACCATCCCCTCCCCGACATAGGAGCATATAAGATACCACACCTGCAATCACAGTTTCCTCCCAACCCTACACCTAACCAACCAAAAGGATCCACACCCAGCCACCTGCAAATCCATTCACGCAATAGACATCCCACCGAACTTAGCTTAACAAACGCACGCAAATGATAATGAAGATGAGATCTCAACATCGACACGCGATTTATGCATATTATATATAACTCTCATAGCAAGAAAGTTGTCAAAACCTGATAATGGCCGCTATAAGCCGAAACATGTAGTTTTCTATTGCTAATAAGCAACATCATTTAGCCATATATTCATAGTTGTGTTTTTGAGTGAATTTACGTCACCTTATAATTGTGTTAACAGGTAGATAGTTACCGGTGTTGCAGAGATACCGGTCTAAACATGTAAGCGTCACACTTCTCAGATCCAACCGCTATATGGAATTAGAGGTCGTTAATTGCCTGAACACATCTGTTTTAATAGATTTTTATGTTGTGTTTGAAGAATCGATCCTTGTAGCCTATTTTAGGTAGAACAAAGAGCAACGAATATTTACAAAACCATAGAGAAGTTGAGCTGGGTTTATGTCCAGCCTTATGCACTGTGTCACCTACCCCGACTTTGTTGGTTTCCTGGCACAGCAGAGTCGTGCATCTTGTACCTACAGTCTGACAGCACCACAAACTGTGGGTTCCAAGTCTTGATTTCTGTCACATGACAATATGCTGCTAAAATAAACACACAACTCAAATTAATATATCCAAATTTTTGCATCTAAGTTGAAGTAAAGATGCGTTATTGGTCGAAGGACTTACCAAGGACCAAGTCACTTCCACAATGTGTACAATTTTTACTTACTTACTTACTTACTTACTCCATGGTGCAGAGTCCTTCTTGAGAAGCTAACTGTTTTGCAGCTAGTCAAGAAATTCCCCGCATTTCACGGAACCCGAAGGTTCATTACCGCACT
>Ga0123353_10016050_pt1 | contig 10926 bp, 9 predicted proteins | sample TergutLab28metaG_3_FD_92763 | JGI IMG/M metagenome (GOLD analysis project Ga0123353, IMG submission 92763) | Labiotermes labralis P3 segment gut microbial communities from Petit-Saut dam, French Guiana - Lab288 P3 | ecosystem: Host-associated > Arthropoda: Insects > Digestive system > Gut ... | reverse complement strand
CCCAGGGCCCAGGCAGACAAACTGGCATACCAGACAGCGGCCCGTTCCGCTTTGGAATATCAAAACGGACTCACAATTCTTATGGAAACCGCGGTTGACCTTGTTTCAGGCGAGCAGGGCGGTGTTCCCTGTGTGCAGGGAGTTGTAACGGGCCGCGGGCACAGAATTTCTTCTTCCACGGTAATTCTTGCATCGGGAACTTTTATGGAAGGGAAGATCTTTATCGGCGAGTACGACGCCCCGCAGGGCAGGCTGGGGGAAGAAGCCGCGCTGGGGCTGGGGCAGAGCCTGCGCCGCCTTGGTTTTCCCCTTGGGCGGCTAAAGACAGGAACGCCTGCCCGCATTGCAGGCTATTCCATTGATTACAGCGTTATGGAAAAACAGGACGGCGAAGAGCCCGCGCATTTTTCTTTTAATGTTGATCCCGCCTGTGCGTGCGGTGAAAAAGGTGACTGTCACCATGGTCACCATTTTCATTTACCGCAGCTTCCATGCTGGATCACCTATACCTGCGGGAAAACCCATGACATCATCAGAAAAAGTATTCACCGCTCCCCGCTTTACGGAGGAAAAATCAAGGGCGTAGGAGCGCGCTATTGCCCATCCATCGAAGACAAGGTAATGCGCTTTCCGGAACGTGACAGGCATCACGTCTTTATAGAGCCTGAGGGGCTTTGTACAGATGAAGTGTATTTGAACGGCCTTTCCAGTTCCCTGCCCGAGGATGTGCAGGCGGAATTTATTCACAGTATCAGGGGGCTTGAAAATGCGCGCATTGTCCGGCCCGCCTACGCGGTTGAATACGATTATCTGGATCCGCTGGATCTTTACCCCAGCCTGGAATCCAAACGCCTCTCGGGTTTTTTTACCGCCGGGCAGACCAACGGCAGCTCCGGTTACGAAGAAGCCGCGGCCCAAGGTTTGATGGCAGGAATCAACGCTTCCCTGAAAATGCTCAGGCAACCGCCCCTGGTTTTGGGCAGGGCAGAAGCCTACATCGGCGTTCTTGTTGATGATCTGACCACGCTTGGAACCAAAGAACCTTACCGCATGTTCACAAGCCGCGCCGAACACAGGCTTGTGCTGCGGCACGATACCGCCGACACGCGGCTCACCCCAAAAGCCAGGGATTTGGGCCTTGTCAGTGAGGAGCGCTGGGATCGTTTTCAAAAAAAACTTGAAGGCCTTACGGCTATTCAGGAACTCCTAAAAGAAAGAAAACTATCCGGGGCGCTTGAGGCTGAGTCTGCAGTTGCCCTTATCCCGGAACTTTCGTCCTGGCCAATGGAATGGGTGGAAAGGGCCTGCCTGGACATCAAGTATGCCGGCTATATAGAAAAAGAAAAAAGGGCCGCGGCAAAACTTGCTAAAATGGACGCAATTCAAATTCCTAAAGACCTGGATTACGCTGCCCTTACAGGACTTTCCGCCGAGGCAAAAGAAAAACTCTTGTCTGTACGCCCCCTCACCGTAGGCCAGGCCGCCCGTATTCCCGGAATACGCCAGGGAGACATCGCCCTTCTGATTATGCTCACGCGAAAGTGGAGGAAGGATAAATAGTATTTGAATTATTGCTCTTATGGTATACTGGAAACATGAGCAATTGTATTTTTTGTAAAATTATATCAGGGGAAATTCCATCCAAAAAGTTATATGAGGATGAGGAACTGCTGGCCTTCCAGGATGTGAATCCCCAGGCGCCGGTGCATTTCCTGGTAATCCCCAAAAGGCATATCCAGAACATCATGGAACTGGATTCTGAAGATGCCGGGCTTCTTGGGCGGCTGCTTTTCAAGGCGCAGGAACTTGCCAAAGAAACCGGCTGTACCGAAAAAGGCGCCCGCTTTGTGATCAACTGTAAGTCCCATGGCGGACAGACAGTGGATCACCTCCACTGCCATGTTCTTGGCGGACGCTACCTCGTCTGGCCCCCGGGATGATAAGCAAATACGATCTTATCTCAGCGCCATTGTGCATCCGCGTGGGGAAGTGGGGAATTAGTTATCAATTTTGCGTTCTGCTCTCTTGCCCGCCGGCTTGCCCTAACGCGTCCTCCACAGCTTCCAGAAAGCCCCTGCTTGAAGAAGTGGCTCCTGAAATTGCGTCTAAATCAGTAAGACCCGTGTCCAGTATCATTTCAAGCAGTTCTTCCATGGCAGCAGCGCCGGGGTAGGCGCTCTCGGCATGGCTTGTGATTGTAATATCTTCAATCCCCGCCGTAGAAATCTGAAGCCGTACATTTATAGGCCCCCGGTATCCCCGTCCGCTGCCCTCGTACATCCCTGGCGTTAGGCCGGTTTCCCGGATTATCCCGGGGCCAAGACACCCGGGAAAAAGGATAGGCGCAGCCAGATTCAGAAAAACCAGTATGATCAGAAACGCTGTCAATACAAACTTTTCCCTTGCCGTGAGTTTCGGCGCTTTTTTTCTTCTCATAATATCCTCCACCTATATACGGCACGGGGATGAAAAATGCTTCGAAATTTTACAGAAAATATTACATTTATCATAAAAATTCTGATTTATCGCAGAGTTTGTAAGAGAAAAAGCAAAGACAATTCCCGGCGGAGGGGCAGGCAGCGCTGTGGCAAAAACCCTCGGAGAATACGTCTCCGGAGCCCCTGCCCGGTTTGTCCCTGCAACTTATCTCTCGATAGTTCGAAATCCAGCGTTGTTGTCATGGCCTATTAACTGGGCAGCAGCTTCTTCACTTTAGGGGCAGCCCTTTGGGCTGCGTTTACTCCGTTGTCTCCTACGCCTAAGAACCCGAGGCATTGTTTTTGCCACAGCGCTGCCTGCCCCTCCGCCGGCATTATTTTGGCTATTTATATTACATGAAAATGGCAAATCAGCGTTTTTGAAATATACGGAACACAATATTTTCTATTTGTTTGTAATGAATCACTATTAAATAAACCAAAGTGCTGCTTTCCCGCAATTAAAACTCGAATTGTCGCTGTTATATAAAACAATAAGCCGCAGAATGCCCAGCGGGAGGCGCGAGCGGCAGGGGCAGCCCTGACTATCTTGCGACATGCGAGAAAACTGGGGTAATAAACCCCCGCCTTCGTGTCGAGCAAGCCGGAACAAAAGCCACGGGCTTTTGTTCCGGCTTGCGCACGAAGGTGTGTCATAAATGCCTGGAGCAAGCTGGAAGGGCTGCCCCTGCCGCTCGCGCTTCCCGCTGGGGTTTATGCGGATTTTTTAAATTAACGCAGCGACAAATCAGAAATTGGCAGTCTATTGCTTTTCCATTTCACTAATAATATAGTAATATTATAAATCTATGGCGGAAACTCTTTCTCCTTACAGGCTTGGAAAAGCCAGGGATACATATAATCTTTTTAACGTCTTTAATGCGCTCTCATGGCAGTTTCTGACAGGGAATCTTATTACCCTTTTCGCACTCAGGATGGGGGCAAGTTCCACCTATATCGGTACTATCAGCGCTGTTCTCTACGTGTCTTTCTTTTTTCTGCCGGTGGGGAAAATTCTGACACGGCGCTTTTCCATGGCGAGGATTTTCAGCACTGCCTGGACTGCCAGGGCTGTTGGTATGGTTCCTGTGCTTTTTTCCCCTGTTTTCTTTGCTTCGGGCCGTCAGGATATGGCCCTGCTCATGTTGCTCCTTGGGGTTAGTCTTTTCCACATGATCCGCGGTGTGGGGACAATCGCGAATAACCCGATTTTAAACTTTCTTTCCGCCGGGCCGGATCGCGGTTCTTATATAACACAAGTCCAGATAATCAACAGCGCTGTTGGTATGTTCGCGGGCTTTATAATCGCGATGCTTTTGGGCCGGAACCCGCCGCTTTTTCTTTACGCGCTTATTGTCGCTGTGGGGATAGGCTGCGGCATATTCGGCGGTATCATTATGCGCAAGATACCGGGGCCGGACAGGGAAGAGGGCGTTAAAAATAAAAAGATCACTGAAATTGTCCGTGAAGCCATGTCAAAACCGGACATCAGGATTTTCCTTTTCATCCTTCTTATTGTCGCTTTGGTTTCGGGCGTGTCGCGTACTTTCGTTGTGGTTTACTGCCGGGAAGTTTTCAATCAGAGTGATGGTATGATCGCCCTCTACGCTGTATTCGGAGGGCTCGGGACTCTTATTGTCGGACTTCTCATTAAATTTCTTGTGGACAGGATCGGTGCAAAACCCATTTTTATAATTTGTGTAATATTGGGGCTCATCAGCATAGTTCCTGTAATTTTTTTCCCATCGTCAATAAGCGATAATTATACCACCGTTACCCTCTACCTTACCTTCCTGTTCTTTATGCTGAATTTCGGCTGGAATGGCGCGGAAGGAATTATGCAGACCTATTTTATGGGTCTGGTTCCGGCGGAGCAGATGACGGATATGGGGATACTTTATTTTCTGGGCTTTGGTATCGCCGGTGTGGGAGGGTCCTTGTTAAGCGGAATGCTTTTGGACGCCGCTACTGCGATTTCGGGATCACCCGCTATCTCTTTCAGAATACTCTTTTTTGTGCTGGCTGCAATTACCGGTCTTGCCCTGTACCATATGCGGAAGCTGGTTCGTCTGGACGCCATGCCTTTAATGGGCGCACTGGGAGTGATGTTTTCTTATCGTGATCTAAAGGCGATCAGCCTTCTGGACAAGCTGAGCAAATCCAGTGATTCAGGCGAAGAGGAAGCCCTTCTCGGAGCTCTGCAGGATGTTCCTTCCAGGCTGGCAATCAAGGGCCTTGTCGCAAGAATTAAGTCTCCCAAGATCGCTGTGCGCATGGAAAGCATACAGGCTTTCGATGCCCTCTCTTCATTGGATGACAATGCCGAACGGGTTCTGATGGAAGATGTCATCAACAGTACCTATACAACAGCTTACAGATCCGCAAGGACACTTGGGAATCACGGAGTCTTTCCGGCGGTAGCGCTTTTACGTGAGACGGTATCGTCAAGCGATTATATGCTTGCGGGCGAGGCCATGATCGCCCTGGCGAAGCTGGGCGATACCGCCGCCAGGCCGCAGATTGAAAAAATCATCATGAAAACAAAAAACCCCAGGCTGAAAATAGCGGGGGTGGAAGCTATAGGCATTTACGGCTACAACGACTCCCTGGCAATGCTGCTGGATATACTCAGGGAGCCCAATCCGCCGCCCTTCCTGAGGGACGAGGTGGTTCTTGCCATGTCCAGCATCATGGACATACAGAGCAAGTTTTATTCGCTCCTTATACGTTTTCTCTCCAATGAATCTATGGCAGTAACCCTGGCTCTGGATGAGGCCGAATCCGCCTATGAATATTATGTGTCGGTTCATGGCCGTAAGCCGCGCAAAAAAAATCCCGCTTTAGTTAACATACGCAATCAGGCACAGGCTATACAGGGCGCGGTGTCGGATTACATGAAGCATTCAAACGGCAGCCAGCTCTGCCGCTGGATTCTGGAAATTCCGGATGAAATTGTTCACACGATCGTTCAAATTGTTCTCTCGGAAGTCGTGTTGGACGATGAGTTATCGGAGCATACCCGTTTGCAGCTCCTCATTGTCCATTGGGTCTCGCATATACTCAGGCTTTGGACAAATAAAACAAAAACCGAACGCTGAGAATTTGCCCCAAAAAAATTCCGATGATTTTTAGCGTGAATTGGTACGTTTTGACTCGGCTTCCCCTAATGCCGCCGCTTCTGGTAAACTCTGGTTATGATTTGTGAAATTAGAAACAAGAAGTATTTTGTTTTTCTTCTTTTTTTAATTCTGCTTCTTTCTTCCTGTTCCCGCCGTCTGGGGTACGGGATTCTCCTCTGGTCTGCCGAGGATCCGCCTGTGCCTTCCGGTACTGTGCTGCCTGTTTTTATCAGATCAAATATTGATCAGGTTTGGGTAGCGGGGATTCCCAGGGAATACCGCAGTGAAGAAAGCAGTATGGACAAATTTGAAATTCCCCTTTCCCAACTGGAGCTTGCCGGAAGCAAAAAAAAGGCGGAAGCGCGGGCCGAGGCCTTTGCCCCCTATGCGCTTATTTACGCGGAGGCTCTGCAGGACGGCCTGCCTATCAGGGAAAGTCCGGATAATGGCGCCAGACGGGTTTACAGGCTTAAGCTGGGTGAAATTATAAAGATTCTCGCGCCGGCGAAAGGTGTGGCGGCGGTAGGAACTACCGGCGATCCCCTGCCCGGCGAATGGTACAAGGTTCTAACCGAAGACGGGGCTACAGGTTTTTGTTTTTCTTACAGGCTTAAAATTTTTAAACATTCTGGCGGCGTACTTGCGGCAGTCAGGGTTGAACAGCAGGAGGCGGAAGATCCCAGCCTGGATAGGCTTTTAAACCGTAAGTGGTCAACGGAATCATACGGAACCATGGTCAATACCAGAAGGATAGATCTGGAAGAGCTTTCTTACCGATGGTCTTTTGATCCGGGATCGGAAACCGGAATCGCCCATATCAATGTTAGGGATCTGGATCGTACTTTTTCCTATACCAAAATTTTATCCACAGGTACCCAATCCTGGCGCTTCGAGGGCACACAGCTCCAGATGAACCTTCGCTCGGAAACTACGCTTGCGGTACAGTTTACCGAAGAGAGCGGCCTGCTGCGGACTCTCCTTTTTGTGGCTCTGCCATCGGAAGTGGACGACATAATACTGCAAGAGACAGCGCGCAGGGAAGGATTGTTCAGGAGCATTTACGAACAGGGGCCGGCTTTCAGCAGCAATAACTACGGAACCCTTGTCTTCCGCGAAGACGGCCGCTTTACCTGGAACGGCAATTGGCTGCTTGTGCCCCAGGTGATACCTGCATCGGCGCTCGGAAGCGGCAGTGTAGACATGAGGCTTTTCCTTTCCGGCAGCCTGAGCGATAACTACGCCGGGGCTTTTACAATGCGTTTCGACGGCATAAGCGGCCAGGGGGCTCAGGCGGATTTTATGTACAATCTTGATTCCCAGGGTCTTAGAATCGAGTACGCGCCGCAGACAAGCATGGACGGCCTTGCGGTAGTCAGGCGGGCTTCTTCCCCCCTGGTTATCTTTTTCTTTAGAACCGATATGCAGGATGACAGGCCTTTGGTTGATTTTCCCGAATCGTTCGACTCAGGTGATTCGCGCGATTTAGATTTTAACTGGGACGATCTGTTCGACGTTCTGCCCGATTTCGATAACTGATGGCTTTTGTACAATTTTCCAAAGTCTCCCTTGCCTTCGGTGATAGGGATATCCTGTTAGACGTAAGCCTTAATCTGGCTGCCGGATCCAGAGCCGCCCTTGCCGGGGCGAACGGCGCGGGAAAATCCACCCTCATGAAGGTATTAGCGGGCAAGATCGATGCCGACTCTGGCGACAGGGCGGTGCAGAAGGGCTGCCGGATTTCGTATCTTCCCCAGTCCGGTATAGTCCACAGGGGAAAGACCTTAAGGGAAGAAGCCGAAACAGCGTATAACTCAATACTCCTAATTATGGCCAGGGTGGATGAGCTGGGCAGGGAGCTTGAAAAAACTTCCGGAGACTCCGGCCGGACCAGAACGCTTCTGGAAGAACACCATTTCTTACAGGAAGAAATTGAAAATTCCGTGTACTATCGCCGGGAAGCTGTTATCGCCCAGGTCCTTGCCGGACTGGGGTTTTCGGACGCCGATATTGATCGTGAAACCGGGGAGTTTTCAGGCGGCTGGCAGATGCGTATAGCTCTTGCCAAGGTACTGCTGGAAAATCCCGATATCATGCTTCTTGATGAGCCAACTAATTATCTGGACATTGAAGCCAGGACATGGCTTGAATCGTGGCTTGCGTCATTTTCGGGAGGCTGCCTCCTGGTTTCCCATGACCGCTATTTTCTGGATGTTACCGTCAATGAGGTTTACGAAATTTTTCAGGGGAACCTTAAACGCTACACGGGCAATTACAGCGCATACGAAAAACTCCGCGCGGCTGAACTGGAAAGCCTCGTTAAGCGCTATGAAGCCCAGCAGGAAGAGATTGAAAAAACCGAAGCCCTGATTCGCCGTTTCCGTTACAAGGCGAGCAAAGCTGCCTTTGCCCAGGATCTTATCAAGCGGCTTGAAAAAATGGAGCGCATTGAGATACCGGAAAACCTGAAAAAGATCAGCATCACTTTTCCGCCGCCGCCGCATTCAGGCCGAGTTGCGCTGACCCTGGAAGGGATAGGCAAATGTTACGGCCCGCGCCGGGTTCTATCCGGCCTTGACCTTACCCTGGAAGCGGGCGAGAGGCTTCTTGTGGCAGGCCCTAACGGCGCGGGTAAGACCACCCTGCTCAGAATAATCGCCGGCGCCGACACTGACTGCGAGGGAAGTATAAAATACGGTACAGGGGTTTCCGCCGGTTACTTTTCCCAGGATGCCGCGGAAAATCTTGAAGGAAGCCAGACGGTTGAGCAATACATAGAGGCCGAAGCGCCCACGCACCTCATCCCCAAAGTGCGCAGTATGCTGGGCGCTTTTCTTTTCCGGGGGGACGATGTTTTTAAACCCCTTTCGGTATTGTCCGGCGGCGAAAAAAGCCGTCTTGCCCTGCTCAGGATGCTGCTTAAGCCCATGAACCTCCTTATCCTTGACGAGCCCACAAACCACCTTGACCTTCAATCAAAAGATATACTTCTTGATTGCCTGAATGCTTTCAAGGGCACTGTCATCTTTGTTTCGCATGATCGCGGTTTTATGGAAGCCCTCTCTACCAAAACACTTGGCCTTGGCGCAGGCCATCACCGGCTCTATTACGGCGGTTACGCGTATTTTCTGGAGCGGCAGGAGCAGGGAGATGATGGGAAGAACGCAGCGCCAGTTTCTCTCACACAGAGGCGCAGTATAGAACAGATGCCGGGCACAGAGGGAGAGGAAGAATTTTCCAATCGCAGCCAAAACGCCTTGCCTTTGAACATCAGTGAGGTGAAGCAGACATCCGTGTCACCGTCTGCGGGGCCGCCGCCTGCGGGAGCGCAGGCGCTTCCCAAAACAATACTGATCAAAGCCGGGGCAGGGCAGCAGCTGAGCGCCGCTGAACGCCGCGAGCTGGAAAAACAGCGCCAGGCCGTTACACGGCGGCTGGAGAGGAAGGAAGCGGAAATAGTCAAAGCTGTTGAAAAACTGGAAACTGAAAAAGCAAGGCTCGAAAGCGAGCTGGCACGGCCGGAAGTTTATTCATTGGGCGAAAAAGCCAGGGCCGTTAAACGCAAACTGGACGAAACTGTTGCCGCCCTGGAACTTAAATCCCGCGAATGGGAAGCTGCCGCGGAAGAATTGGCAAGCATCGTCAAGTAACAATTTCACATCATGATTTGAATCGATTATGTGGGAACGCGTGTCGCGTGTATTGAACCTGGGTGTTGACGTAATTTTGGAATATGAAATTTTAAGGGAAGAGGAAGAAGAAAAAATTCGCCTCCGTTTGGATAAATTGGGAGTGGATCTTAAAATTTATAATGCGGAAAAATAAAGGCGCATCATAGCCCGTTGACAATAGGGAACATATTCCGCATAGTACCGGTACAAAATGAAAGAATACCTCAATATCTTTTACGCTTTTTTAAGAGTTGGTTTATTCACTTTTGGCGGCGGATACGCGATGATCCCCGTGGTGGAGCGGGAGCTCATCAATAAGAGATCGTGGATCACCATGGATGAGGTGATGGATTATTATACCATCTCCCAGATAATGCCCGGCATGATCGGGGTAAACCTTTCATTTTTTATAGGCAACAAGCGCAAAGGCGCGTTTGCGGGTTTTCTCGCGGCGCTTGGTTTTGTGCTTCCCGGCGTTACGCTCATCACGGGAGTGGCTCTTTTCATCAGCAATTTTGCGGACATCCCCATAGTGCGGCATATATTCGCCGGAGTTCGTATCGCAGTAGCCGCCCTGATCCTGGATACGGTAATCAAGCTGGTTAAAGGTGTCTTTAAGGAATGGAAGCCGCTTGTAATCTACATTTTTGTTTTTACCCTTTCCGTGCTCCCCGCCGGCCTTTTGCCGGCTTTTATGAAGTCCCCGGTTTTCCTGGTGGCGGTATCCGGGATTACCGGCCTTTTGATATTCCGGCGGAAAGAGCCAAAAAAATCCGCTAATGAGGAGAAATAATGAGACTCCTCTACCTTTTTGCCAATTTTTTTAAAATAGGTTTATTCTCCGTGGGCGGTGGATACGCAATCCTGCCTTTCCTTTTCGAAATGGCGGATAACTCGCAAGCCAACGGCGCCGGCTGGCTGACCAGGGAAATGATAGGGAATATGCTTGCCGTTGCCCAGTCTTTGCCGGGACCCATAGGCGCCAATCTTTCGGCTTATACCGGTTTTCATTACGCGGGTGTCGGCGGCGGCTACTCGGCCGCGCTTGGCCTTACAGCTCCCTCAGTTTTAGTCATCATGATTGTGGCAAGGATGCTGCAGAAATTTAAAGAAAGCGTATTGGTGAAAAATCTTTTCTCGGGGCTGCGGCCCGCCGCGGCCGGGCTTCTTTCCGCTGCGGCTTTCGGAGCAATCGCCCTTGCTGTCTGGAACAGGGCAGCGCCCGTGTGGTACGAATTCATCCGCTGGAAGGAAACGTTAATTTTCCTTGTACTGTTTTTCCTTGTTTATAAATTTAAAAAACACCCCATTGTTTACATTATTGCCGCAGGCGGCATCGGGGTGCTTCTTAAGCTGTAAGTAAATCTGTTCCCTAAAAATTTTCCGCGAGAAATTTTTCGATGGCTCCGGCAGCTTCTTCTTCGTCTTCCCCGGAAAAGCTCATGGTGATTTCATCGTCTTTTTTCAGGGTAAGGGCCATTACGCCTATGATCCGTTTTGCGTTTACCATTTTAACGGGAGAACCGATCTGAATGTCGCATTTGTATTCGCCCGCCAATTTTATCAAGCGGCCTGCCGGACGGGCGTGTATACCCAAAGGATCTGTCAGCACATATTTAATCTCTCTCATTATTTTCTCCCCGCTTTAATGCTTCGTATTTT
>Ga0123353_10016049_pt1 | contig 10926 bp, 7 predicted proteins | sample TergutLab28metaG_3_FD_92763 | JGI IMG/M metagenome (GOLD analysis project Ga0123353, IMG submission 92763) | Labiotermes labralis P3 segment gut microbial communities from Petit-Saut dam, French Guiana - Lab288 P3 | ecosystem: Host-associated > Arthropoda: Insects > Digestive system > Gut ... | reverse complement strand
CGTCGGTTATAACGTTTGATACCCATCCTCGTTCTATGGTTGATGGCAGATCTGTTCCTCTAATAAATTCACCGGAAGACAGAGCCGGGATTCTACGCCATGTTTTCGGTATTGAAGATATTCTTTTTCTCCACTTTGACAAAGCTACTGTTTCTATGTCATGGAGCAAGTTCATCGATCATCTGCATGACGAGTTTGGTGCAAAGCATCTTGTTGCCGGCAATGACTTTAAGTTTGGATTTGGCGCACAGGGCAGTAGTAAGTCTCTTGCTTTGAAGTGCAGTGAAATCGGGATAGACTGTGATATTATTCCTGATGTTAAGCATGATGGGGTTGTGGTTAGTTCAACTTATATTCGCAAGCTGTTGGTGGAAGGTGATATGGAACGTGCCAATATATTTTTAGGGCATCCCCACGTCTTGACCGACATTGTCCAGTACGGTTACAAACTCGGCAGAACCCTTGATGCTCCGACAATTAATATGCGGTTTGCGCCGGGAGTATTGATTCCGGCTTTTGGTGTTTATGCAACAAAGGTTTATCTTGATGAGCACCCTGGTACTTTAGGCAAAGAAAAAATAGGCGTAACAAATATTGGCGTCCGCCCGACGGTTAACAGCTCCGACAATATAACTGCCGAAACTCATATACTGGATTTCCGGCGTAATTTGTACGGTCATAAGGTCCGCATCGAATTCTACAGCCGATTACGTCCGGAGATTAAGTTTAGCAATGTCATTGAGTTGCAGGAGCAGATAAAAAAGGATTGCAATGCCGCAGCAGAATTTTTTGCGGACTAAGGTAAATGCTTGGTTACTTTTTTTTGTACATCGGCAGGGGTTATCGGTTTTACGATAAAATCGGCGACACCGGCTTCCATAAACTTAACCATTTTTTCTTTTGTGATTCTGCTTGTGGTGAAGATTATTGGTGCCAGGTGTCCGGTAGCACGGATTATTTTTGTAAAAACATAACTGTTGGTGCCGGGAAGGTCCTCATCTATCACGAATAAGTCGGGCTTTGAAGTTTTTATATAGTTAAGAGCAGCTTCCGCTGTTGTTACACCGATAAGCCTGTGACCTACATCATGCAAAGCATTTTTAAAGCTATTCATAAACATTGTCATTTTGTTGACAACAAGTACTGTTTTCGCGTCACTGGATGAGCCTTGAGATAATAATTCAACTTCGACTGCAACATGCTCCGGTGCATCTGCATTAATAACTTGTTCAAGCTCTTTTGGTAAGTGAAGCATTTTAATGTCAGCAGACAGCATGGACATTGAGGATAGCAGATAATTAATAAATACTTCCAATTTTTCATGGCGTATATTATTAAAATCCTTATTTGTTGCGATATGACTTCGGCAATCGTCTGCCAACTCCGCCGCATGGATTTTTGTAAGAGATTCTTCAATAGCCGTAAGCCATTGCAGAACAAAGACATAGTGCTTTATTTTAATAGAGCCTCGCAAACCGTTCTCCTGTGCCTGAAAATCAACACAAAAATCATTTAGAGCTCCAAGATATCCGCTCAAATCCTCATCAGACATTTTCTTTATAATTTCCCGATCCAGCTCGCTGATAGAAAGCAGTTTTTCCTTAATTTTCTCCGGCTCTTTCTCAATAAAGTTTTGTGATTCTGCTTCAACAACATCTAATTCTTCAAGAACTCTGTAGATGTCAGCAAAAAACATATCCAACGTCGGAATAAAATATTCTACAAAAACCTTGACCCTTGCATGACGGATATTGCTTAAATCTTTGTTTATGTTTATTTGCTTTTCACATTCCTTTGCAAGCTCATCAGCATGCATTTGGGACAGGCTGCTGCAAATGATTTCCAGCCATTGAAAAACAACAGCATAATCCATTTCTGTAAATGCATGCATCAACTCTTCCCTTTGCAAAGGAAAAGCGGCGGCTGTGACATTTAGAACCTGGATATAGCTGAAAAGCTGCGTCTGTGTCATTTCTTCAATCGCCTTTGCGTTGATTTCCGAAAGACCAATCAACTTCTCTTTTGCAATAGCGCTGTCATTTACCACGTAAAATTCCTCTTTACCTGTATAACAATCTTTAATAGATGCATTTAATCAATATAAAATGATTGCTTTGCAGTCATTTTATCATAACACTGAATTATCCGCAATATGAATTGTGTGGTATTAAGCCGAAAATCTTGTTATAATAAATAAGAAATACTGCATTTAGGAAAGGTACATATGGAAAACTATATTTATCCGAACTCACGGCAAACGCACGGCGATTCCTGCTACAAAATAATCCGGACAAACAATAATGATATGCTCTCTGTAACGGGTTCTGACGCAGAATTGTTTGATGGTAAGTTTGCTCCGCATATTGAAAACAATCACAATATAGAAAGCGGGTATAATGGCGGGAAAGAGCATAAGGACAATGCGGACAAAATGCATAAGCTTTGCCCGCTGACGGTTAATAACTCCAAGGTTATAAGGTCGCTTTTCGATTTCACAAACCCGAAAAGTTCTAAAGGAAACGATATTACAATCGGGCTTGGGGACAGATTGGGGTTGGCTACAGTCGGGCATATACATTTGTTAAAAAACTACAACATATTTCCGATTTATGCACAGCAATCGATTAGAGAGTTAAACCTCACGGGAAGGACTTATGAAGATGTCCTGTCTTCCGCAGTGTGGGCAGTATTTCGAGAAGGTTACAAAAAAGGATACGGAGCAGACGGCGACCACCTGAAAACACATGAGGAAGTAAGATATGCACTCGACTGTGGCTTCACTATGATTACACTCGACTGCTCCGAGCACATCCCGTATGGCTTGGAAGCTGTTGTGAAATTCACAACGGATATATACGACAAGCATATACGGGGAAATGATATAGATTTTGAGCTGTCAATAGACGAAACACAAACAGTCACAACACCGGAAGATCATCTTTTTGTCGCCCAAGCACTAAAAAGAACGGGTGTTGAGATAAGGAGCCTTGCACCTCGTTTTTGCGGAGAATTCCAAAAAGGCATAGATTATATCGGTGATGTAAAGCAGTTTGAGAGAGAGTTTAAGAGCCACGTTGAAATTGCCGAAAAGTACGGCTATAAAATCAGCATCCATTCGGGCAGCGACAAGTTCTCAATATTCCCGATAGTAGGAAAACAAACAGGCGGAAGATATCATTTAAAAACAGCAGGCACAAACTGGCTGGAAGCAGTACGTGTAATCGCATTGACAGCTCCTGAGTTATACAGGGAAATACACAAATTCGCATTGAAAAACTTAGAAGAAGCCAGAAAATATTACCACATTACATGTGACATATCTAAAATTAAACCTCTCTCCGACACCCCCGACAGTTTGCTCCCTGCATACCTCGATGAAGACAACGCCCGTCAGGTATTACACATAACATACGGCCTGATTCTGCAAGCAAAAAATGACAATGGAACACCAAAATTTCACGATAAGATATATGGGATTTTGAGAACACATGAAGCTGAGTACATCAAGGCACTTGAAACGCATATAGGCAAGCATCTGACTGAATTGGGAGTAACACATGTGTGATGCAGATTAAAGAAACAGAGTAAAACGTCGGCAAATGAATTACTATCAGACTAAAATCAGTGTGGATTTGAGGCAGTATATATGGTTCTGTCAAGCGCAGCCACGGAGGGTGTAGCGCCGCCAGAGCGCACATGGATGTACACTCTGGCGGAAAGAAGCATATATACTGCCTTCAAGACGCACTGACGGCAGAAAAATATCGGTATTGACTACCCACCGCCAAAAATATGTATGATTTCAACATTATCCCCTGCACTAACCGCAGCGGTCATCCATTTGTCTTCCTCTATAACAACGCCATTGATTTTAACAACAATAGCAGCAAAATCAAAATTATTCTCTTTCATCAGAGAACCAATAGTCGCCCCATCCGTATAAGGATAAGAGCGGTTGTTTAGCTGAATAATTTTTTCGTTCATTGTAAGCACCTCATGGAGCCTCAAATCAGTCACTCTTTTTTCATTCCTACCGCCAGAGTAAACATCGTGTTTACACTGGCGGACGCTCCACCGTCCATGGCTGCGCTTTACGGAATGAAAAAAGAGTGACTGATTCGAGGCTCTTTGTAAATCCTCTACATACTTTCATACTTCTCAAACTCTGCCCAGGTCGGCCAAAAGCCCTCTTCCTTCAGGTGCGGTCTTACAACCCTAACGAGCTCCGGTAGATCCATTTCAATATCTATCAGCTTTTCGAGCTTCGGAATCCCGTTCGGAGTCCAGCCGCGTCTTTTATATACCGCATCGACCAGCTGCCTGAACTGGTCTTTACGATAGTCCATTATAGCATCAATCTTATCTTCAGCAGACATACCTGCGGGGTCAACGCCCACGAGTTCAACAAGCTGTTTGTCGTAACGCTCCTCGCGTGAAAGATACTCACCGACCGTTATCGGACCAAGAGAGCGAATCGGGGGCATATCATGCTCTCGCTTACCGCTGCCCATTCGCAGGATAAAAATACGTTGGAATGTATATACACGCTCACTTTGGCGTACCATAGAAGCCTCATTGTGCCTAAAGCCCGTCACGCCCTCATAGATATCAAAATAGTTTTGGACATGTTCGGGGAATTTTGCAGGCTCTTTCTCGTATTTATTGTTCACAGGTGTAATATCATTCCACGGAAGCTTGCATAAACCAAGCAATCCGAACCAAGTACGGAACATCGGGAAATAATGCAGAGCCTCTGCTTTATCCTCAAATGTCGGAATTTGATTGTTTACCATATCCATAAAAATCAGCCATGCTTCGTCATGCTGCGGACCTTTATTGCAAAGAGCATAGCCGCCTTGCTGCGCCAAAGACTCCTTCATTAAATATTCAGAATACTCAAGCCCCTTATTTTCCATACCGAACTCTTCCATCTCGGCAATCTGCTCGGAGGTCATCTTCACCCACGGACGCCCGTTTGTATACGGGCAAATCGGATCATCACTGTAATATGGCTTACCGACAGGATACTCAGCGATTTCCTCCCTGCTTATTGTCGGTATATTGTCAATCTTCTCCCAGCGTTTAGGATGAGCGATAAAAGCGGAATCGTTATTTGCTCCCGCATTTTCAAGTATAGTACCTTTAATCTCACCAAGCACTTTTTCGTCATCATAACCTGATTCTCTAAGGAACTTACAATCAACAAGATGCTTATTAAAAAACGCAGTCGGAATAGGTTTATCTATAACCGGCTCATCAATGCTTTTCCATGCCCTGCCATCGAGCATATGTTCATACTCAGGTGCTACCTTACCGAAACGCTCCGCGAAAATACGCTTCATTTGGCGTATGCCCTTGCCGACAATTACACCAAACCCTGTACCCTGTGTCATTTGATGCATCAGCTCATTAAGTGCATAACCATTGCCCCAGCGCATATCCAGCCCCTCGGAATCGTCGAGATTGTAAAGACCCCGCTGATAACATTCCTGTGCAAAAGCTGTCATTGTACCGTGAGAAATCGTATCAACACCATAGGTGTCACAATAGAAGTTCGCCTCCAAAATCCAATGAGGGTCGAAACATCCGACATTTGAACCCAGTCCCCCGGCATTTTCATACTCCGGTCCATCGACACAAACCTTGCTGCCTTTATATGCGCCTGTACGAAGCTCAAAGTTATCGGCAGCCTTAGCGCAACTCATGCTGCATCCGTACCAGCAGCCATCGGGAACATTTTGTGTGACGTATTTTTCAATATACACCTTAGAAGAAATCTTCGGAGTCTCCGGATGACTGCCGAATTGGAAGTTGTGCGTCGGCAGCAGATCATATCTGTCCATTACCTCAATGATATTTGCTGTGCCGATTTTTCGCATATTATTTTGCTTAGTGTCAAGATGTGCCATCTCCTTATGCAAGCGAACACCTGCAGCATTTATAAGACCTTTTTTTACCGGATTGTTCGAATTACCATGGACACCACGATAACGGATAACGACAGCCTTGATTTTTTTATTGCGGAAAACAGCCCCAATACCGCCGCGTCCCGCCTGCTTAATACGCACGCAATTACGGCGTTTATCATAAAATGAAAAATTGAGACAACCTATATAAGAATGCTCGGCGGCTCTACCGCTTGCGACAACGGAAATACACATTCTGTCATCTTCATTTTCAGCATACATTTCTGTGAGCTGTTCACATAAAATATGACTATCAATCGCTTCGTCGGGCGCAGTCTCAACGCTGACAGTGCGTGCATTACCATCAATAAAAATAATCAATTCTTCTTCAGCTTTACCTTGAAGCTCTAAAATATCAAACCCTGAAAATTTGAGAAAAGGACCGAAAAACCCGCCAACATTACTATCAAACGGCAGTCCCGTCAAGGGAGAAATTGAGCAGACTAAGGACTTCCCTGTCCCCGGATATTGTGTAATACCGGCAAGAGGACCGGGAGAAATAACAATATTATTCTCAGGTGCATTCCAGTGTGTATCTTCACGAACAGACTTCCAGAGATGGTAAAGATCAAAACCCTTACCACCCGTGAACTTCTCCTTCATAAATTCAGTGACATCCTTTTCACCAATAACAATGCCGTTTTCACCCTTGACCGATGAGGTCAACTCATCCTGATTTGAAGTATCATACTTCCCGCCAACACTGATGTAAAGACTGCGGCTGTTATACCCGCGCAGGATGGTAGACGGTTCAAAACTATAGGAAGCTAACACCTTGTGCTTAGCCTTCATATCCAATAATTCATCACGCCCGGCAATATGATGCCGATAATCATTTTCGACTTTTATAACATTCTTTGGCACTTTATTGTCCTCCGGCAAGTTTTTGTTTACATGTTATATACTTTATAATGGAGCATCGGAACATCTGCTATTTTTAAGTTCCTACCGCCAAAGAGTACGTCCTGTACTCTATTGTCGGACGCTCCACCGTCCGTTAGTTACGCTTGACGGAACTAAAAAATAACAGATGTTCCGAAGCTCTACCAACTATCATGAAATAGAAAATAGCACCTGTTTCAAAGCTCCCGCTTACCTTCCTATTCTACTATTTTTATTGCACCTGTCGGACAAGATTTTACACATATGCCGCAAGCTGAACACTTAAGCGGAGTTTGAAACTCATCGCTGTAGAAAATGTAATTTCTCAAACATTCGCCGATACATATAAGGCAGCCTACACATACCTTTCTGTTCAAACGTACAACACCGTTGGGAGCTATTGACAAAGCAATAGCAGAACACATCCAGACACAATCACCGCATTGGTCACAAACAGCAATATTAAAGCCGCCCTCATCACGAGCGGATATGCGTATCGCACTCTTTTCCCTATCCTCAACCTTAAATAAAGCTTTCGAGCACGCAAGCTCACAAGACCCACAGCCGGTACACTTTGCGGAATTCGCAGCCAGCTTCTTCATTTGTTTCACTCCTTCTTCAAAATGACAAATGACAAAATAATATGATTATTTACGACTCTGCCATTGATTATGCGATAAGATATGTTAATATTGTAATACATAGACTCGAGTTGGTCAAGGATAAGGGGCGGCAATTGTGAATTTGAGCGAAAAGCAACAAGAGATATACTCACGTCAGCTAATAATGAAAGATATAGGCATTGAAGGACAAAAAAAACTTGTTGAAGCTTCAGCTCTTGTCGTCGGTTGCGGGGGGCTGGGCGCACCCGTACTTTATTACCTGACAGCAATGGGCATCGGACACCTCGGGCTTTGCGACGGAGACACAGTAGCATTGTCAAACCTCAACAGACAAGTCCTCTTTACAATGGAGGACATTGGCAAACAAAAGGCGGAGGTCGCAAGCAAACGCCTGAAAGCACTAAGCCCCGACCTAAAAACGACTGTATATAACGAGAATATGTATGAAGAATCAGCAGAAGAAATCATACCGGTGTACGACATTGTCGTAGACTGCCTTGATAACTTTGAAACAAGATTCATCCTAAACGACGCTTGTATAAAAGCAAAAAAGCCGCTGGTACACGCCGGAATAAGCGAGTACTACGGACAATTAATGACAATTCGCCCCGGCAAAAGTGCCTGCCTGCGCTGTATCTTCCCGAAAGGTGTAACGCAGAGAAGACAGGGTGACGGTTCCAATCCGTGCAAAGTCCGTGCGACGGACGGGGAGTCCGTCTTCTCTGTCCCCGTTATAGGACCAACCCCCGGAGTCCTGGGTGCCATGCAAGCGATGGAAGTAACAAAATACCTGTTGGGTCAACAGGTATGCAGTGACGGGATTGTTACATACAACGGTTTGGATATGAGCCTGGAAAAGGTAATTATTAAGCCAAATCCAAACTGCATTTGTGCAAACATACTTTAACAACGTGCCGGCTTATATAAAGCATATTGGTTAAGTAATACTCCTTCTTGCTCCGTCTCCATCGCTAGTTTTGCATGAAGTGATTACTGTAACCCGTCCCTCTGACAAAAAGAACCCCGAAGGGTTCTTTTTGATTATAAACAACTTATGTTTACGGTACTTCCAGTTTCAACGGATTCTTTTCAGCATCCTCGGCGTTTATTATTGAGACCTCTCTCGGATCCAACCTAACTTTGTTTCTCGCGGCTTTATTGATCTTCCAGACATGCAGACCGAGAGATACGCCGATGACAGAGTACATCATAAATGAACGTATGTATTCACCCACGTTTTCCGCGTTTTCGCTGGCAATTGGAAGTAATCTTCCTATACCCGGTGAAACGATAAACATTGAATGGAATAGAATCAACCCGACTATTGCGTTGCGAGCACTTGCTTTTGCGGCTGTTGCGCCGCCCACGAGCAACGATGCTACCGAGAACATACCTATCTGCCTTTGAGCGGTGTATGCACTGACCGTTCCCATATCCTGGAGATATACTATCATTCCCCAAGCGGCAAAAACCGTTGATATTATAGTTGCAATGATTCTTGTTCTGTCAACATTGATACCCGCAGCATTTGCTATAGTTTGAGATTGACCGACGCTGCGGCAGTCCTGTCCCAGCTTCGTTCTTAAGAAATAAGTATTAAATAGGCAGAAACCGACAATAACAAGCAATGTCACGGCAGGTATCGGAAGGAGTTTGCTTACCTCTTCCGAAGGGCTTATCGATTGCCAAATACCAAAAACTAAAAGCGCTCCATATAATGCAATGCGAACATAAAACTGCCACGCAGGTCCTTGCGCTAATTCCGGTCTCTTGCGCTGCATTAGACGGCGAACCACAAGGACACACAATGCAACAGCCGCCAGAGCAATAAGTGCATTAAGGAACTCAACCCGCCACAGTCCTGTAAGGGCGCGCGACATGCCCGGCACCTGATGAGCACCCCTTGCAAGGTTTATTTCCGCTGCAGGCAAGCCCATATCAAATGAAGAGCGGATACCAATGCCGGTTGTCGGATTTATCATCGGATGACCCATTGTGACAGGGATAACGCCTCCTATTACAAACAAGAGAATTATCATGTAAATGCCTTCCGCGAAAAACCCTACCATGAGGCTCGCGATCATTTCCTGCCCTCTTGTTTTGTTATAGAGCCTTCCTGTAAGCCACCCGACGAATATCGCCATCGGAAGAGCTATCAGGAAACAGAGCATAAGCGATCCGAACGGCGAAGCAAGATGTCCGGCAAGCATGTTGTAGCGGACAATAATTACCGATAGCATTCCTACCAATGCGCCGACAACAATTCCAAAGTTCAAGCCTAGACCTGCAATTACCGGGATTATCAGCGATATGACCAACAGGGAGTTCCGAAAAAGACGAACCGCAATCTCATTTGTAAATGAGCTCGGAGTAAAATCTCCCGAATAAATATATCCGACTACAGCAAAAGCAATGAATACGATAGTTACGATATTTTTTGTAAGAGAGGTACTTATTTTATTTCCCAATGTAATACTCTTTTCCATTATTTTACACCCCCGCTCATCTTAGATAGTGCGTAGAGTATAACTCCGAATTGAACTATCAACCTTACCGGATTTACGATATCGGCATCAGAATCTTGTAACAACCTGCCTATTACAGGCGGCGCGGTTGTGAGAAGTCCATGAAACAAAAATGTCCCGACGATAACATTGACGATTCTTGATCTTGCCGCAGTCGCACCGCCGACTAAAATTGCTGCGACTGCCGGGAATGCCATCATCAATGGAGTATCATAGAATTGAGCGAATCCAAAGCCCTGAGCATATACAATCATACCCACAGCTCCCAAAGCGGTTGACATCATATTGGCGATCAGCCTTGACCTGTCTACATTTATACCTGTTGCTTTCGCAAAAACAGGGTTCATGCCGGCAGCAGTTATCGCGATACCGGGCTTAGAGCGGAAAAACAGATAAACTATAAAAGCAAACAATCCGAAAACCAGCAATGTCCCCGTCGGTATTTCAACACCAAACAGATTAAATGTCCAGAGTCTTTCAAGGATTTTTTCAGCGCCAAATGTATCCAGCCTAATGATACTGCGAAGTCCCGGCCCGAGGAAAAAGCCGATAAATTCATTCGTTATGGGATATACCAACCAAACCATACTGAAGAAAAAGGTTATGGCAAACCCCGTATATGTTGCGATAGCCATTTCCGAACCTTTGACCGCGTTCATCAACCTACCGTAGATGTAGCCAAAAATGCATCCTATAAAAATGGCGATTAACATTGCAGTGACTATAAATGCAGCTCCCATAAGTTGAAGCTCCATAGTAATGACCATAGCCAAAAGACCGGCACAAACACCTATAGGTAATGCGAAATTCGGACCTGTACCGGATTGGATTGAAGGAACCATAGCAAGAACAAGAACACTCCAGTAGGTGAAACGTTGGAGTATATTAGTAAGCTCAGTGGCGAGGGGAAATCCTATGAAGATTCCTATT
>Ga0123353_10016048_pt1 | contig 10926 bp, 8 predicted proteins | sample TergutLab28metaG_3_FD_92763 | JGI IMG/M metagenome (GOLD analysis project Ga0123353, IMG submission 92763) | Labiotermes labralis P3 segment gut microbial communities from Petit-Saut dam, French Guiana - Lab288 P3 | ecosystem: Host-associated > Arthropoda: Insects > Digestive system > Gut ... | reverse complement strand
TGGAAAGCGGGGAATCTTTTTCCTTTGTGGAAGATTTGCGGGATTTTGTGAATCTGAAACAGCCAGGTTCCTATATTGTGCGCGCCATGGTTTATCCTGAATTATACCGGCCGGGGCAAGCACCATTTGCTATTGAATCCAATCGTCTGAATCTCAACCTGCGGCCTCCATCCATTCAAGGGCCAGACGGCATTCCCCTGGAAATGGATGTTGATACAGGCGCGGTCTTGGTCAGACAGCGGCTTGCACCGGATCAGGCAGTGGAATATATGTTAACAGCAAGGCAGAAATCCCAATGGGAAAAATTCTTCCTGTACCTTGACATTGAAGCCATGCTTTCAAGAGATCCGTTCCAGAGGCGCAGATGGCTTGCCGAAAACGAGGAAGGCCGCCGCCGCATGGCAGCGGATTACCGCCGGGATTTACAGAACTCGGTCATCGACGGAGACATCACCGTTGTACCAACAGAATTCACAATGGAACAGACCAGATACAACAATTTTGAGGGAACGGTTACCGTACTCGAAAAATTCAATATAGGTAATTTTACCGAACTTAGGCGTTATACCTATTACCTTGAACAGAAAGATAACATCTGGACTATAGTTAATTATTCGGTAACCAAGCTGGGAACCGAATAAAACCGCTGTCTCAACGGAGCCGCACAATATGGGAAATTCTCCTGACGGAAACCCACCTCAAATGAAAGATATTCCAGAAAACAAGAAGTTACTGTTTGGAAAATCCTTTGATGGAGATTTAGCGGTCTGTTTCTCAGAATCCAATCTTGAAGTCTATGCTGATTTTATTCCGCCGAAAGCAACAGGAAAGCCTCTAACTCTGGATGATATAGCTGCAGCTTTGAATGAAATAAATGTAATATACGGAAGACGCTGGGAAGCCATTCAGGAAGCACTGCTTGATTGTAATCTGGGGCGGTTGAAAGTAGCGAATGTGCTTATTGCAGTGGGAGACCATCCTGAAAACGAAATTTCCGAATACTATGAAAAGGATCCACAGCTTAAAAAAGCCGAAACGTACGAAGGCGAAGAAAACCGCATAGATCACCGTACCCGTTCCCCTTTTGTCATTGTTAAAAAAGACCAGGCCCTGGCAACACTGATACCCAGGAAGCCCGGTAAAGAAGGAAAGAATGTCAATGGTGAGGTCTTTCCTTTCAGTGTGATTAAAATAGAAGGTGTTACCGGAGGAGATAACACACGTATTGAAGACGGATTTATCCTTTCAAATATTCACGGCCAGCTTATTGAAGATAAAAAAACCCTGCAGGTCCGGAATAACCTGGTTATAAGGGGCTCTGTGGGTTATAAAACCGGGCATATAATATTTCCCGGAAATATCGAGATTGAGGGCCCGGTTTCGGATGGTTTTAAAATATATTCCGGCGGGTCAATAACCATTAAACAAACTTTTGATGTAACCGAAGCAGTTACAAAGGGAGATCTGGTAGTTGTCGGAGGAATAATAGGCAGGGGTTTGGGAGTACTCAAAGTAGGCGGCGGGATCAAGACCAGGTTTATCGAGAACTGCCGTGTTGCTGCCCGTAAGACAATTATCGTGGAAAAAGAACTCAACAATTCCCGTGTTTTCAGTCTTGGAAGAGTTGAGGTGAGTGATAAAGGCCTGATTCTGGGTTGTGAAATACAAAGTGTTAACGGGCTTAAAGCTGGTACTATTGGCAGGAAAGCAGGAAAAGCCTCGCGGATTCACTGTGGCCTGGACTTTACTGTCCAGCAGGAAATAGATAAAAACAACAGCAAGCTCCAGATCCTTGCCGCAAAAATGGCAAAACTGAAAGATCTGTTGACTACCGGGAATCCGGATGCGGAAAAGAAATCCCAAATAGAAGAGCTGTTGCGCGGTCTGGAAGAGCAACAGGCCAATGCAAGCCGGTATATTACAAAACTGTTGGGCAGCCTCATTGCCAATGAAAAAGCCGTAGTTGAGGTAAGTGGTGAAATCTCAATGGGAACCCTCATTGAAATCTGCCAGATTGCGTTTTTCGTGGATAAACCTTTACGTAAAGTCCGAATTCGGCTTAATAAGGAAGCCGGTAAACTGATTACAGAACCGCTTTAGGATTTTATTGACAGATGATGTAGTTGGAGGATAGAATAATCAAGTGGAGACTAAAAAGAGGGTATTGATCGTCACAGACGGGACAGATCAAATAAAGGTTATTGCAGAGTTAATTGCCTCATGCCTGACAGACAGTGATGTAAAAATATGTCAGGCAGAATCATTTGCCGGAACAGATCTTCTTCCTGCCCATATATTTTTTCTGGGCTGTGAAAACCCCAATCCCGAATCTTTTCAGTATCTTTCACAGATGCTTGCCCACATAAACCTTGCCAACAGACGCTGCGGCGTTTTTTCCAACAACACCAAGGCGCTGAAATACCTTTCCGGTCTTGTAATGGACTGCGAAGCATCTCTTGGTGAGCCGCTGCTTGCCGGCGACACAGCGATAAAACCGGCAGATGTGAAAAAATGGCTCAAGGGAATACTATAGCCAATAGCGAGGCGTGGGTTGAACAAATTAAATCTTGATGACTATGTCAGGAAAGTTCATGATTTCCCCAAAAAAGGGATTATTTTTTATGACATTACCAGTGTACTTACTGCGCCGGAAGCTTTTCAGTTTTGTATTGATTGTATGGCGGAACTCTACAGGGACAAGGGTATAGACGCTGTTGCCGCAATAGAAGCCCGTGGCTTTTTATTTGCCGCTCCTTTTGCAATCCGCATGAACATCCCCCTTATCATCATTCGAAAAAAAGGCAAGCTTCCCGGAATAACCCTGTCTAAAAAATACGATCTTGAATATGCCCAGGCGGAAATTGAAGTACACCACGCCGATGTCCCGGCAGGGAAGCGTGTTCTCCTTATCGATGACCTAATTGCGACAGGCGGAACATTGAACGCCGCCCGTTCATTGCTCATTACAGGCGGCGCCGAGGTTCCGGAGATTTTCGGTGTTGTTGGGCTTCCCTTCCTGAATTATCAAAAAGCGCTCGATCCTACACCGGTAACCACGCTGATTAATTACCATTCAGAATAGTTAGCCTTAGCCCCTAGGAGAATCGAAGCTTCCAGTCGGCGGCCTCCTGCCGCCTCCTTCCAGCCCGCCCTCAAGCCCTGCCGGCGCCATCCATGGCGCCTTTTCCTTACGGCGGGCTTTCGGGAGTTCGATTCTCGATTATTCGTCTGGGTTATTTTATTCAAATACAATATATTTTTATTTTAATGATGATTTTTAGCCCCTAGGAGAATCGAACTCCTCTTTTAAGATTGAGAATCTCATGTCCTAACCGATAGACGAAGGGGCCATGTAGGACAATATATCAATATCAAAGCGGGAATGTCAATTGATAAAATATAACATGATTCTTGGAACAAGTTTTATTTATTCAAATAATTCTTAATAATTGATACAAGTGAATTTTCGTTAATCCGGACGATTGCCTTTTCCCGCTCGTAACTGTCCTGTGAATCAGAGGCATGGGCTGTATTGACCATTATACTTGAGCCGAATTCTCTGCGTACTGTACCTTCGGGCGCTTTGAGAGGATCTGTAGGACCAAGAACATCCCGGATTTTTTCAATAGCGTTCTCGCCTTCATAAACCACTATCATGCATTTTACATCGCCTTCTTTATCCAGTTCTTCCGGTGTATAATTACCGGGCTTTCTGCCGGACATAAATTCCACGATTTTCAAAAATTGATTTCTGGCGCACTCAATACCGAAGTTCTCGTTAAGGAAGTAGACTATTTCACGGTTCATGCCAAAACCGAATTCTTTTTCCAGAAGTTCTTGGGCCCTTTTACCATAACCGGAGGCAAGTTTATCCTTGAGCGTTGTTTCCACCGGAGCATAAAAATCAAGGGCTTGCGCCAGAGAAAAGCAGTGTACTTTAACACCGATAATACGCAAACCGGTTCGTGAAAACATGTCAATAATGGTCCCGGGTCTTGAGGAATTGTATGTCCAATTATCGGGCTTAATTATAACCAGAGTCTGTTCGATTTTTGATGGGTCAGAATAAGTAATATTCCTGACAATGTTTTTTTTCCCCTCCAGGAAACGTGCGAACAGGGCCAGGTCTCTATCAGCTTCATCCTGCTTGCGGGGGGTTAGTATTGCTGGTTCGAAATAGGATACTTCTTCGGGATTATCCCTTGAATAGATCAGATCAGCGTATGTATCGCGTATGGTTTCACCTGAAAGAGCGTCTATTTCAACATGCTGGGTGTAGATATGCCCGCAGGCGGCAAGGAGTTGTTCGGTGGGGTTGTCTCCCCGGAACAGCAGCAGTAATGATCTGTGCGGTCTTCCCCCGGAAGGGGCCATGTTATGCTCTACATAATCCGCAATCAGCATTACCTGGTTCTGGGGCGCCCTGATACGCAGACTTTCAGCGTATTCTTTTACCAATGAGTTATCCGGTGTGAATATTTGGGCGCCCACAAGCTCAAGATCCGTCCGTGATAACAACCGTGAAAGGACCCCGCCGGTTCTGCTCTTTGCAATGGTGTATGGTGTTACAATCACATAAGACAGATTTTTATTCATAATATGAATATATTATAAATTGAATTTATTTTCAAGAAATAATACATAAAGAATCCGATTTTGTTCCAATTACCTGCCCGATTTACAGCGCATTGTATTTTTATTTATTTCAAGCTAGAATTGGTTCGATGTTACAGACCATGAGAAATATCGGCATTATGGCTCACATTGATGCCGGTAAGACCACAACTACCGAAAGGATTCTCTTTTATACTGGCAAAAGCCACCGTATCGGCGAAGTCGATGATGGCGAAGCCATAATGGACTGGATGGAGCAGGAACAGGAGCGCGGGATCACCATTCAAAGCGCCGCAACCACCACTTACTGGAAAGAACATCAGATCAATATTATCGACACGCCGGGTCATGTTGATTTTACCGCCGAAGTTGAGCGTTCCCTGCGGGTGCTTGACGGTGCAATAGCAATTTTTGACGCTGTACACGGAGTAGAACCGCAGACGGAGACAGTGTGGCGTCAGGCGCGGCGTTATCATGTACCCTGTGTTGGTTATGTGAATAAAATGGATCGGGCGGGCGCCGACTTTTTTTTTGTAATTGAGGATGTAAAAAAAAAGCTGGGGATCAATACGGTTGCATTGCAGATTCCAATCGGAAAAGAGGGAACATTTGAGGGTGTAATCGATCTTATAGAAATGAAGGAGATACGCTGGGATCCGCAGAGCGACGGCGAGAATATGGTTTTTGCCCCTGTGGCAGCCGACCGGCTGCCGCAGGCTAAACAGTGGCGGGAAAAGCTTATAGACACGTTGTCCAGCGTTTCCGATACAGTTACCGAAAAGTTCCTGGCCGGAGCGGAACTGGATGCCGATCTTATCCGGAAGGAGCTTCGTAAGGCAGTGCTTAACCGCGATATTCTTCCGATGTTTGCCGGGGCTTCAAGGCGTAACATGGGCGTACAGCCACTGATAGATGCCGTAGTGGATTTCCTGCCGGCGCCCATGGAAACCCTGCCTGTCGTGGGACATCATCTGAAAAAAGAAACCGATATAAATATTCCCTGCGATCCAAAGAACCAGCCGCTTGGCCTTGTGTTCAAGATTCAAAACGACCGCGAGGCCGGAAGCCTCTGCTATGTGCGGATGTATTCCGGCGTTATGAAAACGGGCAGTGTTGTCTTTAATGTGGGAAAGAAAAAACGCGAACGGGCGAACAGGATTTTGCGGATGCACTCAAACAAATCGGAGCCGATGGACAGCCTTGGCGCAGGAGATATCGGCGTTATCATAGGGATGAAACTTGCCCAGACAGGTGACACTGTCGGCAGCGAGGGCTGGCCGGTATTACTTGAAAAAATGCAGTTTCCGGAACCTGTGATTTCGATTTCCATTGAGCCGAAAACCACATCCGACCAGGACAGACTGAAGGACATACTCGCCATTCTTTCCAAAGAAGACCCGACCTTCACAATAAGGGAAAATGATGAAACCGGCCAGCTGATTATTTCCGGCATGGGCGAGCTGCATCTGGATGTACTCGTTACGCGCATAGTTAAAGAATTCAAGCTTGGCGCCAAGGTCGGGAATCCGCAGGTTACATACCGGGAATCCATCGGTATTACAAACGAGCATTCCGGGAATTTCTGCAGGGTGATTGCCGGAAAGGAAAACACCGCAGGCGTTACATTGCGTGTGGAGCCGGCCGAGCGCGGATCGGGTAACAGGTATATTTGTGCGGTTAAAAGCGGCAGAGACGAAATCCCCGAAGAAATTTTTGATGCTGTGCAGCGGGGTATCAACGCGGCGTTCCCTTCCGGCATTGTAATGGGTTATCCATGCATAGATATTAAGGCGACTGTCACCGATATACGGTATTCGCAGCTTACCGGTACTGAATTTGCCTTTGAAGCCTGTGCCAGCATGGCTTTTGACGAAGCCTGCCGCGGGGCTTCTCCGCTCCTTCTGGAACCGATTATGGCTGTTGAACTTACCAGTCCCCATGAATTTGTGGGCGAGGTTATGAGCCTGGTAACCCAGCGCGGAGGCCATATTCTCAATATGGATTCAAAGGCCGAGATGGATGAGATTAAGGCGCAGGCGCCTATGGAGAAAATGTTCGGCTTTATGACCAGCCTGCGGAGCGTCAGCCAGGGACGGGCAAGTTTCTCGCTGGAATTTTCCCATTTCGAGAAAAAATCCTCAGGTTTTTAGTACCGCGCACGTACTGCGTACGCGCTATTCTTCTTTCCTGAATAACTTTCTGAAAAGCCGGATTATCGCGTTCAGAATACGGCGAAAAAATCCCGGGTTTTGAAGACGGTATATTTTTCTTGAGGCTTCCGCGACTTCGTCCAAACTGAAATCTATACGCTGTACATTCTCTTCTACTTCAAGCTCAAGCTTTTCAAGTTCGGTAGAACTTTCCGATACAACCGCGTCTATTGTCCGCCAGCCGAGACGTTTTGCCGCTTCCAGTCTTCTGCCGCCGGCAATGAGTTCGTTTTTTTTGCTGATCACAATGGGAGTGATTTGTCCGTAACGTTTAAGGCTTTCGGCCAGGGATCCGAAATCGTTTATATTCTTGCGGATTCTTTTCCTGACAATAATGTCTTCAATAGGTACTTTCATGGCTTTAATCAAGCGGATTCCAGGATGGCAGCGAGTCGTCATTGCTGCCCGCATCTTCGAATGCTTCCGGCTGTTCTTCAGGAGGGAAATCACGTTCCTGTTGAGCAAAAGATTCTGTGACTTCGATGGCGGATTCATATTCTAAATATTCAAATTCGGTGTGCTCCGGCTCTATACTGTCCTGTTCATCCGCTGTAAACGCTTGTGCGTTGTCGTCTGACAGAGGTTCTTTGAGAGATACTTCCTGCTGAGCCTGAGGGGAACCCTCGCCCGCATTCGCCTGCCCGGCGGCTGGCGCTAAAGGTGAGAACGCTTCGGGAATTTCGCCAGCCCGCAAGCCGGTTGAGGGCGCCGCAGGGGAACCCTGGCCCTGCGGAACCACGAGCCCGAAGGGCGAAGTTTCGTGAGTACCTTCGGTTCGCGGTCCCCTGGCGCCGGGGACAGGCGACGGTTCCGGTCTGGGAATGACGCGCAGCTCCGGCAGCAGATCAAGGCGCAAGGTTGGCATTGGAAGGGATTCCAGAAGTGTGTCATCATTATATCTGCCAAGCTGCAAGCTGCCGACAGGCATTCTAGACGAAGAAGAATACGCTGTGTTTTCGTGTATGTTACAGTACAGGGCCGGCTGGGTTCCTTCCAGGAAGGGAAGCGATATATCGCCTTCATTGCAGGAATTGGTTTTAAGCAGACCTGATTTGGCGCAGACTGTAACATCAATAATACCGGAGGTTGGTTTTGAAAAATCCCTGTGCGGAAGGCCCCTGTGAATTTCCCGCATATAGTCGCCCCAAACATGGCCTGTTAAAGTGGAGCCGGTAAGCTCAACACCAAGAGAATTCCCCGGCTTGTCAAAACCGAACCAGATCGCCGTGGTGTAGTAGGGACTATAGCCGACCGCCCAGGCATCCGACCAGTTCTGTGTGGTTCCTGTCTTGCCTGCCGTCGGTAATCTGAATGATTTTCCGTCTGCGTCCCTGAATGTAAACTTTGAACCCCATCCTGAGCCGGCGGCAAGACTTCCCTCTTCAACGGTTTTTTCAAGTATCTTGGTCATAATGTACGCGTTCTGCGGGGTTATTGTCTGAATACCGCTTCCCATCCTGCGCTGCTGCTGCCGCAGATCCTTCTCTATATCCATCACTACGCGGCCGTTGCGATCTTCCACATAACGGATGGAAATGGGAGTAACAGAACGTCCCTGATTGGCGAAAATAGTGAAAGCCCTGGCCATGCGCAGGGGTGAGGTGGAGATAATGCCCAGTCCCAGCGGATAGACACGTGGAAAAATCCGCCGGATTTGCGCCTGGCTGGTAATATCCAATAACAGGGCAGCCCGGCTAATTGCAAGGTCAAAGCCGATGGTCTCCAGAACCTTGAGGGAAGGTACGTTCATGGAATGAGACAGAGCATCGTAAAGAAGTACCGACCCCTTCCATTCACCCCTGAAGTTCAGCGGGATATACGGGGTTCCGTCTTCATTGTAAAACACAATAGGGACATCGTAGATCATTGACGCGGCAGTCAGCTTGCGGCTGTCTATTGCCGCTGAGTAATAAAGCGGTTTAAATGCCGAACCCGGCTGAATATTGGCCTGGGTAGCCCTGATAAGCTGATTGGATTCATCGTACTTTGAGCCGCCGACTATTGCGGTAATATAACCTGTCTCGTTCTCAATGGAAATAAGCGCGCCCTCAACCACATTCTGCTCGGTATTTACCTTGAGCTGCGCGAAACTCTTGTTTGTGGCATCCTTCAGTTCCGGAATGCCGAAAGCAAGAGCGGCCATATCCACTACCGGATTGATTGTTTTCGTATAACGGGAAAGGGCTTTTTGCTCGTTCTGATCCGCCGCCGTTGCCCTGATATCAGTAAGATCAAAGAAAAGCGTTAACAGCTCAACAATGGGAATATACGTCCTTTCAGCCTGGATAATGCTCCTTCCCCTGGAGCGCCCGTATTCCCGGTTTGCCCTGGCAATGCCCTCTTCCATGAACTTTTCGGCAGCTTCCTGATGCCGCAGATCCATGGTTGTGAACACCGAATAACCGTCACGGTAATAATCCATGGAACCGTACATCAGCCCGTCAAGTTCCCTGCGAACGTACTCACTGAACCAGGGAGCCTTGTCGTCCCTGTGGAAATAAGCCGCGACTGAAGCCCTGGTATAATCATAACCGTCCCAGTATTCGGCAAAGGAAATATCCGCTTCTTCCCTGTTTGCATAACCGAATTCGATCATCCTGTCCAGCGCATAACGCTGCCTTTCCATGGCAACATTCGGATTATCAAGCGGGTTGAAGCGGGTAGGGCTGGAAAGAAGAACAGCAAGGAGCGCCGCTTCCGCGAGAGTCACCTCTTTTGCGCTATGGCCGAAGAAATATTTGCTTGCCGCTTCCACGCCGTAGGTTCCCGGCCCCATATACATATAGTTAAGGTAGATTTCGAGAATCTCGTTCTTTGTATAGCGCCTTTCTATCTGGAAGGCCCACCAGAGTTCTTTTATCTTTCGCTTGTAGGTACGTTCACGCCGGTCGGTATACAGGGTTCCCGCCACCTGCTGGGTAATGGTTGAGCCGCCGCCGAGGTTTTTTCTGGTAATTTGCCCAACAGCCGCGCGGGCAATGGCGCGGATACTGAAACCGCGATGGTTGTAAAAATCAGGATCTTCCCGCGCCAGAACCGCGTGGATCAGATGCCGGGGCAGCTCGCTTAAAGAAACAAGCTCGCGCTTTTCATCCGCGGAAAACTCCGTGATAAGCGTTCCGTTAATATCCAGAATCTTGGTGGGCAGTGCAGGCGCGAACTCGACAAAGTTCTCCTGGTTTTTGATATTCGTAGTTTCAGCAAGGGAAAGCCCCAGACCTACGCCGATTGTTACTGCCAGAACAATGGTAAGCGCTGCGATAAATTTAACAACAAGGCCCAGGATAATGGAACTTCCGCTGTGCATACTATAAATTTATCGGTCGATGGCGCGCTCGTCAAGGTGTAAATATAGAATGTTCTCTTGGAAACTGATGGTTTTTTTTATATAATTTAAGGACAGAATATGCACGAGCGCTATGAACGCAATATAGGAGCCGTCACTCAGGCAGAGCAGGAGCTTCTGGCGGCAAAGAGAGCCGCTGTCATTGGCTGCGGCGGTCTGGGTTGTTACGCCGCCGAGTTCCTGGCCCGCGCTGGCCTGGGGCATTTAACTCTGATTGACGGCGATGTTTTCGCAGCATCCAACCTCAACCGGCAGCTTTATTCCCTGGAAACAAATCTGGGCAAAAGCAAGGTACAAGAGACCAGGGAAAGGGTGATGCAGATCCGATCCGATCTGTCTGTTGCGGCTTTTAATACTTTTCTGAATGACGAAAACGCCTGGGAATTATTAAAGAGCCATGACGTGGTTATCGACGCTCTTGATAACGTAAAAACGCGGCTGCTTGCGGAAAAGACAGCCGATAGTCTGGGAATTCCGCTTATTCACGGAGCTGTAAAAGAATGGAGCGCCCAGATCTGCACTGTTTTCCCCGGGGATTTTACATTGTCAAAGCTTTATTCCGGAAAGGGTGAATTAGAGAGGCCAAGTGTCATATCCTTTACGCCGGCGTTTTGCGCCTCTGTTCAGGCAGCAGAGGCAATGAAGGTATTGCTGAATAAAGAGGGTATTTTAAGAAAAAAACTTTTAATCGCGGACTTAAAAGAGAGTGTTTTTGAGATTATTGACTTTTACTGAAGGTTTTATTGAAAATTCCGC
>Ga0123353_10016046_pt1 | contig 10926 bp, 10 predicted proteins | sample TergutLab28metaG_3_FD_92763 | JGI IMG/M metagenome (GOLD analysis project Ga0123353, IMG submission 92763) | Labiotermes labralis P3 segment gut microbial communities from Petit-Saut dam, French Guiana - Lab288 P3 | ecosystem: Host-associated > Arthropoda: Insects > Digestive system > Gut ... | reverse complement strand
TACGTCCTTATCCAGGTTTGCGAGAATCTGGGCCGTCTGGGGCGCCAGCGTATAGCGTCCGCTGCCGGTCATGTCGAAACGCTTCACATGCCGTGTAGCGACATAGTTCAGTCCGCCGACGATGGCCAGAACAAGAATCAGTGAAATCACGTAATTTTCGGCGTACTTCGTCGAGCGTTTTCCCAGAATCGCTATAATTTGCCTGTAATTGGCCGTCAGGCCGGTGAGAATCAGAATACCGCCTGCAATCGCCAGCGCCAGATTCCCGACGCTCCAGATATTGGACACGGAATACCAGATAATGGCCGCGATCAGAAGGATTAAGCCGGCTATGTCAAGTTTCTGTAAATATTTTTTCATCAGCCTCTCCACCGCATGGATTCAAGCGAGCGATAGGCCAGGAAAAGCCAGACGAACGCAAATGTTAGGTAATAAATGACATGCGACGTATCAATGACGCCTTTTATGAAATCGTTAAGATGGTTGATAATCGACAGATAGTTGATCATTTCCCGGACGGCCCCCGTAGCGGAAGAACCGAATACGTTGAACAGCCAGAGCGTCAGGGAAACCCCGAAAGAAATGACGACTGCGATAATCTGGTTTTCCGTCAGGGTGGAGATAAAAAGCCCCAGCGCCAGGAGCGCCGCGCCGTAAAGCAGCAGACCCAGGTACGCGGAAAGAATCGGCATGACATCCGGCCGGCTGTAAATAAAAAGCGGTGAAATCGTGAGCGCTGCCGAGGCGAGCAGAATCACAAGGAAGGTCAGGCTTGCCAGGTATTTTCCCAGCAATGTTTGCACATTGTTAATGGGCGCCGTCAGCAGCAGTTCAAACGTTCTCTGCTTTCTTTCTTCGGCGAACAGCCTCATGGTCAGCATGGGAATCAGAAACAGCAGAATGATTGTCAGCGTATCGAAAAGAGTCTGTACCACATAGGCGGGAACGTCGATGGGCTGCCCTCCCTGCCCCATCTGCGCCTGAGCCAGCGTGTATCGAACGACTTCATCCAGATTGCCGAAAAAAAACAGACCGGCCAGAACGAGGAAAATGGTGAGCACCACGTATGCAACCGGCGAGACAAAATAGCTTTTCATCTCGCGCTGCCAGATCGCCACAATATTTTGCATAACAACCCCTCTTATGATTCCCTCACAGGGCGTCGCCCCTGATATTCATTCATTCTTCCTTGGTCACAAGGTTGATAAACACATCTTCAAGGCTCATGGAAACGTAACGAAGTTCGAGCAGGCCCCAGCCGTTTCCGACGACTTCGGCCGCCAGGGTTCTCCGCAGGTCGGTATTCAACCGGCATTCCACGATATAGTTCAAATGATGCTCGCCGGTATCTTCCGGGTTTTCAGTGTCCTTCACCTCGATATTCAGCACGCCGCCGACTTCGAGCAGTTTCGCGCGCACGTCGTCGGCGGGACCGGCGACCGTCAGGGAAACCCGTTCAGTCCCCTTCATTTGATTTGCCAACCCCGCCGGGGTATCCATCGCGGCCACTTTTCCCTTGTTTATTATGACCACGCGGCTGCATGTCATGCTGACTTCGGGGAGGATGTGCGTCGAAAGAACGATGGTATGCGCGCCGGCAAGGCCCTTGATCAGCGAGCGCACCTCGTGTATCTGTTTCGGATCCAGTCCGCTGGTAGGTTCGTCCAGAATCAGCACTTCCGGATTGTTTAAAAGCGCCTGCGCAAGGCCCACCCGCTGCCGGTAGCCCTTGGAAAGCCTGCCGATGATGCGCTTTCCGACGTCGCCCAGGCCGCATTTGGCTACGGCGTCGTCCACCTGGTTTTTCCGCCGGCCCGAAGGAGTTCCTTTGATGCGCGCTACGAAATGCAGATACGATTCGACGGTCATATCGGGATAAAGCGGCGGATTTTCCGGCAGATATCCGATGCGGCGGCGAACTTCAAGGCTATTGTCAAACACATCATAACCGGCGATACGGGCCGTCCCCTCGGTTGCCGGCATAAAGCAGGTCAAAATACGCATGGTGGTGGTTTTGCCGGCCCCGTTCGGCCCAAGAAAGCCGAGGACCTCCCCCTTTTCCACTTTGAAAGTGATGTCGTCCACGGCCCTGCGTTCGCCGTAAACTTTACTGACATGTTCGACTTCAATCACGGCCCATTCCTCCCGGAGTTTAGGAAACTTTAAATATTAGTGAAAATCGCTGGCTTCGTCAATCCGGCCGCGTGGTCACGTAATGCAACTTTTATGACGCACACCCCGCGCCCGCAGACGCGGGGACATGTGCCAAGACTACATGATACAATTCGCGCTCCGCCTGTTTTTCGAGGCGCGGCGAATTGGAGATTGTATGGTTTCAGGCGTTATTTTTGCCGTTATAGTGAGCGTTCTTTTCGCCGTCTATGCCGTGCCCCGGAAGTTTTCAAAACAGAACGCGGTTCTTTATACAATGTGGGTCGGAGTCGCTTACATGGCAGGCAGCGTGGCTGTTTGTTCCGTCGTATGGGGTTTTGGGCTTAGGGAACAGGAAAACCTGCTCAGCCGGTGGCATTTACTGACGGCATTGCGGGGAGTCGTATGGGTTTGCGGCATTGCCTCCTTTAATATTGCCATTGATAAAATCGGACTTGTCCGATTCAATCAATGGAAAAATTTTCAGGGCCCCGTGGGCACGCTTTTAATGCTGGCGTTTCTGGACGAAGTTGTCGGCGTAAAAGTCATCTGGCTTCTTGCCGGCATGACGGCAATGTTTATTTCCGCGGTGCTGTTCACCATTAAATCCGGCGATGCCGATGAGCAGTCAGATACCAATACCGGCGGAATATTATTCGCGCTTCTTGCCGCCGCCTGCTTCGGCGTCACCGCGTTTATCAACAAGGTAGTTACGAATCAGGGGCTGATCTACAGCCAGTTGCTGTACCACTCGTTGTCCGTCGTTGTTTCAGCCGCAATAATCTTTATTATTCAAACGCGAAAACCTAAAGAAATATTGCATGTTTCGCGTGAGAACCGGCTGCCGGTCATTTCCGGCGCGATGTTTCTCACTGCTACCATCCTGAGCATATTTTCGTATACCATGATCGCGGGCGGCGTCGCCTGGAGTATAACCCAGTTAAATGCCGTCTGGACGATACTTATCGGAATTTTCGTCTTCAGGGAAGTACGTTTCAAAAAACATTGGTTGCGAATTATGACAGGTTTCGTTTTTGCCGTGGCGGCAATAATATTTTTGCTGTTTGCGCTTTAGGGAAAATATGATGTGGCTGAAAAATCTTATAGGCGCGCTGGGTTTCCGAACCGCGGCGCTGCGGGCGCTGGCCGACAGTCAAGCTGTTCCGGCCGGCATAGTCTGCTATATTGTCGGTTATCTGGCTTACGCTCTGGCGCGCAGTTTCGTTTACGCGTCCTCACCGGAGATTATGTACGGGCGGAGGGGAATACTGCCCACAGTCCTGGGAATAAACCTGTCACAGGAGCTCATGTTTTTGCTGTTTCTGCTGTTTTTGTTCGTCCCCGCCATTGTCGCGCTGTCCAACGCATTTTCCGACGACGGTCTTGGTCTCTCATTTTCCGTCACGGAATACCGCGCGCATATTGCCGTATTGTTTCCGACCTGGGGCGCCGTCTGCCTGGTCACGGCGCCGCTGCAATGGCTGTTCCCGCATTTTCTGATCGTCGGCGAAATAATCGAGATACCTGCAATATCCCTGCTCCGGGCGCTACTGCTTGGAATTTATACGTTCCGGGCCGTCATGCGGCTGAATTATCTGTCGCCGACGAGAACCTGCGGCGTTTTTGCCCTCTCCGCGCTGACCGTACCAATATTTTTTGTTGTATCATTATTTATCTGGTCGCTTCCTTTTCTGTTTTTGATTCCGCTGATTTACCTGGCAACAGGCTGGATTCGAAATACGGGCGTCGGACGAACCGGGGTCGTCGATTTTCAGAGGAACATGCAGGCGCTGACGGTAAATCCGCAGAACGCCGACGCTCATTATCAGCTCGGCCGTATCAGCCTTGACCGTGGAAATCCGGTCGCGGCTGGCGGATATTTTGAGGCGGCCGTGAAGATTACGCAGCAGGTCGCCGAGTATTATTACTATTTCGGACTTGCCTGTGAGCGAAAAAAGGATTGGGGCAAGGCGCTGGAATGTTACGAAAAAGCGTACCAGCTTGACCCTGAATACGGACAGGGGGATATTTTCCGTGAAGTCGGCAAAGCTTACGTCAACACGGGGAGCGTTGAAAAAGGGAAAGAATTTTTGACGTTTTTTCTTTCCCGCCGCGACGCCGACCCGGAGGGGCGTTACTGGCTGGCGGCCGCCCTGCAGAAATCAGGCAACCCGGAGGGCGCGCGATTTCAGTTGACCCTGATTATCGAACAGGCGAAGGCAAATCCGCGTTTTTTCCGCAAACGGAACCGGGAATGGATTTACCGGGCGCGGAATCTTATGAGGGAAATAAAACTAACTTAGGAATGGATTGAATGCGAAATTATACGGAAGATCACGCCAAGGCCGGTATTGACATGCCGCTGCCCGAAATAGAATGTTGGGAAAATCAGTATCCGGACTACGAAATTGAAATCGTGCTGCCGGAATACAACGCTATATGCCCCAAAACAGGGCTGCCTGATTTTGGAACGCTTTACATTTACTATGTTCCCGACAAATGGTGCCTGGAACTGAAATCTCTCAAGGAATACATAACGGCGTACCGCAATATCGGAATCTTTTACGAAAACGCGGTAAACCGAATCCTGCGCGACCTTGCCGCCGCGTGTAAACCCGTCTCCATGCGCGTGCGCGGGGAATTTACTCCGCGGGGCGGTATTCAAAGCCGCGTCGAAGCGCGCTATGCCAAATCCTGAGTTTTTGATGAATATGAAAATGATTGAACGCAAAAAAATCGTCCGCTGGTCCGACGCCGATCCCGCCGGGTTTATCTACTATCCTCGCATCTTCGACTACGTCGGCGAGTGCGAATGGGAGCTGTTGCACGGCCTCGGCATTCGCTGGGAGGAATTGAAAGATACCTACCTCCTGCCGAGGGTACATGTAGAATGCAACTATAAAAAAGTCCTGAAAGTAGGCGCGTCATTTACAATCCGGCTCAGGCTGGAAACGTTGGGGCGCACATCAATCAAGTACGGGTTTGAAGTGTTCCTTGATGACGCCCCCGGCGAAGCCGCTGTTTACGGCAGCGTCACGTCCGTTGTGGTCCGTGACGGCAAGGCGTTCGAAATTCCCGCCGCGTTACGCGACGTTCTTGCTTCCTGACCAGGTAATAAGACAAGATACTGTTTTCTTTACATTTATCGGTCAGCTGGATTAATCTCTCACTGCTTTTGGATAATTGAGCCAATTGCAAAAGACATGGAAAATTTTTTGATCGGGAGAATCTATTATGCGGATATGCAAATCCACAAAAATCTTGAAAACATTCTTTCCTGTCGCATTGCTGCTGTTTGCGGCGACATGCACCGTCAGCCGGACGGTGGACCCGTCGGCTATTCAGGAACTGCTTGATAAAGCCGCCATTGAAGAACTGATGGTTGACTACTATTCGCAGCTTGGCGGCGGCGGTAAGGGGTTCAGCGATTACTATGTCGAGGACAGCGTTCTTGATGTAGACGGCAGTGTAGCCAGGGGGCGCGAGGAGATAGAAAATCTGTACAAGCTGGCGGCCACGGACACGGACTCTGCTACGACGCGCGGAGGATCTTTCCGCATGATGATCAATAATATAAGGATCAACGTCAACGGAGATTCGGCCACAGGCACTGCGATCTGGGTAGGCATCTATTCAGAGACGGCGAAAGCAATGGCGGAAATAGCTGAACATGGCCGCGAAAAAGACGAATTCGTCAAACGCAACGGTCGATGGTATTACAAATATCGCGAGATAACCAGCGACAGCGGACTGACCGGCATTTTCGCGGAAACGTATATACAGAGATAGATTCAGTGATCAGTGACTATTGACCACATACACGATGTCATTACTGAAAATTTTTGAACATCAGGTAAGTCCACGGGACAGAGCGCAGGGACATGGTTATGTTAATCTGCGCTCCGTCCGCATTCTGTCCGCCGATGAAAATTCCGCTTCCGTGCGGATCATTGGAACGCGGCAATATAACGTTCATCTGGACCGCGCCGGGAAAAGCCTGTTTTATTCCTGCGACTGCCATCAGTTTGATAAAGACGGGGACGCCTGCAAACATATATGGGCTGCGCTCCTTGCGTTGGAAAAAGGAGGATATCTCGAAAAATGGAGATATAATTTCCCCGCCTACCTGATACCGGAGCTTTCTGAAAACAGATCCGCGGTTACGCCGGAAGACGCAGAAGAATATTCTAAAGACGTTTTTCATGAACCGTCGCCGCGCCCGCGCGCTCCGAAATCGCCGTCCGGCGCGGACAACGCGCCTGCTTCCTCCTGGCGTACGGCGATGGGCAGCGTTCAAGTTGCTCAATTTCCGGAACACCAGGCGGCTTCCTGGCCGAAAGGGAGAGATATCCTTTACGTTATCGACAGATCGCGCAGATTCTCGGATAAAAACATGGTTATTCGCATCGACGGCCGCGATCACAAAAAAAACGGCGAATGGAAAAAACCGAAAACCCTGTTCTTCCAGATCGAATCTTTACCTGAACTGCCGGATCCCGCCGACCAGGAAATTCTGGACCGGCTGATCGGGGCCAGGCGCGACACCTGGTATTATTCTTCAACAATCGATTCGCAATTACGTTTTCACCTTGGACAAAGAGAATTGAAAACGCTGCTTCCGCGCATCGCCAAAACCGGGCGGCTGTATTACGGCGGCGGAAGGAACGGCGAACTTCTGCCGCTCGTCTTTGACGACGGCGCGCCATGGGATTTTTTTATCGACGTCGTTCCGGACTCGCCTCACGTGATGGATTCGCAAACCGGACGTTATATGATCTGCGGCGCTTTTTACCGTGACGGCGTCAGATTCGGCGCGGGCCACCCGGAATTTGTCTGCTCCGAAGGATTTCTTGTCGCCGACGGGAAAATCGCCCCATTTTCCGGTTCTTTTGAGTGGATTGATTTTTTTCGGAGAGAAGAGGCTTTTTTTGTGCCGGCCCGGGAAGCGGACCAGTGGCTGGAAGCCATGTACAACCTGGGGTACGCGCCGCCCCCGATGCGTCTGCCTGAAAACCTGCGGCTTGAGGATGTCCGGCCCGTCCCGCGCCCGTGTATCACAATAAATCCAACGCGCGAATATTGGGGAAATTCCGGATTTGAAGGCACGTTATATTTCGATTACGAAGGCGTATTGGTCCCGTCCGACATGATGGGCTTTGTTCCACAGGCCGCCATGCGTCGGCGCATCGTGCGCGATTTAAAGCTGGAAGAACAGGCCCGGAAAAAACTGTCCGAGGTCGGATTCAGCATGGCCATCTATGACTGGAAACCCACCGGCTGGTTTATTTCCCATGCGCGCTTGCCGAAAGCCGTGCGGGAGCTGGTCGCCGCCGGATGGCATGTGGAGGTGCAAGGCCGGGTCATGCGCAATCCCGATGAATTCAATATGCGCATTTCATCCGGCATCGACTGGTTCGAACTGCACGGGGATATCGATTTCGGCGGGGCGCATGTAAAACTCCCCCGCCTTTTGGCGGCGCTGAAACGGCGGGAAAAAACCATCCAGCTGGACGACGGAAGTTACGGTGTTATTCCTGAGGACTGGCTGAAAAAATACGGCATCCTTTCAGGGCTTGGAACCGCCGAGGACGATCACGTCCGGTTTAAAACCCATCAGGCCGGCATACTTGACGCGCTTTTAGCCTCGCAGCCGGAAGTAAGCTGCGACGCACTGTTTGAGCATGTACGCAGTGAACTGCAAAATTTTTCAGGCATCACGCCCGCGGACGCGCCGGCTGGATTCAATGGAAAACTTCGCGCGTATCAGTGCGAAGGATTGGGCTGGATACATTTCCTGCAAAAATTCAACCTGGGCGGGTGTCTTGCCGACGACATGGGCCTGGGTAAAACAATTCAGGTGTTGGCGCTGCTTGAAGAACGCCGGGCGGCCCGCGCCGGCGCGCAAAGTGAAATTCCGCCGTCGCTGGTAGTCATGCCCCGCTCGCTGGTCTTTAACTGGCTGCGGGAAGCCGCGCGCTTTACTCCCGATCTTCGCGTTCTTGAACACACGGGCATCGAGCGCGTTCGCGGGCATGAACATTTCGACGACTACGACGCCGTTTTCACGACCTACGGCACGCTCCGCCGCGACGCCGCCTTCTTTCGGGAAAAGACGTTCGATTACATCATTCTGGACGAGGCGCAGGCTATTAAAAACGCCTCCACCGAATCGGCCAAAGCCGCGCGGCTTTTAAACGGACGTTACCGGCTGGCGCTGTCCGGCACGCCCGTCGAAAATCACCTTGGCGAACTCTGGAGCCTTTTTGAGTTTCTCAATCCCGGAATGCTCGGACCGGCGTCGGTCTTTAAACCCGGCAAAAACGCGGCGGAAAAACCCGACGACGAAACAATAGGGTTTTGGGCCCGCGCCCTGCGCCCGTTCATCCTGCGGCGCACCAAGGCGCAGGTGGCGCGCGATCTGCCTGAAAAAGTGGAGCAGACGCTTTTTTGCACCCTTGAGCCGGCCCAGCGCGCCCTTTACAACGAATTGCGCGACCACTACAGGCGCGCGCTTTTAGGCCGCATCCGCAGCGATGGACTTGAAAAATCAAAGATGCACATTCTTGAAGCGCTTCTGCGGCTGCGGCAGGCCGCCATCCATCCCGGGCTGATCGATCCGAAACGCGCGGATGAACCGGGCGCGAAAATGGATCTGATCCTTGACCAACTGCGGGAAGTAACTGCGGAAGAACACAAGGCCCTGGTTTTTTCGCAGTTCACCTCCATGCTCGCCCTGCTCCGCAGGCGCCTTGATGAGGGAAAAATTCGTTACGAATATCTCGATGGACAGACAAAGGACCGCGCCGCGCCGGTTGAACGGTTCCAGAACGACCAGGAAGTGAAGCTGTTCCTGATCAGCCTGAAAGCGGGGGGGCTCGGCCTGAATCTGACCGCGGCGGAATACGTCTTTCTGCTCGACCCCTGGTGGAATCCGGCGGTGGAAGCCCAGGCGATGGACCGCACGCACCGCATCGGCCAGACGCGTTCCGTTTTTGCCTACCGGCTTATCGCCAAAGACACGGTCGAGGAAAAGGTGCTGCAATTACAGGCGGCTAAACGGGAGATCGCCGACTCCGTCATTAATCAGGACGGCAGCGTCCTTCAAAATCTGCGTGCTGAAGACCTGGAACTGCTCCTGAGTTAGGAAACGCTGATTAATAGCGAAACGTGCGCATTTTTTTACGCAGCCGTTTTCGCGCCAGCGCCTGTTTGATGCGCTTTTTCTCGCCCGGTTTCAGATAGAAAGAGTGCTTTTTGACGTCTTTGATGATGTCTTCCTGCTGCACCTTGCGTTTGAAACGCCGCAACGCGCTTTCAAGGGATTCCCCTTCGTTCAGAACGACTTCAGCCACTGGATTCACCTCCCTCCGGCACAAACAATAAAGATTATGTCATGATCGCCCGGCTGTCAAGCCGGGCGCGGATAAATTTTTTGGTGATGCCGAGCCGATTGCAAAATCACACAACCCCTGCTAAATAAATATATTCGGAGAATAAAAAATGAAAAATAAAACTTGTCTGTTACTGGCGGCAATGCTGGCGGTTTTCCTGTTTTCAGGGCTGTTGCCGGCACAGGAACCTAAAATCACAGTCTTGAATCCGCTCGGCCAGCCACCGCCGATCGACCGTATTCCGATGGCGCCCCGCATCGACAACCTGGATGGAAAAACTATCTACATTGTCGATATCGCGTTCACAGACACGCATCAGCTATTCACGGAGATGCAGAAAGTGCTCAGCGCGCGTTATCCCAAAACCACGTGGGTGGTCCGTACAAAAATCGGCTCCTATGCGGAAGACGATCCAAAACTCTGGGCTGAAATCAAGGAAAAGGGGCACGGCATGATTATGGGTGTAGGGCATTGAAGCTCCTGCTCGCCGTCGGTCGTCGGCCACTCTTTGACAGTTGAAAAACTTGGAATACCCACCGCGCCGGTTATCACCAGAACTTTTAACGAAGTTGTGGAATCCTACGCCTTCAAAAAAGGTATGCCGGGCTTTCGTTTCACTTACGTTCCTCATCCCATCACAGGCGTCCCGGCGGAACTTTGCAGAAAATATCTTGAAGGGAATGATCCCGTCACCGGTAAGCCTGTGGTAAATGAACTCATCGACGCGCTTACCCGTCCCCTGAGCGCCGAGGATGCCAAAGGCGGCGTCATCGAAAGGCCGACACCGCGGCTTGTCGCGGCAGACACGGAGGATAACCTGCAAAAGTTGTTCCTGGAAAGCGGCTGGACGGACGGCCTGCCGATAATACTGCCCACCGAAGCCCGCGTCAGGGAGATGCTGAAAGGTACCAGCCATGATCCCACCGAGCATGTAGGCAGAATGCAGGCGTCGTTTCCGCATGAAGCATGGACATACAACGTGGAACAGGTAGCGGTGAACGCCGTCATGGCCGGAGCGAAACCGGAACACCTGCCGGTTATTCTGGCTCTGGCCTCTCTTGGATCGACCTCGCTTTCCACTTCGACTACTTCGTTTGCCACCATGACTGTGATTAACGGCCCTATTCGCAACGAACTCAAAATGAATTCGGGAATCGGGGCGCTCGGTCCCTTCAACCACGCGAACGCCGTAATCGGCCGGGCATGGACATTGATGTCTCTTAATCTCGGCGCTTCCGGGAAACCCGGAGAGATCTACATGGGGAGCCTCGGAAATAATCTCAACTACAACAACCTATGCTTTGCGGAAAACGAAGAAGAACTGCCCAAAGGCTGGGATCCTCTGCATGTGCAGAAAGGTTTCAAGCCTAACGAGAGCGTGATC